>Ga0114963_10001738_pt1 | contig 14904 bp, 16 predicted proteins | sample C_131016_EF_Meta_FD_87019 | JGI IMG/M metagenome (GOLD analysis project Ga0114963, IMG submission 87019) | Freshwater microbial communities from Lake Croche, Canada to study carbon cycling - C_131016_EF_MetaG | ecosystem: Environmental > Aquatic > Freshwater > Lake | place: Lake Croche, Canada...
TAATCAATAATACGGCATTCACAGGCGGGCTTTACGCGGTCCAAGATCAGTTTGCCGGTGCTACAAGCTATACGACGCCCGCAGCGTCTGGCGGCTATATTGGATTCAATGCCACAAATCAAGATGTCACGTTTTCAGCAAGTAAGTCGACGTTACCCGCGCTTAAACCGCTTGTTGTGCAGCAGTTCTTGTATGGGCACAAAGACGGCGGAAACAATGTTGTGCGTTGCCGCGGCAGCTATCTTGGCGTTGCGTCGGCAAGTACAGACGTGACGTTAACAACCGACGCTGTAAATGGCGGTATCAAGTACATCACGTATTATTCTGCGCCGGACGGCACGGAGTGGACGTTAGACAAAATGAAAAACACGCAATTTTCTCACACAATTGTGGCGACATAATGCCAATATCGCGCGTCAGCACAAAGCTTTCCGACAAACGCACACAAAACTATAACACTGTTTTGCAGTCTGTAGTTTCTGGTGTCGCAACGCCTGCAGCCGACGAGCTCGGCACGGGTGGCGCTAATCTGCTTGTTTTTACTAGCAATTTACCGCAAAGCGTTTCAGCAGTTGCCGGCAATGCGTTTGTTTTTTCTGTTGCAGTCTCAGCAGTTAATAGCAGCGCTGCGTTGACATACCAATGGCAAACGTCAACGGACGGCGTGACGTGGACAAATATTAGCGCTACGGAATCTAAATACACGCGAACATTTAGCTCTGGCGACAATAATTTGCGTTTGCGTGTACTTGTTACGCAATTGCTGCGTACGATAATAAGCGGAACATGCCAAATTAGTATTGTCGCCGCTGCGTCATCTGTCTTTGGCGCTGACGATTCTGCAACCGGGCAACTGGCCACAGTATACCTATCGAATCTTGCACTGGATCCACCACAAGATCCGATGGCGGTTTCTAAAACGTATTTAAGCTCTATGGTAATGTCCGCTTTGTGCGTTGACCCTACAGATAGTTTGGGAATTCCGTATGTAAACATATGGCTTAGCAAGTTGGATGCGCTACTGTCTGACCCCGTATAGCGTATTAGTTGTTTGCTTATGTATACGCAGATTGTTGGCGGTTACGGGCCACAAACAAGTGTGATAGCGCATTTGTTGAAACTAGCCGGCGTTTTTTTCAACGCCTGCACTGACGAAACTTCTGTAGATACGTTTACGGCTAATTCGTTTTTTGAAGACTATTACCGGCCGTATATGGCTGGCGGCTGCATTATGCCGGAAGACGTGCTGCGCGAATTTGATAGTTTTCTACGGTTAGCAGATTTGTCAGGTTCTGCGTCGGCTAACAAAACGGACCGGTTTGTTTTTGACTACGTGGCTCAGCGTATTCAGGGGCGTCTGCTGTTTGTGGCTTATTCAGTTGCCGGTTTGGAGTCGGAATTCCCGGCGCCAGTTGACGCAGCGCAATACGCCAGCGAGCATGACACCGCAATTGAAATGCTGAACACGGCGCAAAAAAACGGCTGGGAAATCTCCACGCTAGACTACGACAAGTTTGTGACCACGCCGGCCTATCGTATTGATATCTTTAACGCCCTGGGCTTGTCGTTGCCGCCTGAAATTGACTCGGTAGTACAGCTATATCACGACCAGTACGCGCAGAGAGCCACGCAAAATTATCTTGCGGCGTTTATCAATGAAGATTCTGCTGACGGGATATCCTAAATCTGGCACGACGTATTTGTGCCGTTTGCTGGATTGTTTGCTGCAGGATACGCATCAGATATCCAAACAGCTTTCTTCAGATATCAAACGTGCTTACAGGCGCGACACGCAGCGCATTTACTTCTCGTACCTCAATAACCCGCTTTACAACAAACATCAGCTTGTTCCCGCGTTTGAATCCGCTGTAGTCTTGTACCGCGATTTTAGAGACATACTCGTAAGCTGTTATTTCCAGCAGAAGCATCGCGAACACACAAAATACGCTGGCGCGCTGTCTGAGTTTATTGACTTTGATTTTGGCGGAATTCGCAGCATTGTTAGGTTCTACAACACCGTCGAGCAAGCGCAGCCAAATATGCTGGCTGTGTCGTACGAAACGTTAGCTGAGAATGTGCCGGCTATACTGTCAAAGCTGGACGAAAAAAAAGACAACGCGTTTATTCAACGGTGTTTGGCGCAGAACTCGTTTGAGAATATGCGTAAACTTGAAGTCCAAAACTACGGCACCAGCGACACTGCAGAGCGCATAGAACTGGCGCCTAAAGACTTGGACAACACAGACACATACAAGACACGTCGCGGCAAAATTGGCGGCTACGTAGACTACCTGACGCCTAATGACGTGGCTAAAATAAACGCTATCGTGCAGGCCGAATACGCAAACGCTGAAAATAACAGGTGGTGCTATGCCGATTGCAATTCCAAGTCTGAGTATTGAAATTGCAAAAAGCTGCAATTTATCTTGTGACGGCTGTAATCACTTTAGCAATCTGTCTGGGCTCAAGAGTTTGCTTACGGCTGATGATGTAGCTGAAAACATAGTCCCGTGGGCAACGCATTTAGCTCCTGCGGTATTTCGAGTGGTTGGGGGTGAGCCGTTTATATGCCCGGACATACTGGCTAGTCTTTCTGTAATTCACAAAACGTTCCCCGCCGCGCGTATTGATATTTTTACAAACGGGCTGCTGCTTAAGAACGACAAGTTTGATGACGAGTTTGGCGCATCTCTTGCATCGCTAGGCGCCGGTATTCGGGTGTCTGTGCACTCTTTGGAGCCTTCTTTCTTGGACAGGCTGAAACCAGTGCGCGATAAACTGAAACACTGGCACAAGCAGTATAAGTTAGGTTTTGAGTTTGCTGACGCTGTGACTACTTGGACGTGGCCCTACAAGCACATTGACGGCAAGATTCACCCATACGCAGACAATGATCAACGGCGGTCGTGGGACAAATGTGTTGGCAAATGGTGCAAGCAGATTTACAACGGCAAGATTTACAAGTGTCAATTAACAGCGTATTTGCAGGACGTCATTGATAAACTAGACGATTCATTTTTGCCGTATCTGCAATATTCGCCAATCGCGCCCACAGCGTCACCAGAAGAAATGGCGGTGTTCTTTTCCCGCGAGGACGAGTGGGCGTGCGCTGCCTGCCCTGCTAACCCGCAGAAATTTATTAAAGCTGTATGATCACGCTTGTTGGCATGGTTCGCAATGAGGCCAAATATCTGGCTGAGTGGCTGACGTATCACTGGCTGATTGGCGTCACAGATTTTGTTATCTTTCTGCATAATTGCACCGACAACTCCGCGCGTGTCATTAGCCAGCTGCCGTTTCCAGTAACAGCTATTTCTATCACCAGCGACAAAATTGGCTGGGCGTTTAAAAACAGTATTTATCAGGCGGGTCTAGCTGCTACGAAAACACTGTGGGCAACCTGTTTAGATATTGACGAATTTCTATGTGTCCCGCAGCACGCCAATATCGCTGAGTTTCTTGCGCAGGATAAGTTTGACGCAGCCGGCGGTATTGCTGTGCATCAAAACATATTTGGATTTGGCGGGCACATGGTTTCGCCGCCAGGTCTTGTTATTGAAAACTACACGTTACGCAATGTTGATGAGCCGCTGCACGACAAGCTTTACCCGCAATACGTCACTCCTGTTGATTTATTTAAAACAGTCAAGCTGATAGTGAAACCGGAACAGGTCACAAAAGTAATTGACAGCCACACTTTTTTGTGCCGGCAAAAACTTGTAACAGAAGACGGCGCCCTTTTTAAAAAATACCAGTGCCGCCGCGTTTTGGCTGAGATCCGGTTAAACCATTATTTCACAAAAAGCCAGGAAGATTGGGCCGTTAAAACAGCGCGCGCCCGGCTTAGTGGCGCTGCGGCGTATCCGACAGCGTGGTTTGAGTATTTTGGCGCCCAGGATACAATAGACATGGTTTTAGCAGACAAATTTTCGGCCAAAATCAAAGAATACGTGGGCTTTTAAGCGTGTGCCGCAATTAGCGTATTGGGCGCAAATTTAAGTTTTTGGTGCCGTCATCATGCGAGTGTTAGGTGTACAGCTCCCAGAGATAACCATTGAGTGGTTTGAAAAAAATTATTACCCGCCCGGCGCGCCTCCGCACCAAAACATAGACTTGTTTATCAATTCTTCGCCGCCCGAGGTAGATGTCGACAGAGGCGACAGGTATTGCGTGTCGCATTTTTCTGTGCCTGATGCTTGGTTTGCGTCTACCACATGTAGCATCAGCGGTAACATGATTTATCCGCCTAATGGTTATATGTCATGGCACACAAACTCCGGCAAGCCTGGCACTAGACTTTATGCTGCTTGGAGTGAAACAGGTGAAAGCGGAATGTTGTTCGTAGACAATACCGGCAAGCCCTATGTAGACTACGACAAACCTGGCTGGAACATACGTACTTTTAAATGCCCTACGTGGCATGCAGTGTTTTCAAAATGTTGGCGGGTAAGTATTGGCTGGCGCTTAGAAGATAAACGCGAGCCGCCAAAAAATTTAGCAAGCTAGCGAGATAACAAATGCCGTTTTCATTTCCCGCTTCGCCGGCAACAGGGGCAACGTCCGTACAAAACGGCCGTACATACAAATGGTCTGGCTACGCGTGGGAATTTGTATCTAATATTGCTGCGCATAAATCCACGCATGCTACTGGCGGTACAGACGCACTTACAGCAAGCGATATTGGCGCCGCATCTAGCTCGCACACTCACGCAGCCAGCGACATCACCACCGGCACACTCTCGCAGGCTCGCCTTGATTTCATTCCGATTCATCCATTCCTGTTGATGGGAGGCTGACATGCCACAAACACATAAAGTATTAGGGCAGAGCAACCCATCAGCCACGACGCTGACATCGCTTTACACGGTGCCGTCCTCCACGCAGGCAATCGTGTCCACGCTCTCGGTTGCGAATCTCGGCGTGTCAACGACGTTTCGCGTGGCTGTTCGTCCCGCGGGTGCGACGTTGGCGAACCAGCATTATCTTGTCTACGACGCCAGCGTGAACGCGGCCGATTCTTTCTACTTGACGCTCGGCATCTCGCTCGCCGCTACTGATGTAGTCTCTGTTTACGCTGGCACGGCCAACCTTGCATTCTCGCTGTTTGGCGTGGAGGTAACGTGACAGTCACCTCCGCTTCGCGCCCAAGACTGAGCAACAATCGCAGTCTGCGGGCCGCAGCCTCGGCAGTTACGCCGTGGGTGCGACCAGCCGCATGGCTCACGCTGCCAGACGTTACGGGACAGCAGCGGTTTGCTGGGCTGCACCGAATCGACGTGGACGGGAACTTTGTTGCCCTCACGGCGGCTGGTGCATACACAGTGGACTGGGGCGACGGCACAACGAGCAATCACGCTACCGGGACAACGGCCCAGAAAACCTACGATTACACCGCGATCAGTAGCACAGGCGAATCAACGCTCGGATACAGACAGGTAATCATTCAGGTTTATCCGCAGAGCGGAAGTAACCTGACAAGTTTAAATCTCAATGTTCGGCATAGCACAACGTCGGTTGCGTATGCCAGCGGATGGCTAGATGTTGCTATTAACGCTAGCAACATTACATCTCTTGTATTCAGTGGCAATAATGGTACGTCGCGCTATCTTCAGTCGGCGACGGTTCTAAGCCACAACCTGACAAGCACGGCGTCAATGTTTTCGGGGTGTGCGTCCCTCCAGTCCGTGCCTCTGTTCAATACCGCGTCTGTTACGAACATGAGCAACATGTTTAATGGTTGCGTCTCGTTGAAGTCGGTCCCGCTATTTAACACAGCGTCGGCGACGAACATGGTGAGCATGTTTGACACATGTTCGTCATTGCAGGCTGTTCCGCTATTTAATACGGCGTCTGTCCAAAGCATGAACGCCATGCTGCGACTTTGCATATGCCTGACCTCCGTGCCGCTCTTCAACACGGCATCTGTGACCAACATGGTCAGCATGCTTACCGGATGCACGTCGCTTCTGACGGTGCCGCTTTTTAATACGGCCTCGGTGACTTTGATAAATGGTATTTTCAACGGCTGCACTACGCTTCAATCCGTCCCGCTTTTCAACACCGCGTTGGTGACGAATATGTCGCAGATGTTTCAAAACTGCGGCGGGCTTGCGACAGTTCCGCAGTTCAGCATGTCGTCAGTGACGAATGCGAGCAGCATGTTTTTTAACTGCTCGTCGCTGGTGACGGTGCCGCAGTTCAACATGTCGGCAGTGACGAATGCGAGCAGCATGTTCTCAGGCTGCTCTTCTCTGGCGTCATTGCCTGCGTTAGACCTTGCAGCGATCTCGTCCGCAGCAAACATGGCGGGTTTTGCGTCTACTTGCCCATCACTCGCCTCCGTCGCCTGCACGGGAATCAATCAGACGATCTCGTTTGCGTCATGCAAACTGTCTGCGGCTCAGATCGACGCGATCTTCACGAACCTCTCGTCGTCAGGCTCGGGGAAAACGATCACCGTCACCGGCAACTACGGTGCGGCGACATGCACTACATCAATCGCAACGGCGAAAGGGTGGACGGTGGTCACATGACTGATGCTGGTTTTTACAAGCGTGACCCAGATGGCGGCGAACTGCTGTTTGCGCCGAATGCAGTCTATGGGCCGGGATTTACGCTGCTCGCAGATCAGCATGCGGAATACAGCTACCCCGTGGATGGCTGGGTGTGGTTTGAGAGCCGCGAAGCCGCTTCGGCGGTGCGGGGGGTTACGGGGCCAGAAATGCAGTAGAAGTAGTTATAACGCCAGGGCGGCGTGCACATTCATGGCGGCACACCATATCGCATAAATTACGCCGATATTGGCTATGTTTTCCTGGAAGATATTAACGCCCCCTCGCGCTTGCTATAATCCAAGCAAGAGGTGCGGTTATGCTTATAAATGACTTGCTTAAAGCTCTGACGGTATTGCAAAAATACCTGCCTAATACCAAAGAGCTAGTAGAACTACTTACAAGCTCTGGTATTTCAAATGCGGTTATTCGGCTGCTTATGGCCCGGTCAGCTACGCCCAAGTATGCGATGGCCATGACCGCGTTTCGGCGCCCCGGGTATCTCAGGGAAGTCTTGTTTACCCTGGCGAACAATACAGGCCTTGAAGACTACGTATTGCACTTTGGCCTCGAGCCAGTCACGCCGGAAGTGCTCGAAGTAGCTAGGTCTGTGCAATTCATGCCGACTGTGCTTACTATCAATTCGCATTCGCTGGGGGTGACTGAGAACCCTTATGAATTACTTAAGCGCGTATTTGAGACCACTGACGTGCCGGGCGTGCTTTATCTGGAAGACGACGTGATCCTAGCCCCAGACGCTGTACGGATGGCTACGTGGTATTTTGAGCATCCAGAGCGCAATAACTACATGTGCCTGAACTTATACAACCCAGACAGCCAGGCCGACGCAGACCCCACGAGCCTAGCAGCGAGCCATAAGTTCAACGCTCTGGCTATCGGAATTACCCGGGAACAGTGGGAAAAGTACTTTAAAGACGGCTGGCACAAGGATCCGCAGGGCTGGGATTGGTCGATGATAGGGATTGCCAAGGATGTGCAGGTGTTAACTCCTGGCATTTCTCGGTCGCATCATATTGGCCGGGAATATGGGATGTATTACGACGCGTCCAAGCACGACGCTATTTATTGCCCAAACCCTATGTGTACGCAGCCCGCCTCAGAGTTTAGAATAGTGAACTAAGCTGTATTTGAAATCTAAGGGTTTAATCATGACACCGTATGAATTTGGGAAACGTGCCGCTGATCCGCGTATGGCAGAAATGTCTTCAGGCTACTCTGGCCCTACAGCCAATACTGCGCTTGTTGGCGGGCAGATGACAAATTTACGTCCTGAATATTCTCCCAGTGCCGAATATGCGGCGACTCCGGCCGGGTTGAAGTGGCGGCAGGATAATAATCGGCAGCGGCAGGACGCATTTGCTAATCAGCTCTATTCGGCAAAGATGCGATTAGACGGCAACGCTTCAGATGCGCGCGACAGTAATATGCTGGCTGCTGGTTCCGCTCTTGTTCCGCATATCGGTAACGCTGTCGGGCAGCCGATGCTTGGGCAAGTTGCGGGAATGGCGGGAACAGCGTTGGGCGCTCTGGGCGCTAATAAAGCTACAAATTTTGATCGCCCTGTGTTGCAGCAAAATTTCAACGAGCAACTCGAGAATTACAAAAGCGTGATGCCGCCAAATCAGCGTATGCCTCTTGCAAAGCAGCCGCTCGGTAAAGCTGGCAGTCTGATTGCGTTCGGCGCCAAGGTTGCGCAAGTAACTGGCATGACGTACGACGAAAATAACTCAAACGTCAAGAAGCTCCAGAAGCAGTACCCAACGACATGGCGCAAAGTGATGGCTGATTCGCAGGGTTTGTCTGATGATTCGCAGGCTAAGCCGGTTGGTGCCAAGTGCGCCCAGTCAAAGTGCTCCCCGTGCGATATGCCTAATTCGCCGACCAATAAGAAGCCGTACACCAGCGAGAGCCCGGCTGTCACAGATGCCAGTCAGCACTCTGAAGAGATTGGCGTGCCTGAAGTAACCGAAACAGAGCACAGTGACGCCAAGGCCAAGATGCCCGAAGAAGGCGTAAAGTCGGCGTACGCTTTCGGCTATATGCTGGGGCGCTAAGCACAAACGAGTAGCGCCGCATGTCTCAGCCTATTACACCAAATCTGAGCGTCGACACCGCTAGCCAATTAGCTAAAGTAGAGCCTGGCATCACCAATAAAGAGCCAGGGTTTGCTAATACTTATGGCCCCGGTACGAGCTCTCCTGGCGGTATTTTTGCAGCTAGCCTTCCTGCCTTTGGGGTTGGCGGGCTTAGCTTATTGATGATGTACAGGCGTTATCTGCAAGACCAAGAAGACCGGAAGACGCAATTAAAGCAGGCTGACTTTACATCCCAACTGCCAGGGCTCCATCCTAAAGACATGCTCTTGGGTGCAGCGCTGGGCGGAGGCGCTGGGTTGCTTTATGACACAGTCCGCGGCCAGCCAGAAGGTAAAAGACTCGCTACGACGCTTAGGCGCGTTCTTACTGGCGCGGGAGTCGGAGCTGTCGGGGCAAATGTCGTTGGTGACAGAGCCCGCAGATATATAACAAATTCTGCGCTCCCTTTTGGCTATGACCAAGAGGGCATGTTATCTCAGCTAGCGCCAAGATCCGGAAAGCACGTGTATGACGCGTTGATCGCTGATAAGCCTAGCTATGACCCCAAAGTTTTAGCTGGTTTAACAGACAGGTTCAGCGGAGACGTAGATGCCAGGGATATAGCGATTGCGGCTAGATATGAATTGGGTCGGCGTGCGCTAGGCGTGCACACTAATAACGCCATCAAAGACTTCTGGCAAAAAAACAAAGGCAAAGCTGGCCCGGATTATTACTCAGTGAACGAGAAGAATCCGAATTACTCTAAGCACGTCAACAAACTCTATCGCCCGTCTATGCCCGGCGGAATGATGCCGAATAGCCGTGAAGCGATTTCAGCGCTTAATCAGGCACAGGGCTGGCGCATGTTTGACTCTTTAGGCGCTAATTCGTTATTGGGTGAGCAGCAGGTAGTAACGGACGCCAATGGCCAAGGTCGTGTAGTGGATCGCTATGACGTCACCCCTGCCAAGAAAGATACGGATAAGTTTGTAAATGCTGTTATGAGTGGTGACGTGCTTAGACCAGGTTGGCACAAGAAACCACTTGATGACGCAGGGGTATACGATAAAGACAAGACAAACCAGACATGGCTCACAAGCCTGTTGGGGCGCATGTTCTGGGATAAAGTGCTGACAGAAGAACATCCTTGGGTTAGTCAGCGTTTTCAACTCACACCCGACCAGAGTACCGGCATGAGCAATCTCGAGCTCCTGCGCGAGTCTGGCCAGTCTAGCAAGTAATTTAATTATGTTGTGAAGCATTACGTGCAAGGAGGCACCCATGCATCCAGTTAACACCCTGAAAATCTATGCTATGGGGCTTCTGTTTCTCTTGTTAATGTCAGGAACAGTTTTTGGCGGCACACGAGACCCCAAGATAGCCGACCAGCACTACGTTGAGTACGGCAAGAAGTTTAAATCGGTAGTGCGGATTCGGGCGGTGGGGAAAGCGGGGGAGAAGCACTACGCCTCGGCTGTACTAATTAAGCCGCACTGGGCGCTTACCGCTGGGCACATTCTTCACGATACAACAGCGCCCCATATTCTCATGGACAACGATGCGCGTCAGATCCCTCTGCAGACGGTAATTATCCACAAAGGTTTTAACGAAGATCCAATTAAAGGTTTCCCGGATCTTGCCGTTGTGTATTCCGAACAGGACTTCGGGCTAGAGTTTTACACGCCGCTCTACAAACAAAAGAACGAAGAGGGTAAAGTAGCGACGCTGGCCGGCTGTGGTTTGCACGGCACGTTTGAAACAGGTCATACGTTTGCAGATGTCTTAAGGCGGGCCGGTAGCAACAAAATAGACCGCGTGAGCGAAAGCGTGTTATTTTGTACACCAAGTAGAGGCGCGGCAGACGGCAAAACCCCCTTGGAGTTTTTAATAGCTCCAGGAGATTCTGGCGGCGGGCTATTTATAGGCAACGAACTGGCCGGAATTCACTCTTTTATTTCGCGACCTGGAAGCGCGCCGAATAGTAAGTACGGCGAAGAATCTGGGCATACTCGTATCAGTTTGTATGCTGATTGGGTAGAATCACAGATCGCCGAGCACGAACTTAAATTAAAAGCAGTTGAGAAATAAGCATGGCCAACAAGAAGATCACAGAGTTTGTTGCGGCTGCGGCTGTAGGTTCTAGCGTTGTTCCTGTGTCAGACGCTGCCGGCACAGTCACCAACAAAGTCACGCTAGCCGATATCGCCGCTTTGGGTGGTGGCGCCCCTGCTGACGGGTCTGTAGCTACCGCAAAGCTGGCCAATAGCGCGGTGACGTACGCTAAGCTGCAGAACGTCTCGGCTACAGATAGGTTACTCGGCCGGGCTACAACGGGCGCTGGGGTGGTTGAAGAGATTCCCTGCACTGTATTCGGCAGGTCGCTTTTAGCCGCTACTACAGCTGCCGCGGCAAAGACAACGTTAGCCTTAGCTGCTGTGGCAACTTCTGGCGCTTACAGTGATTTAACTGGAGTGCCTGACCCGCTGTTAAAGACGGGCGGGACTATTGCCGGTCAGTTGGGTGTTACAGGCACTGTTTATATTGGCGCCGGAGTTCAGGCTAGTGGCGGCCGCTCGTTATTCCGCGCTGTTACAGAGCAGTACGCAGTCGGCGCCGCCTATTCAAATACCAGCGGTTTTGTTTATTTTGGTGCGCGTAACGAGTCGGCTACGCCAGACGCGGCTATTAGCAATGCGGCCGGTGCGACATTGATGTTGCTGCAGTCTGGTGGCAACGTCGGCATTGGTACAAACAGCCCTACGCAAAGATTAGATGTCAACGGCAATATTACCGCTACAAAAAGCTTAGCCCCGTTTGACGTGAGTGCGCGTAGCTATGTACGCGAGTGGATTGAGTTGCCTAACTTTACTGGCTTGTTGTCTGCCAATAACAGTGCGTATTTCCGCCCAAATGACGGCACATACGGCGGTTGGAAATTCTCAGGCACACGCAATGGCTGGGCCGGCGTCGAGTTTAGTGAGAGCAATACGTCATTGATGCAGGCGTCTGACGGGAATACGACAGGCTTTCATCGCAACGGATACGGCTGGCAATTTTATTGGCAGACTGGTGAGCTGCGTTGCTTTAAAAACCAATATGGCGGCGGCACTAACGCTACAGTGCTTGATAGCGTTAATTACGTAAATTATTTGGCAAACGTTGGCGCTAACACGATGGGTGGTCGTTTAACAATTACAAGCAATACACCGGTTGCGCAAACCGACGCTACAAGTAGCACAATTTATTACACGCCGTATACGTCAAACTATATCTCTCTTTATGACGCGGTGGCTGGGCGTTGGGTGTTATATCCGTTTACAGAGGTGAGTTTAAGCGTTGCCACCCTTGCAGCTAACGTTAACTACGACGTGTTTATTCGCAGAAACGGTGCTACAGGTTTTGCGCTTGAGACGCTTGCGTGGGCATCAGATACCGCTAAAGCAGCAAACAGCTTGGTGTTAACCGAGAGTCGGGCGTATGTGCGCGCAAGTGATTACTCGCAGCGTTATATCGGCACTATTCGGACGTCAGCCGCTGGGGTTGTTTCCGATACAAATTCGCTGCGTTATGTGTGGAGCATGGACAACCGCGTTCCGCGTTTAGCTCGCGCCAGCGACAACACCGCTCACACATACGCGGGTACAAGTGGCGTTTACAGGCCGTGGCGCGGCATAGCGACACCTGCAACCGCACTTGGTTTGTCTCGTGTGCAATTTATTACAGGCATGGCAGATGATTATGTGCCTACAGACTGGTACGCCAATACGATATCAGCTGGCGGCGCTGGACTTTCTCCAGCATTAGATAACCGTACGGCGCCTGTTGGGCTTCTTTACGCCGGCATTCCGGGCTCCACGCAAATTCATCTAGCCGCATCTGCCAATGTTACATGGAACCCACTTCTCGGCTATCATTTTGTAGAGATTTTGCAGGGTACGCCTACTGGAGCTAGCGGCACGTATTACGGCGTATCGTTAAACGTAGAAATTATTAGCTAGTATTTAAATTACAGGTGAACCGCATGGCTGATGATATTGCGTCAGAACTTCCGCTCGATCCAACTCCACTTCCGCCGCAGGTAGATATCCCTGCGGTTGAGCCTGTTGAGTCGTCGTCTTCTTCAGTTGCTTTTGTTGACACAGCTACTGTTGATATAAGCAATACGCCTGAAATTGTTCCGCTTGATGGCGTACCGTATGCCGCTCCTGATATTTCACCAGATTTACTGCCGTTACCGCCTGCAGACCCGATACTTGCGGCTGACATGCAAACGCTTCATGACGCAATCCACGCAATAACTCCAATTGATGGCTTGGCTATTATTGATGACGTGCCTAGCGAGATTGGCTACATCACGCCGCCTACGCCCGAGCAAGAAGCGCAAATCGCTGAGGTTATTAGCGGTTGGGATGCCTTGCGGGATAAAAACGCCAAACTCCGGTTAATAGAGTCAAGCTGGCAGGCGACTATAGATGCCGGTTGGACTACGCCGTATGGCTGGAAACTTGGTCTTACAATACAAGATATTACGCTGCTTACTGGGGCGTTTATTTTGGCGAAAGAGGCCCAAACAATGGGCCTAGCGAGTTCTGGTGTGATTGTGGACACGGACGGGCTGGCTCATGAGTTGTCTGTAGCTGATTTAACAGGGCTTATGTTGCAGTATGGTCAGGCGCGCGCGGCACTTTCGGCCGAGTATGCCGCTGCGAAGGCCGCTCTTGGTTAAAATAGCTTTACGGCAGTATCCCTGGCTATAAAGGCTATTGATTCATGAGCGAGCCTGAAGACGACATCACAGACTTAGAGATTCAGGCGAGCGCTGCTGGGGCCGCGTGGGCGAAGCTGGCGGCTGAGTTTAAGCCTGACTACACGCCAGAGCAGCTCGAGCACCTGGGCGTATATGACGCGCTATATCGCGGTCAGGGCCCGAGATTAGCTAGCTTGGGCGAGTGGAAGCCGGAATGGGTGTCTGAGCACGACCCGAAGGGCTGGGCGCAGTGGTATAAGCGCTATACATCTGGCCGGCGCATTCCAGAAGAAGACGACCGCCAAATTAAACGCTGGGCTAGCTTTAAAGCGCGCCACGGCAGCTCTTTCACTAAAAACCCGACGCCAAGACGCGGTTGGGCTTTGCGCAACTGGGGAATTGACCCTTCGCAGTTAGTCGCGCCCGAGGAGCAGCAGGGCGTTACCGAAATGCTGGATGAGTATCAGCGCAAGGCTATGCAGAAGCACGTTGCAGAGAAGCAGGCAGCGCTGCTCCCTGAAGTAAACCTTCAGCCGCACCAAGAGCGTATTCAAGAAACAGCTCTTGAAGAAAACCCGCGCATGCTGGTGTATCACGGGCTAGGGTCTGGTAAGTCTCTGTCTGCCATTGCTGCCGCTGAAGCTGCCAAGCAGAAATACAACGACGATTACGGAATTGTTGCGCCGGCTAGTCTCAGGGGTAACTTCCAGAAAGAAGTCGAGAAGTTCACCGAGGACAGCAAGCCAGAAATTCTCTCGTACACTGGGCTTGGTTTGGGCAAAGACTTTAAGAAGCAGCCTGACACAGTGATCATGGACGAGGCTCACAGACTTCGGAACCCTGGCGGGTCTGCTGCGCAAGCGGCTAAGACAGTGGCTGACAGGGCTAAGCGTGTGCTGCTCCTTACCGGCAGCCCCATCACGAATTCCCCCAGCGACCTTGCAAACTTAATCTCAATCGTCGCCAAGCAGAATATCACCCCGAATGACTTTGAAAAGAAGTTTGTTGGGCAGAAGACAGTGCACCCCGGAATATTTAACTATCTCGCTGGCATCAAACCTGGTGTGCGCCCTGTGATCAAGAACGAGGGCGAGCTACGCAAGCTTTTCGAGGGTCGCGTTGATTATCAGCCCAGCAAGACGCCTGAAGGCGTGAATGTTAACGAAGAGAAGATCCAAGTTCCGTTAACAAGTGCGCAGCAGCGGATTCAAAAAGCGCTGCGGACACAGATCCCGCCCAGTTTTCTCTGGAAGCTGGATAAAGAGTTTCCGCTCAGCAAAGACGAGCTTTCCAAACTTAATAGCTTCTTGACCGGCTTGCGGCAGAACTCAGTCTCTACCCGGCCTTTCCGTCAAGACTCCGACGCTATCTCTGCGTTTAATCAGTCTGGAAAGCTGCAGGAAGCGTACAAGCGGCTCAAAGAGCTTATTGACTCAGACCCGCGCAAGAAGGCGATTATTTACTCAAATCATATCGGTGCGGGTATTGAGCCGTATGCCGCGGCACTGGA
>Ga0114963_10001741_pt1 | contig 14891 bp, 20 predicted proteins | sample C_131016_EF_Meta_FD_87019 | JGI IMG/M metagenome (GOLD analysis project Ga0114963, IMG submission 87019) | Freshwater microbial communities from Lake Croche, Canada to study carbon cycling - C_131016_EF_MetaG | ecosystem: Environmental > Aquatic > Freshwater > Lake | place: Lake Croche, Canada...
AAGAAACTGGCAAAGTGTCAGCAGATGTGCAAAGCGCCAAACTCAAACAACTGCTGGGTCAAATCAAATCAAATTAAGCTGTGGCGCCCTTGATCACAGCATAGCGCAGTACCAAGGCTTCAGCGAGACCACCGGCGGTGTTGTTTCTTACATACACAGTGGCAACGTTGGCCGCGCAGGCAGCGTTTAAAGTGTATGAACCCAGTGTGCCACCACTTTGATGTTGCAACAACAGCAGGTCATTTGCACCAATAGTGGTGTTGTTGAATGTGAAACTCACTATAGTAGCTGCTGCCAAGTTGTTGTTGGCCATGGTAATCTCACCAGTGGCCTTGTTGAGTGTAACACTGGCACTTTTACCACCGCCACCGGACTGAGTAGCTGTGCCACCAGCACCTGTGGTGTAACCCACACCGCCAGTGCCGCCTGAGACCAATACATTACCTGCACTGGTGATAATATTGCCTGTACTGGTGGTAATATTGCCTGCACTTAAATTGGCAATTGAACTGATATTGCCTGCAACAATGTTGCCAGTGACGTTCAGCGCAGAAGTCACATTACCAGTCAGGCTGATGTTGCCAACAGCAATATTACCAGTCACACTCACGTTGGCCGGGAATGTGGTAACGTTGGCAGTGACGTTGGCACTGAGTGTTTTGGTTAATACTCCAACAGGTGATGTGTAAAACTTCATGGCACTACCTGCTGCTGAATCTGTGTAGTTTTCCAAGGCCACAAAGTCAATGCCCAAGGTTCCAATGTTGCCTGCGGCCAGGGGATATCCTGTGGTACCATAGCCTGTGCCAGTTATTCTGGCTAGGATGTCGCCTGATTGTACCGCTGTGGGGGCTGCCGCGGTACCTCTAGCCGAACGTTGTACAAATACTGATGAAGCTCCAGTACCAAAACTGTCATTGGACATTCTAGAACTTTGACCATCGTTGCCGGTGATGTGAACCATGCCACCTGCGCTGTAAATGGGTTGATATGCACCAGTAGTACTGCCCACAATGTTCAGCGCACCTGCTGTGTTGGCTGCTACTGTAGGAGCATTTAGTGTTACAAATCCTGTGTCCAAGGCACTGAATGCCACAGCATTAGCAGTAGTGAAAGTTTTTAAATTACCGCCAATGTTTATGTTAGCGCCAACTCCGATGCCACCTGCCACTACCAGGGCACCAGTTGTGGTTGATGTTGATGTCGTGGTGTTGGCCACATTGACCTGGCTGAAAAATACATTTCTAGGTCTGTCAAAATCTGTAATTTGTATTGTGGTGCCACCATCCACACTACTGAAACTATATGTAAAATTACCAGTTTGATAAAATGTGATTGTTCTGGTGCCACTGTTGTAGCCTGCTAGACCCAACAATCCGTTCACAACCGATGTGGGCAAAGTCAAGGTGTAAGCAGTATTGGTTATGACCATTTCAAGGTTGACCACACCATAAGATCCTGAAGCAGGCCAGTTGGTGAATGCCAGGCTGCAATTGCCTGCGGGAGCCAGAGTCTGCCAGGCCGCAGCGGAATAGTCTATGGTAATTGTGCCTGATGTGGCAGTTTGTGTCAGGGCAGTAAAGCTCACATCATTCAATTTCACAGCATAGATCAAATTGTCACTCATGTTGTTGTCCAGCGTGGTGCCCGACAGTGCGGCTTTGAAAATACCGTTGTTTTGCAAGTCAGTGATCTCAGTGGCCGCGGCTGAAAAGTTGGTTTTGGTAGCAGTAAAGTTATCTCTAAAGCCCTGAGTATTGTTGGGCTGGCCTGCAACGGGATAGGTGCCGTCTATGTTGTTGGGGTTGATTTGACTTGTCATGGGTATTCCTGTATAATAGATATTTATTAGAATTCCAAAAGCACTAAATAATCCAAAGGCCCAGATTGAATGCAAAAAAAGACCCGAAGCTTGCTTGAAGAACTAGATTCGATGTATGTAGAGCGTGACAGACGCCTGATCATTGAAACCAGAGCTGACAGCGTGATCGCCAGTGCCATACGTTTGATCGAACAAATCGAGTCAGAATTTGGTGCAGAGCAAGCTGAAAATCTCACACGTAAATTGCTCAATGCTATACGTACCAAAGATGCAGGAAAATTCTCTAGGTCCGTCAGGAGAACCAATGCAGATCTATGAAATTACACATCGAAGAATGAACGAAGCTGTTGTGCCCGGTGCAGTAGGTGCCATGGTATCAACCATAGGATCAGCTGTGACCTCGGGGCTCATGAACAAGGCATTTGCTGGCACAGGATACACTGCCCCCGGTGCCACTGCTTTCAGTGGCGATCGCAATGCTGCCGCAAGTGACTATGCTAGACAGCACGCACCGGCCTTGGCCAAACAAAGTGCTCTGGGATGGTCGCAATTGGTGGCCAGCACCATAGCAGATCTAAACAAATCCGGCACAGCAGTGACCAGTATAGGTCAAGCTGATGCAGGCGAGCAGGCAAGATTAAAAGCAAAGTTGGTGGCAATGGTCAATCAAATGATCGGCGCACCCGACTACACCAAACTGGCACACGGACTCAGCAAAGATCCAGCAGTGGTATCACAGGGTGCCGAAGTTGCACAGAACATAGACAACGATATTGAAAAAATATTTCAGGCCACTGTGAATGCCAGATCCGGCACAGACATGGGCAGTTTGTTCTTGCACCTGACTCAAGATGGTGTGCTTCCGGCACAACAACTGTTGCAATTCAACAGCGAACAGCCCAAAGTCACCCCTGGCAGCATAGCCACAAATCTTACACCACAAGCCAAGGCACTGGCAACCAATGCAGGCATACAGGACATAAAAAAATTACAAACAGCAGTGCAACAAGCTGGAATCAAAAGTGTAGATGATCCCAAACTAAAACAAATTTTACCCAGCCTGCTAGGAATATCAGCATGATGTATCTCAAAGAAGGTGGCAACGTATTCAAAAACGCAGACGGAACACCAGTAACACAGCGTATCAAAAAAGCTGACATTCCGCCCACAGTGGCCTGGCTGGAACGGCTCACCGGACTGGATCTTACCTTGGAAAAAGATCCGCAAGGTATTCCACACAAGTGGCTGGGATCCACAGGACGCAAGCCCGATTCTGGAGACATGGATCTTGCGGTAGATGCCAACGAAATTACCAAACCTGAACTCAAGGCCATACTGGACGCCTGGGCCGTGAAAAACAAACAAGATCCCAAGCAGTGGGTGAGACTCACTGGCGAAGCTGTGCATTTCAAAACTCCCATACAAGGTGATGCCAAACGTGGCTTTGTGCAAACTGATTTTATGTTCATGCCTGACATGAACTGGGGCACATTCTGGTTGGGCGGCGGATCTGGTTCTGCATACAAAGGCATGTATCGCAACATATTGATGTCAAGCGTTGCCAAGGCTCTGGGACTCAAGGCCAGCAACAAGGGCATTATCAGTCGACAAACAGAAAAGCCAGTGACCATGGATCCTGATGAAGCTGCGGGTATTCTACTGGGCCCCAACTACAATCGCACACAATTGTCCACTGTGGAAAGCATTTACAAGGCCCTGGCCATGGATCCTGATCGCGATGCAAAACTGGCAGACTTTCGCGAATACCTACAGCGCGAGGGCCTGCAAGAACCTGATATGACCATGGCCGAAAGCGAAGCCAGTTGGTTGGCACGTTTGCGCGATCGCATTGTGAATCAAGGCTATGTTGCTCTAGTGGAAGCTGAACAAGCTGGAGTGGGTGGCCGAGCCAAAGGTATTGAACACCTGGAAGACCTGGTGTTCCGCCGTGGCACACAAGGCATACGAGATGCCTTGGCCATTGTGCAACATGCCACGCAACAGCCATCCACAGTCACAGCCAAGTGGGACGGCAAACCTGCTGTGATATTTGGACGCAAACCTGCCACTGGGGAGTTTGTGCTCACAGACGGGTCGGGATTTGAAGCCAAGGGCTATGATGGTCTTGCCACCAGCCCTCGCATGATGGCTGACATACAAAGCCGGCGTTCAGGTGACAGAACTGAATTGATCGAAATTTACACCAGATTGTTCCCCATGTTGGAAGCTGCTCTTCCGCCCAACTTCCGAGGCTATGTCAAGGGCGATTTGCTGTACATGCAGACCCCACCAGTGATTGCCGGCAACTATGTGTTTCAACCCAACACAGTGGAATACAAAATACCTGCCAAATCTGCCCTGGGCCAACGCATTGGCAACAGCAACGTTGGCATTGCCATACACTCAATGTATGCTGATGTTGGTGATGCACGCCAGCCCTTGAGCGGAGTGAAATTCAACGAAGTACCGGGACTGCTGTTAGAAAAACCTGCCAGCCCCAGACAGTTGCAGTCCGAAACCACAGCTGAAAAACAACTCAAACAGTTGATCAAAACTGATGGCAAAAACATAGACACCTTGTTTAATCCTGCTGAACTGCGGACCCACAAGATCACAGACCTGGCCAAACTCTGTGTGGACTATATCAATACCAAGGTGGGAACCCCCATCAACAAACAAACACTATTGCCTGGCTTTGGCGAATGGCTGCAGACCCGTGTGACCCCGCAAAAGTTCCGCAACATTGTGGAATATCTAAACAGCCCCACATCAAATACTCCTGCGCTGGCGGCTGCATTCACAGCATTTATATTGTTGCATGATCTCAAAATGCACCTGCTACAGCAAGCAGATACCGAGCACCCAGGGCAGGAAGGCTGGGTCATGGCCACCCCTGTGGGCTATGCAAAGGCGGTAAATAGATTTGACCCCAATGCATTTGCAGCTCAAAACAGACAGAGAAACAATCCGCAACCGGTGTGATTTTTCCAATCTGACTAAATAAAAGCAGGTCCACTGAGATCATTAACTTTAAAGGAAAAAGAAAATGGCAACATTTACAAAAACAAACGGTACCACGCAACCGGTATTTGCGTTAGACGTAGCAAACGGTTCCATCGCTGGAACAGCAAACGCTGCTGCACAGGGTTCTGTGCAAATGGCAGGTCCAAAACTGGACTTCTACACTTTGCTTGCTAACACAGCATTGACCACAACCACTGGTGCAGTTGGCAACGTCAACGGTTTTATCAACCAAACCATGCAAGGCATCCAGTCAGTCAGCACAGTTGCAATGTATCAGGTGAGTCCTTTGTCAAGCTCAAACGCATTGGCAGTGGCAATTTATCCATCTGGTTCTTATGCCAACGCAACTACATTCTTGACAGCAGCCAACATTGCTTTCACTGGTTATCAGTGGAGCAGTGCTTATGCCAACGCTCAGTTCTACACTGGCGCTATCGCTGTTTAATCAATAACCAATTGATTGACCAACCCCGGACGTAAAAAATCCGGGGTTTCTCTTTGGCATTAAATACTCATAGAATGAAGATATCATGTCATACCCTTTTTGATTGCAGCAGAACCGGAGTCACTGGACACTATCGTTCAAGTGAAATTCCTTTTGTTGACAAAACAGGACAGTCGGTCAACAATCAGACTGATTGGAATCGATCACGCAATCAACAACGCAATTGGGAAACTCTGTTACAAATCATTGGACTGCGAACACAGCCACAAGATATCACAGATCCAGTGCATGAAAACAATCAATGGCATTTTGAGTTTGAATGCGAAGCTGAAGGCATATTTGAAATACACAGCAGCGATGATCCACTTGGTGGACTCAAAGTTGATTGTGATGGAGTTCCCATGATGTTGAATTTGCAAGAAGCTCCTGGCCTGAGTCCAACCATTTTGACCTCAGGCAGTGATCAGAACATTTGGTTCTCTACGGTAAATAAAGCATTGGAGTAATCATGGCTGATACCACGGATATTGAAAAGAAAAGTTTAGAAGCACACGTTGAACTGTGCGCTCAACGGTACAATGCACTGGAACAGCGTATTGACGATGTCAAAACTGACACAGTGGAATTAAAAGCCAATATTCGCAGTGTGCATGAAGCAGTGGTCAAAATGGGAGACTATCGCAACAATCAATTGATTGGTTGGGGAATTGGAATTATCGTGTTTCTGACCTCGGCCCTGGGATACTTGGTCACTCACTACGTACTAAAATGACACGCGATCAGAAACTAGAACAGTGGGCCGAGAAGGCACTGCACCGCAGTATCGGATCCATGATTGTGGACGACGATCAAGGCGGTATCATAGCATTTGGCAAATATCACATATGTCCTGACACAACTGGCTTTGTTGTAAACACCTGGGATAGAAAAATACATGAATTCAGCACCAAGCGCACAGCGATGGCCTGGTGCACAGCCGACAAACACGAACAATACAATTTATCCAACTCAATCTTGGTGTTGGACCGCAAAAAACAAGCATTGGCAGCAGATATATACTGCCGCAAGACACTGGCAGAACGTGGCAAGCATGAAACCTTTTATGAAATCATAAACATGAAATTGCAACCCAAAATAGATCAGTACAACTCAGTTAGCACCGAATTAGAAAAATGTGTAAATCGAGCTAAATATATACAAATTAGAGGATTCAATAATGAAACTGCAAGAACTATCGGCTCCCAAGCCAAGTAAACAAATCGCCAAAGTATTCGAAAGTTACTTTGGATCACGCATTCGCTTTGATCAATTGACTCGTGCTCAAACACAAGCCATGTTGCAAAAAGTGCAAGGCGTGTTGCGTGAGCATCGCGGAACCACTGCACGTCATCACAGTGAAAAGAATCCCAAGTATCTACAGCTGGTCATGATGGAACAAGCACTGAGCAGCCGTTTGAAAGAAGCTGCTCTACCCGGTTCTCCGACTGCGCCTGCTGCTCCGGGCGCTCCTGCTGCTCCTGCTGCTCCGGGCGCTCCTGCATCGCCTGCTGTGGCTGGTGCTGTTGCAAAAGATCCCAAATTGGCTGCCGCACTCAAGAAGTCACAAGGTGGACAAACATTGACACCTGAAGAACAAAAAATGGTAGCAGGTGCTGCAATGATGCAGGCCGAAAGTCGTTTGCGTCGTGCAATGCGACGTCTCAACGAGTCAGAAGTACAACAAGCACAAGTGGTGTTGGCTGCTCAAGACATGGTCGACAAAATGCAAGGCATGTTGGAAGACGTGACAGAGTTGCAGTTCAAAGAATTACCTGCCTTGGTTGATTCAATCAAGAATCAAGTGGGCATGGAACAAGCACAACAATTCAATGCAGATGCCACAGCCGCTCTTGCTGGATTGGTTGGCAACCTGCAAGGTGCCAAACAGCAGCTTGACGCTGCACTTGGTGTGGTAACAGGCCAAGCACCTCCTGCAGCAGCCGCTGGTGCAATGGGTGCTGATATTGCTGCCGGTGCTGCCGACATGGGTGCCGCAGGCGCTGACATGTCAGCTGCTGGTGACATGGGTGCAGACCTAGATGCTGAACTGCCACCCGAGCCAGGAATGGAACCCGCACCTGCCGCGTTGGGTCGCGCCAAGAGATAATGAAAATCTTTGAAGTTGATGCTGGAATGGCACCAACTCCTAATCCAGCACAACTGGCGGGGTTGGTACAATTTCTCAATGGCCGCGCTGATGATACCAGTGCTCGAAAAGAAATCAGCCAGGCTGCCTTTATCAAATTGGCCAATGACTTGGATATCAATATTACCCCACAAAATTTGGCCGATGTGGTCAGCCAAGAACCACTCAGCAACTTGTTGGAACCCATGGATCCAAACACCGGGGTCCTGACATTTAAAGGTGCTGGACAACCTGATGTGTCTATGCCTGTAAATCGAGCACAAGACGTAGTGGCCAATGCTGCCAAATCAGCAGCCAAAAAAGATCGCGGCGTTTGATTAAATTTTGATTGTGCAACGCAATCAATAAGTATTTGGATACTGAGAGGAAACCATAATATGGTGTACTTCAACCCTGATATAAAATTAATAAAACACGCTGACACACTGTATAGTTTCGAAAATATTTTTAGTGAACAAGCACTAACATATTTTGAATCCAAATACCGTCATCCACATGTTTGGCAATTTGATCAGACCAGTGGCAGACGCTTGGTTCACATGCTGGACACAGCAGACCAAGTGGTAGTAACATTCGCTGAAGAATTTAAGCAATTTTTATTGCAACAATTTGATCAACAATTTGAGCGTCAAAATGCCAAATTGTTTTTTGACACCAGAGCGTACAGAACCTGGCCACATGCTGATCATCCTGGCATAGGATTGATGTTACAAGTTTATTTGGAGTCTGAATCTTTTGGAGCTCCGGGAACAGCATTCCATCTTGAGCAAATTCACAATGTAAAAAATATAAAAAATCACGGCTATCTAAATTTCAACACAGATGCCAAGATGCATGAGAGTTACTATGTGCCAGACGGTGCCAGACGAAGTTTTGCAATGTCACTGAGTCGAATCAGTTGAGATAAATCCAGACGCTTCTTTTCACAGCATTCTCTGGAATCCATCCAGAAAATCCCCAGGTTCTACTGACAGGCTGATTTTTGATCACCAGCATTTGATTGTGCAAGAAATCAAAATCTGTGTAACGGTCGGCTGATATTTGTTGTGCTCGGAACTGATCAGGATTGGCATAGTTTAACTCAATGTCGCTGGAATTCATAACTCGCAGGTTGACAGAAGAAAATGTATCTAGATTAAAAATACAAATTGCTCCAATTCCCGGATGAGACTTGTGATAGCTGAAATGACTCTGTGGCATTTCGTAACCCAGGAAACTTTGCTGAATAGAGTATCCGCCGAAGATTGATTTTAGCACAGGATCAAAATAATTCATCCAAACGTCTTGATATGCCGGAGTACTGAACAATCGTTTGGGATATTTTTGTTCAAATTGTATAACAGTATTTTCAACATGAGCAACCAGTGCGGCCATGGTTGACGGATCAAACACATCGGTGATTTGTAATATTCCGGAATCTAAAAAGGATTGAGTTTGCATAGTAAATATTTATTAGTGAATTCGAACCTGTCAACTAAAGGTTGACTTGAAACGTTAAATACAGTATACTACAACAAAGGAAGCTCATATGAAAAAACTCATCGCATTACTTTTGATTTGCTCGGCCACCTCGGCTGTGGCTCAGCATGGTTTTAGACATCATCATGGATATTATTCAGGATATGGGTGGGTGGCACCCACTGTTATTGGTGGTGTAATTGGATACGAAATTGCTCGAAACTATCCTCCTGTGGTTGTGCAACAACAACCGGTTGTGGTTCAGCCTGCTCCAGTGTATTATGGACAAATTCAGACCTGCACTGACTGGGTAGAAGTACAACAACCAGACGGTACTGTCACACGAACAAGAACGTGTAAACAATAATATGGCATATTCTGACAAAGTCTTAGACCATTATGAAAATCCACGAAATGTTGGCAGTTTTGCTACTGTTGATGATACCATTGGCACTGGTATGGTCGGCGCACCTGCTTGCGGAGATGTGATGCGGTTGCAAATAAAAGTACAAGATGGAGTAATTACAGATGCAAGATTCAAAACGTATGGTTGTGGGTCGGCCATTGCAAGCAGTAGCCTTGTTACAGAATGGGTCAAAGGTCGAACACTTGAGGAAGCAGGATCCATATCAAATAGCACAATTGCTGAAGAGCTTGCTCTCCCCCCGGTCAAAATCCACTGCTCTATCCTGGCAGAAGATGCAATCAAGGCCGCAGTAGAAGACTATAGAAAAAAGCACTCCCTATGATAACACCAGCAAAATTACACTGGGACTATTCTCAATTTGTTGACGCAGATTACTCCGCACACACAGGAAGTTGTATAAAACATCAAGTGTACGAGTTGACAGACATACACCAAAAGTTCGGCGGCTTTCCCAAGAGTTATTGTTCGGCAAACACCATGATTCATCAGTTGTGGTGGACACCAGATCAAGTTGACTACGCAGAACTGGGACGCCAGTTCAACATGCAGGTGATCACCGTGAGTAGCATAATGCAACCCCCTGGGTGTGTGATTCCCTATCACAGAGACACATTCTATCAAATTGGTCAACAGTATCCTGATCGCAAAGAACGTCGAGTTCGTGCCAACATGTATCTGGAAGATTATCGCCTGGGGCACATGATACAGTATGTGGAAAATGATCAAATTCGCACCAGCGTTGACTGGTCAGCCGGTGACGGATTTGTGTGGGACAGCGAAATACTACATCTCAGTGCCAATGCCGGCATGCAAAACAAATACACATTGCAGGTGTCGGGGTTTTATATCGAATGATTTTGTTAACTGATGCGGCCAAAGTCAAAATCAAGAAACTGTTGGAAAAGCGTGGTGGTGCAGGAATCCGTGTAGGAGTCAGAACCACTGGTTGCTCTGGCCTGGCCTATGTGTTAGAATACATTGACAAGTACACAGCAGATGCTACTACCATAAACTACGCTCAAGACTCGTTTGCAGTTGTGGTTGATAAAAAACATGATGTGTATTTGCAAAACATGACCGTGGACTATGTGCGTAAAGGACTCAATGAAGGGTTTGAATTCATCAATCCCAACGAACGAGATCGTTGCGGTTGTGGAGAAAGTTTTAGAATATGATTGTTATAGTTGGGGACAGTTGGGGAGTTGGAGAATGGGCATCCGACACAAACAGCATGTACATCAGCGGGCCGGGTATTGGTCAAATTCTCAACTACAATTTTGATGTGTTGAATTTTTCCAAAGGTGCCGGAAGCAATCAGTTGAGCTTGAGAATCCTTGATCGATTTTTGTCCAAGTATCAACCCACACACTATGACCCGGACATATCTCTTGTTGATAGATTCTATTGGATTGTGACCGAGCCCATGCGAGATATCAAGGTTCAAGATCTTGTGACTGCCTCGGGTATCGAATCTCACACAGCAATAGTATTGAAAGAATCGTTTGTTCAGGCAGACCAATTGGCAAAAAAACACAACATCAAACTCAACTTGATCGGCGGCTGGTGCGACCTAGATCCTGTCTGGATCAGTGAGCATGACAATCTGCAAGTGGCAGTGCCCAGTTGGGGTAGTCTCTTGCATGAAAATTATCCCCGATCAATCTTTGGAGATCAAAATCTTCAGGAGATCGGAGCAGCACTGAGATCAAGCAATGTCAATCTTGTGAGTGAATGGCTGGCCATTGTTGATCAAGTTGATGCCAAACTCAAAACCTGGAACACCAAAGGATGGCAAGCGCATCACCCCAACAGACACGCCCATCGTGTGTTGAGAGATTATCTGTACCCAGAATTTTCTAAATATTTTTAAAGTCTTGAAATTGTACAATCCAAAATTTGATTATCAACCCATACCCAGAGTAACAATAGAAGGCCGGCGTTACTACGCCACCCCTGATGGCAACAAGTTACCATCAGTGACCACAATCTTGGACAAAACCAAAAGCGAAGAAAGCCGGGCTGCCTTGCACAATTGGCGCAGAGCTGTGGGCGCAGAACGAGCGCAGGCCATTACCACCGAAGCTGCGAATCGTGGCACAAGAATGCACTCGTATCTTGAGCACTATGTCAAAACAGGTGAAGTCAAAGAACGTGGATCCAATCCCTTTAGCTGGCCCAGTCATGTGATGGCAGACACTGTGATCAAGCACGGGCTTAAAAATGTAAGCGAATTTTGGGGTATTGAAGTACCGCTGTATTTTCCCAAGATATATGCTGGAACTACAGACGGTGCAGGCATACACTTAAATGAAGAATCGATCTTGGACTACAAACAAACCAACAAGCCCAAAAAGCGCGAATGGATCGATGACTACTTTGTACAGCTCTGTGCCTATGCAGAAGCACACAACGAAGTGTATGGCACAAAAATACGCAAAGGTGTTATTTTGATGTGCGTGAAACCTGATCTGGACGAGCAACACAATATCATTGGAACCCCGCAATACCAGGAATTTGTGTTAGAAGGCGTAGAATTTGACCGCTATTGTGACATGTGGTGGAAAAAGGTTGAACAGTACTACATGCTAAATATGTGATATCCTAAGGACAATCACAGTGGCAATTGTACAAATATCAAGAATTACTCAACGAAAAGGGCTGTTACAAGATCTGCCCCAACCCTTGGCCGGAGCTGAGCTGGGCTGGGCTATCGATGATCGCAGACTGTTTATTGGCAACGGCGACTTAGCCGATGGTGCTCCGGTTGTGGGCAATACCGAAGTGCTGACTGAATTCAGCGACATTCTGAGTTTCGCTGGTGAATACACTTATCAAGGCACAGCCGGCGGCTACACAGTGCAAACTGGAGTCAACGGTGGCACAGTAAGTCAAAGCCTACAGTCAAGATTGGACAGTTATGCAGTGATTACTGATTTTGGTGCCACAGGCGATGGTGTAACAGATGTCACAGCAATTATCAACAATGCATTGTATCAGTTGTACTGTCGTAATATCAATCCTGCAATTCGCAGAAGTTTATTTTTCCCAGCCGGCACCTATGTCATCAGCGGTACAATAAAAATTCCGCCTTATTGTAAATTATATGGTGAAGGTCCGGAAAGTACCAATATCTACTTTTATGCAGCCACTTGGACCAACACCGTTGCCTATGCAGCCGGAGTGTTGGTACAAAACGGTGCAACTTATTACAGAAGCCAGGCAGCAGTACCAATAGGCACTGCTATTTCAAATCCAACCTATTGGACTGCAGAAACCCTGCCTGCTTACATTGCCAGAACTGCTGACAGCTTGCAACAGACCGGGGCCAACATCGGAGCCAATGGGGCCTTGGCTCCGGGATTCTTTGAAGTTTCTGGAATAAATTTCCAAACCAATCAAGCAACACAAGATGGGGTGTTTGTGGAAGCTGCAACCGACTGCTCCTTTCAAAGTGTCAATGTTACCGGTCCGATGACAACAGGCACACTGACATCAAGTGTTAACAACACCGCATGTGTTCGCTGGAACAGTACCGGCTCCTACATTTGTAAAAATGTAGAATGGAATCACTGCACACTGTCTGGCATGGTCTGGGGCACCAACACAGATGAACAGATCGAAGGTGTCACTTTCAGCAATTGCTATTTTAATACATTGTATCAAGGTGTATATTTAGGCAATACTATTGCACCAGCTGTGGGACCCACTGGTTTCCGAATTGTGCAGAATCAATTTGACAATATCTATGTCGAAGGCATTGTCATAGTCAACGTCAGTCTCAATGCCACAGCTTACAATGTGTTCTATGATGTGGGCAACCACTTCAACGGCATAACAAATCCAGCATCATCCATCATAGATATCAATGCCATCAACAACGTGAGCATTGGCGACATGTTTGAAAGAACCACAACGTACTCAAACACCTATCCCAGAATCAAACTCAACAATACCAACAGTATTGCGCTGGGCATGAACACCAGTTACATCACATTCTATCAAAGCAATGTGGCCAATCTTACTTTTGCCAACCAAATGTCGTTGGGAACTTATCAACGTTCGGCAGGTATCACAGATGCATTGACTGATAATACAGCAGTGGCTCGCACCCTTCTCACATTCGATGCTACCAAGATACGTGCGATGCAAATCAATTATACCATAGTTCGTAACACTGCTGTGAGAACCGGAGTTTACACCATTGTGTGTGGAACAGACGCTTCGGGTACCAACCTTCAAGGTAGTGACTCTGGTGTGCAAAATTCTGCACCAGGACAAACATTCAGCGTGAGCGAAGCAGCCAGTGTGGTCAGTTGGAAATACACAACTACCAGCACCGGCCTTGATGCTGCCATCTATTATTCAGTAACAAAATTAGCCTAATGTGGCCCATGACTTTTGCTGAGCGACTGGAGAGTTGGACTCAAATGCGTGATCAGGTCTCGGCTGTTGACACCTCTTTGGCACTGCACACCATCAATCATTGGTGGTTCGATTCACCGTGGCGCCCGTATCATTTGCACTGGGACGATCAAGAAAGCTGGCCAGATCCCTGGCAATTATTGAGCGATAATCTGTACTGTAGTCTTGCTCGCGGGCTGGGAATAGTGTATACTATAACTATGCTGGATCGACCTGATTTGCAGGACGCTGTGTTGGTAGACACAGGAACTGACAATTTAGTCCTAGTTGACAAAAAGAAATATATACTGAATTGGGACCAGGAACAGGTGTTAAATATCAATCCGGAACCGTTCAAAATCCGACACAGCGTGACGCAACAACAAATAAAACAAAAAATTAGGTAACAATGAAGCAAATTACAGTACAAAAACGTGACGGAACTCGCGAGCCATTGGCATTAGAAAAATGGCAAACACAGATTGCCAAGGTCTGCACAGGCATTGCAGATGTAAGTCAGAGCATGATTGAGATCAAGGCCCAGCTGCACTTTTATGATGGTATTACCACCAAAGAAATAGATGGAATTACTCTGCGAGCCATAGTGGATTTGATTGATGTGGAATCAAATCCAGACATTGGGCACACCAACTATCAGTATGTGGCAGGCAAGCAACGATTGAGTATGTTGCGCAAAGATGTGTATGGCAGTTATGAGCCTCCACATCTTTACGAAATTGTAAAAACCAATGTGGCCACAGGACTGTATACTCCAGAATTGCTGGAGTGGTACAGTGAAGACGATTGGAACCGCATGAATGACATGATTGATCATGCCAAAGACGAACAATACAGTTATGCCGCAGTAGAACAGCTGATTGAAAAATATCTTGTTAAAAATCGTTCAACAAAAGAAATCTATGAAACCCCACAGGTGAGATACATGGTGGCAGCAGCCACAGTGTTTCACAAGGAAGAGCCCAACTCGGCTCGCATGCGTTATATCAAGGAGTATTACAATGCCGCAAGTGATAGATTATTCACACTGGCCACACCAGTGTTGGCAGGCCTTGGCACACCAACTAAGCAGTTTAGTAGTTGTGTGCTTATTAGGTCGGATGATGATTTG
>Ga0114963_10001742_pt1 | contig 14878 bp, 11 predicted proteins | sample C_131016_EF_Meta_FD_87019 | JGI IMG/M metagenome (GOLD analysis project Ga0114963, IMG submission 87019) | Freshwater microbial communities from Lake Croche, Canada to study carbon cycling - C_131016_EF_MetaG | ecosystem: Environmental > Aquatic > Freshwater > Lake | place: Lake Croche, Canada...
ACTGGGACTAAGCGCATTTCAGGCTATGATTTGACACTTCAACTTGTTGTGTTTTTAAGCCCATGCTGCCCGAGCAACACCAGACCATTATTTCTTGTTTGCAGGCCGCTGTGGCAAGCATTTTGCCAGAGGCACGTCCTGTTATTTTGCTTGAGCGCCCTAAGGTGGCGGCCCACGGCGATATCGCCACGAACGTCGCGATGCAGTTAGCCAAGCCTGCCAAGCGCAACCCCCGCGAACTTGCACAAGCGATTGTTGATGCGCTGATGGCAAACCCGTTGGCTGTAGCGCTTGTCGCCGAGGCCGAGTTAGCCGGCCCAGGCTTTATTAATTTGCGCTTAACGCATGGCGCCCGCATTGCTGTGTTGACAGCGATCTCTGAGCAGGGCTCAGCGTTTGGCCGGGCTTCGCGCAACGATCAAAAAGTTTTGGTTGAATTTGTTTCTGCTAACCCGACGGGGCCTTTACATGTTGGCCATGCCAGGCAGGCCGCGCTAGGCGATGCCTTATGCCGCTTGTTTAACGCAAGTGGTTTTGAGGTGAGCCGTGAGTTTTATTACAACGACGCAGGCAACCAGATTCACAACCTTGCTTTGAGCGTGCAGGCACGTGGCCAGGGTTTAAGCCCCGTTGATGCGGCGTATCCTGCTGAAGGTTACAAGGGCGATTACATTATCGACATTGCCAAAGATTTTCTGGCAGGGGCAACACTTAGCGCGAGCGATGGCGAGCCTGTGTTAGCCAGCGGCGACCTTTCCGACTTAGATAATATTCGCCGTTTTGCGGTGGCATACCTTAGGCGCGAGCAAGACGCTGATTTGCAGGCGTTTGGCCTAGCCTTTGATCATTATTATCTTGAAAGCTCGCTTTACACTTCGGGGCGTGTTGAGCAAACGGTTCAACAACTGATTGACTCAGGTCACACCTACGAAAGCGAGGGTGCGTTGTGGTTGCGTACGACCGAACTGGGTACAGGTGACGACAAAGATCGTGTGATGCGTAAGTCGGAGGGTGGGTATACATACTTCGTACCCGACATTGCTTACCATGTCACGAAATGGCAACGTGGTTATACCCGCGCCATCAATATTCAAGGTAGCGATCATCACGGCACCGTTGCACGGGTACGCGCTGGTTTGCAGGCACTTGCTCTAGGTATCCCCACTGATTACCCCGCCTACATTTTGCATAAGATGGTGAAGGTGATGCGCGGCGGTGTCGAGGTCAAGATCTCGAAGCGCGCGGGTAGTTACGTGACGCTGCAAGACCTGATCGAATGGGTGGGGCGTGATGCGGTACGTTTCTTTTTAATTCAACGGCGGGCGGACACTGAGTTTGTCTTTGACGTAGATTTAGCGCGTTCAAAAAGTGAAGAAAACCCGGTTTATTACATTCAGTATGCCCATGCGCGGATTTGTTCGATGCTGCAGCAGGCCGGTCTAAGCGCCCAAGAGCTGAGCATGGCCGATAGCACCCGTCTAGTTGCATCGACAGAAATCGCGCTAATGCAGCGCCTGGCAGAGTTTCCAGTGCTGGTGTCTCAAGCGGCGCTTGATTTATCGCCCCACCTTGTGGCCTTCTGGCTGCGTGATTGTGCGGCAGACTTTCATGGTTGGTATAACGCTGAGCGCGTCTTGGTTGACGATCTTGCGTTAAAGTTTGCACGGTTACGCTTGGCTGATGCCACGCGTCAAGTGATTGCAAATGGCCTGGCTTTGTTGGGTGTCTCAGCCCCCGAACGGATGTAAGATCACTTTCATGGTTAAACGTAAATCTTCTGGTGGTGGCAGTACGCTCTACGGGGTGCTGGCTGGCCTGTTGATTGGGTTAATTGCGGCGGCGGCTGTTGCGTTTTACGTAATCAAGTCGCCGATGCCGTTTGTCGATAAGGCGAGTCGTTCTCCTGAAGCGTCAAGCTCAATTGATCCGCGAAATGCACCCGACCCGAATGCGGGTTTAGGTGGGCGAGGGACAGGGCCGGTTACCGAGCCAAGCTCACCAGACCAGCCCACTGGAACACCTGCCGAAACGTCGTCCTCGCGTCCGTCTGCTGCACCCGACGCACTGGGGGCGTTGATCGCGACATTGACGCCCTCTCCCTCGGTACCCCAGACACAGGCGCGTCCGTCAGCACGCCCCGAATCAACGCCCGCAACACCCGCTGCGCCTAGCGCACCTGCCGCGCCCGCGACGATGCCCGGTAGTTCAACTGCTCCGGCAAGTGGACCTTATTTTTTACAAGTGGGTTCGTTTAGAGTGCTTGAAGATGCTGAGGCGTTACGCGCGAAAATTTTGTTGATGGGTATGCCGGTTGAAATACAGAGGGCAGAGGTCAATGGCTTGCAGGTTAATCGCGTCAGGGTTGGCCCGTTTGCCCGCATTGATGATATGAACCAGACCCGTACACGACTCGGGCAAGAAAAGATCCCGACCGCCGTTGTCAAACAGTAAGGCAGTTTCACTATTTTTACGATTCAGGAAGAGCGAGAGATGAAGAACGTTATGTTAATGCGGGCACTTGGAATGTGGTTAGCGGCGATGGCGCTGTTTTTTTCGTCGCCTGGTTTCACACAGGGGATGCCGGCTGTTGCAAAAGCAAAGTACCTTGAGGTCAACCCTGTACAGCCAACCGAGCCAGGCAAAACAGAGGTACTCGAGTTTTTTTCATACGCCTGTTCTCATTGTGCAGTGCTCGAGCCATTGTTAGAAAAATGGATAAAAAAACTTCCCTCTGATGTGACGGTTAAGTTTGTACCTGTTGCGTTTAATGCCAGTATGAAGCCCTTGCAGCAATTGTTTTATTCTCTTGAGGCACTTGATCGCTTAGACTTGCACGGCAAAGTGTTTAATGCGATACACGAAGAAAAAAAGCGCTTGTTCACGAAGACTGACATTATTACTTGGGTTGCCGCCCAAGGTGTTGATCGTGCAAAATTTGAAAGTGTGTACGACTCGTTTGGCGTCGTATCAAAAAGTGGTCGAGCCGATCAACTCGTGACTGCATACAAGGTTCAGGGCACACCCTCAATGGCGGTTGGTGGTCGCTTTTTAACATCGCCCTCAGAGGCGGGTGGTTATCAAGAAACCATTGATGTGTCAGACAGTTTAATCAGGCAGCTTCGTGCGAAATAAATAAGCTTTTAGAAAGTATCAACGAAAAATGCAGCGCCTGAGCGCTGCATTTTTGTTTAAGCGCATCGGTTTCTGGACTAAGCGCCTTGAATCACATAAAACGTGATGACGTGGGCAAACTGATCGCGATACGTTTTTGCTTCTTGAGATAGTGGCGAGTCGTACCACGCTAATGCTTTCTCGTAGCTTTCGAATTCGATCAAGACACGACGGCGCTCATCAGAGGGGCCTGTCTTGATGGACACAGCACCGCCACGCACTAAAAACTTGCCGCCGAATTCAGCGACGGCAGCCGTTGAACGTACTTGATATTGATCTTTGAAGTTTTCTGGATCGCGTACGACCAGTTCAACGAAGACATAGCCCTTAGGTGAAGTCATAAAAATCCTTTTATAAAAGCTTGGGCTTGACGCATTTGATGCTTGCGGTGCGTCGCCTGAACAAGGGTGATGAACAGATGCTTTGTGTAATTGTTTAACTGCGCTGAATCTTACCAAAGGCTTGAGTCAGGTCTTCAATCAGATCAACCGGAGATTCTAGTCCGATATGTAAGCGAATCAAAGCATGGTCGTTGCCTTTCCAATAGGCGTGGTTTGCGAGTGCGGCGGGATTGACCCACTGTACAAGGCTTTCAAAACCGCCCCATGAAAAACCAATACCGAACAGGGTCAGTGCATCGACAAAGGGTTTAGCAGCCAGCGCAGGGCAATTTAGCTCAATCGCCAACATGCCGTTTGCACCGGTGCAGTCGCGCTGCCACAATGCATGGCCTGGATCTTTGTGCCAGGCGGGGTCAAAAATACGTACGACTTCGGGACGAGAATCTAAAAATTCGCTGACCTCGCGGGTGTTAAGCGCATGCTGTGCCATACGCACCGCCATTGTTTTAACTCCACGTAACGATAACCAAGCATCATCTGCGCTGAGCGAATTACCCAACGCGTATTGAGTGGCGTGGATACGCGCAGCAAGCTTTTCGTCTTTTACTATTACGGCGCCCAACATGACATCGGAGTGCCCAGCGATGTATTTGGTGCCTGCCACAATAGACACGTCTGCACCGAGTGTGAGTGGCTTATAAATATAGCCTGAGCCCCAAGTATTGTCGGTGGCCAAAATCAACCCATGCTGTTGTGCGATTTGTGCGAGCGCAGGCATATCGAGCATTTCAAAAAGTAACGAACCAGGCGACTCAACATAAATCATTTTCGTGTTGGGTTGCACCAGCTCAGAAATTTGATCTTGGCTTGAAAAATAAGTGATCGTAATGCCTAGGCGGCTTAATAAGGTCTGGTCGACGGTACGCACCGGGCCATAGACGCAGTCAGACACAAGCATGTGGTCACCCGTGCTGAGCAACGCCAAAAATGCAATGCTGATCGCCGACAGACCAGAGGGCGCCAACACGCAATAGTTGCCTCCTTCGAGCTGCATGAACACGTCTTCAAGAGCGCGATGCGTATCGAGCCCAGCGATGCCATAGGTCACAACTCGCTCACCCGCCGCACGCTTGGTCAGAGCGCGATCGAGCACGTCGAGATTTTTAAAGCGCACGGTACTTGTGCGAATTGCGGGGATGCTGACAGGCGCAGTGCCGGTTTCAGGATCAAACTTGGCGGCGCCAATGTGCAGTAGGCGAGTATCTAGATGGTGAGTAGTCAAGATCAATCCTTAATCAAGGTCGTGCAAGAGGCTTAGGTTTTTTGAGTAAATCGTATGATGCCATCGGCACAAAGTTCGCGCGTCAGTTTTTCGTCAAAGTACAACGCATGTAAGTGGGCGGCCGCTTCGCCCATCGCGAAGGTCGTTTGATGCAAATCGAGTTTGCGCTTGAACATAAGCGGCAAAATATCGGTGGTAGATTGAGGCACGACGCAGGCCTCATAGACCTCAGCCAGGCGGTCGGCGTGATGCGTCAGTTGCTGCCCAATCCGAACGTGCAAACCCGTAAAGGGGCGACCGTGTGAGGGCAATACCAAGGTGTCGGCTGGAAGGTGATCGTAAGCGTGCAGCGAGTTTAGATAAAGCGGCAGTGGGTTACCCATGGGTTCGTAATCAAAGACGCTGATATTGGTTGAGATTCGAGGCAACACCATGTCACCCGAAATTAAAACCTTTTTGTCATCGCAGTAAAGCGCCATGTGTTCGGGCGCGTGTCCGTAGCCGGCGATCGCGCTCCAGAGGTGCCCGTTGATGCGAAATGTTGAACCGTGCATAATCCGCACGAAAGCGGGCGGGACGCGAGGAACCATTCCGGGGTAATGCGAGGCGCGTTCGCGAATTTGCCGAAGCGACTCTGGATCAACCATGCCGTGACGCATAAGATGCTGTGCGGTGCGTTCGCCGCCTGTGGCCCCGCCGTCGGTGCGTTGGGACCACGCCTGCGCGGTCATGTAGTCAGTCATGCTGATGTGCATGGTGATGTCCCAGCGCTCGCACAGCCAATAGGCCAGGCCGATATGATCGGGGTGCATGTGCGTGACGATCAGTCGCAGCACGGGCAGGCCGTCAAGCTGAGTACGAAAAATGTCGTCCCAGAGCCCTTTGACTTGGTCGCTGCTAATGCCACAGTCGACGATGGTCCAACCCTCTTTGCCATCAATGTTGTCACGCAAGAGCCATAGATTGATGTGATCAAGCGCGAACGGAAGCGGCATTCTGAGCCAGCGTACGCCAGGTGCGACCTCAAGGGTGAGACCTGCGCCCGGCAGGGTGTCCCCTAAGGGATATTGCAGTTGTTGTTCAAGGTGATTCATTGCTACTTTGTCTCCGGGCTTGACGGTATCATCAGACCATCATAATGTGCAATGACGCTCACGTAAACGTAAACTAGATGAATATGACAGGAGACGACTGTGCACTTACCCGGCTTGAATTTTGAATTAGGCGAAGATGTCGACATGCTGCGCGAGGCCGTGCGAAATTTTGCCCACCATGAGATCGCACCGTTGGCCGCGCAAACTGATCGTGAGGATCAGTTTCCGATGCACTTGTGGCAAAAAATGGGTGAACTTGGGCTGATGGGGATGACGGTCAGCGAAGAGTACGGTGGCACCAACATGGGCTATCTGGCCCACATGATCGTCATGGAAGAAATCTCGCGTGCGAGTGCCTCGATTGGACTGTCGTACGGTGCTCACTCTAATTTGTGCGTCAATCAAATTCATCGCAATGGCAGCGCAGTACAAAAGAAAAAATACCTGCCTAAGTTGCTGACGGGCGAGCACATAGGGGCGCTTGCGATGAGTGAATCTGGCGCTGGCTCGGATGTGGTGAGTATGAAACTTCGCGCCACGCCCAAGGGCTCAGACTATATCTTGAATGGTACCAAGATGTGGATCACGAACGGGCCCGACGCAGACACCCTCGTGGTGTATGCCAAGACCGATCCCGACGCCAACGCCCGCGGCGTCACGGCGTTTTTAGTTGAAAAAGGAATGCCAGGTTTTAGTATTGCGCAACAACTGGATAAGCTCGGGATGCGTGGCAGTCACACGGGCGAATTGTTGTTTGAAGACTGCTTGATCCCGGGCGACCACGTGTTGGGTGAAGTGAATGGTGGCGTGCGTGTATTGATGAGCGGCTTGGATTATGAACGCGCCGTCTTAGCTGCGGGGCCCATCGGTATCATGCAGGCCGTGATGGATCAGGTGATTCCTTACATTCACGATCGTAAGCAGTTTGGCCAATCGATTGGTGAGTTTCAATTGATTCAAGGCAAAGTTGCGGATATGTACACCACGCTGCAGGCGTGCCGCGCGTTTTGTTATACGGTGGGCAAAAATCTTGACAAGCTGGGCTCCGAACATGTGCGCCAAATCCGCAAAGACTGCGCGGCCGTGATTTTGTATTGCGCCGAAAAGGCCACCTGGATGGCGGGCGAGGGGATCCAAATCTTTGGTGGCAATGGCTATATCAATGATTACCCCTTGGGCCGTTATTGGCGTGACGCTAAGCTCTATGAAATTGGTGCCGGCACCAGCGAGATTCGCAGGATGCTAATTGGGCGCGAGCTCTTTAACGAAACAATGTAAAGAACAAAATAAAAGGTCAAAAGGTCGAGGGACATGCCAAAAATTGAATCTCTAATTAACACGCGCTCGCCCGAGTTTGCGCAAAATGCGATGGCGATGCAGGCGCAGATTGATGACCTGCACAAGCACCTCGCACAGACCGCTTTGGGCGGCAGCGAGCAGGCACGCCAAAAGCATGTTGGCCGCGGCAAGTTGCTGCCACGCGATCGCGTTGAGCAGCTGCTTGACCCAGGCACGCCTTTTTTAGAGCTCTCGCCCCTCGCGGCGCACGGCCTCTACAACAATGAGTCTCCGGGCGCGGGGTTGATCACAGGCATTGGACGCATCTCGGGTGTCGAGTGCGTGATCGTATGCAACGATGCCACCGTCAAGGGAGGTACGTATTACCCTTTGACAGTTAAAAAGCATTTGCGTGCACAAGAGATCGCACAGCAAAATAATTTGCCATGTGTGTATCTGGTAGATTCTGGCGGCGCAAACCTGCCGCGACAAGAAGACGTGTTTCCGGACCGTGATCATTTTGGTCGAATCTTTTTCAACCAGGCCAATATGTCCGCGCAAGGCATCGCGCAAATCGCCGTAGTCATGGGTTCGTGCACCGCGGGTGGTGCCTATGTACCAGCGATGAGTGATGAGTCGATCATCGTTCGCAATCAAGGCACCATATTTTTAGGTGGGCCACCGCTAGTCAAGGCAGCGACCGGAGAAATCGTTTCAACCGAGGATTTAGGCGGCGGTGATGTGCACACGCGCTTATCTGGTGTTGCGGATCATCTTGCTGCAAATGATCACCATGCCTTAGCGCTTGCGCGCGATGCGGTGGGTCGTTTAAATCGTATCAAGCCTAGGCAGTTGGCGCTTAAAAAAAGTATGCCACCTGCCTATGACGTGCGTGAAGTCAACGGTATTGTGCCGGCCGACACGCGCAAACCGTATGACGTGCGTGAGATTATCGCCCGTATCGTCGATGGCTCTGAGTTTGACGAATTTAAAGCGCGGTTTGGCACGACGCTGGTCACGGGCTTTGCACATATCGACGGCATGCCGGTGGGCATTGTCGCCAACAATGGCATCTTGTTTTCAGAGTCGGCACAAAAGGGCGCACACTTTATTGAGCTTTGCGGCCAACGAAAAATCCCGCTCGTGTTTTTACAAAACATCACGGGCTTTATGGTGGGTCGCAAATACGAAAACGAAGGGATCGCTCGCCACGGTGCCAAATTGGTCACGGCCGTGTCGACAGTTGCGGTACCAAAGTTCACTGTCATTATCGGTGGGTCGTTTGGGGCCGGCAACTATGGCATGTGCGGCCGGGCGTTTTCACCGCGCCTGTTGGTGATGTGGCCCAACGCGCGCATATCAGTGATGGGTGGCGAGCAGGCGGCCAGCGTGTTGGCAACGCTTAAGCGCGAAGCCGTTGAAGCGAAAGGCGCGCAATGGTCGAGTGACGAAGAAAACGAATTTAAAACGCCGATTCGCGAGCAATACGAACGCGAAGGGCACCCATACTACGCCACCGCACGCTTGTGGGATGACGGCGTGATTCAGCCTTCGGATACGCGTCGCGTGCTGGCGCTTGGTTTGTCTGCTGCATTAAACGCACCGATTGCTGACACACGCTTTGGCGTGTTTCGCATGTGAACGTTGGATCAAGGAGCTATTGTGTTTACAACGTTATTGATTGCGAACCGCGGTGAAATCGCCTGCCGTGTGGCTGCCACAGCGCGCCGCTTAGGGATCCGAACCATCGCGGTGTATTCGGATGCCGATGCAGGTGCCAAGCATGTTGTCAGTTGTGACGCTGCGGTGCACATTGGTGCGTCGGCTGCGCGCGAAAGTTATTTAAAAAGCGAAACGATTTTGCAGGCGGCACTCGCGCACGGTGCGCAAGCGATTCATCCAGGCTACGGATTTTTATCTGAGAACGCTGACTTTGCGAGCGCGTGTGCAAAAGTTGGCATCAGTTTTGTGGGCCCACCTGCTTCTGCGATCGCTGCAATGGGCAGCAAATCTGCGTCAAAGACCTTGATGGAAAAAGCCGGGGTGCCTTTAGTGCCTGGTTACCACGGCGATAACCAAGACCCTGAGTTTTTAAAGCAGCAAGCGGATGCCATTGGCTACCCCGTCATGATTAAGGCGAGCGCGGGTGGCGGTGGCAAGGGGATGCGAGTCGTGACGAGCGCTGACGATTTCGCCAGCGCCTTAGCCTCATGTAAGCGTGAGTCTGCCTCGAGCTTTGATGATGACCGAGTCTTGATTGAGCGTTATGTGCAAAAGCCACGCCATATCGAGATACAAGTGTTTGCTGATTCGCACGGCCATGCGGTCTATTTGTTTGAACGCGATTGCTCTGTGCAACGCCGTCACCAAAAAGTGATTGAAGAGGCGCCTGCCCCTAGCATGACCGAAGAGCGCCGCCGAGCGATGGGCGAAGCTGCGGTTGCTGCGGCTCGCGCCGTAAATTATGTGGGCGCGGGTACGGTCGAATTTATTGTCGAGCCAAGTGGCCGTTTTTATTTCATGGAGATGAATACGCGCTTGCAGGTTGAGCATCCAGTGACTGAGATGATTACCGGGCTTGACTTAGTAGAGTGGCAGTTGCGGGTGGCTAGCGGCGAACCCTTGCCTTTAACGCAAGAGCAACTTCAGCGCAACGGGCATGCGATTGAAGCCCGCATTTATGCAGAAAATCCAGACAAAAACTTTTTGCCCTCAGTTGGCTCCTTAGCGTACCTTGCCTTGCCGCCACATACGGCCTTTGGCAACGCAGTTATTCGCGTGGATGGCGGGGTTCGCATGGGCGATACGATTTCGCCGTTTTATGATCCCATGATTGCCAAGTTGATTGTTTGGGGCTCGGATCGCGATCAGGCACGTGCTCGGATGGTGCAGGCGCTTGCCCAGACGCACGTAGTAGGTGTGTATACCAACGTTGCGTTTTTGACACGGCTCATGACAGACGCGGCTTTTGCGGGCGGCGACCTCGACACGGGACTGATCGAACAACAGCGCGCGACGTTGTTACCACCGCCCGCGCCGGCTGGTGATGGGACTCTGGCGTTTGCGGTTGCCGCGTTGTTATTGTGTGAAACCGCGGCTTCGTCTGATGAAGATCCCTGGGCACGCACCGACGGTTGGCGTTTAAATGGTTTGTATCGGCGCACCTTCAGTTGGATTGATCAAGAGGGTGCCCGCAGCTGTGTTTTGCACCGCGAGGGTGTCGTTCAAGTGCTTGAAATAGACGGTGAGCGCTATGCCTTTGACTGGCGTGCGACCCAGAACGACAATATCGCAAAAGATAGTCATACCGTGGCCTTCAGTATTGAACTGACGCTGGGCAGCTTGGCTGAAAGCGGTACCGTGGTGCGGCGAGGCGAGCGTTTTGACGTTTTTGCGTCGGGCGCAATGACCCCACTTGTATTGAAAGACCCATTGACGCACGCAACGGACGGGCAGTCTGAGCCGGCGGGCGGGCTGACGGCCCCGATGCCTGGCAAAGTCATTGCTGTTCACGTCGCTGCGGGTGAAAAGGTTAAACGCGGACAACCGTTATTGGTGATGGAGGCCATGAAAATGGAGCATACGATTGCCGCGCCCGGCGAGGGTACGGTCAAAGAACTGCTCTATGGTGTTGGGGATCAAGTGGCGGAGGGCGCGGCGTTGATTACCCTAGAGTGAGTAGGGCTTTGCTGTGGTTTGTAAGCGACGAAAGAAAACTGTCGATACACCCCCGAAACCATCAACTTTAATGCAGCTCGCTATGCGCAAAAAAGACGTTCGTTAGAGTAAAAAAGGGGTACTGGAAAATAAATTTATTTGTCGGACTTGTCGCCGTAAAGTTTTTGGCGTAGAGTCAAACTACTTGGTCGGGTGCCCCCTGCCCCGGCCAGCAACAGGAGCCCGTCTTTATGTTTGACATTCTGGTTTACCTGTTTGAGAACTACTACACCCCCGAGGCCTGTCCGTCGGCGGATGTGTTGGCAAAGCGTCTTGCTGCGGCAGGCTTTGAGCACACCGATATTGATGACGCATTAGGCTGGTTAGTGGGCTTGGCCGAAACCACTGCACAGTGCGTTGAACTATCGCAGACTCCAGGTAACGGTACCCGTGTCTACGCTGACGTTGAGCAGCAACACCTCGATCCCGAGGCGATTGGCTTTATTACGTTTCTTGAGGCAACTGAAGCCCTGTCACCTGCGCTGCGTGAGATCGTGATCGATCGCGCGCTTGCCACCACCGAAGGTTCGGTCTCGTTGCAAAAAATCAAAATCATCGCGTTGATGGTGCTCTGGAGCCAAGAGTCAGAGGTTGATCATCTGATCCTTGAAGAATTATTGCGCGACGACGACGATCGGCTTCTGCACTAAGCTTGTTAGGTACGGCTTTGCCCTACGTTGGTCGGTTTGCGCCTAGCCCGAGTGGGCCGCTTCATGCTGGCTCGCTCGTGGCTGCCATGGCCAGTTTTTTGGATGCGCGAGCCCAACGGGGGCAATGGCTGGTCAGAATCGAAGACTTGGACACCCCAAGAACGATGCTGGGTGCTGCCGAACTGATCTTGCAACAATTGTCTGGGCTTGGCATGCGCTGGGATCGCGAGGTGACTTACCAGTCGCAACGCTTAAACCTATACCAACGAGCGTTTGATAGGCTTTTAGTGGACGGGCAGGTGTACGCCTGTGGTTGCACCAGGCGTGAAATTGCCGACTCGGTTGTGGGTCAGCTCGATGCAAGTACTCACTCAGAGCGCCCCTACCCAGGCACTTGCCGCTGGGGAGCACCAGTCGGGCGCCAGGCGTACTCTTGGCGCCTGAGAGTACCCGAGGGGTCGGTATGTTTTGAAGATCGTTGGCTGGGCGCGCAGGTTCAGGAGGTCGCCCGCGCGGTGGGTGATTTTGTGCTCAAGCGTGCCGATGGGATCTGGTCTTATCAACTGGCTGTGGTGGTAGATGATGCTGAGCAAGGCGTCACAGATATTGTGCGAGGACAAGACTTGCTTAGCAGCACGGCGCGCCAACAATTGTTAGCTCGCCTCTTGGGGCTGAGGCCGCCTACGGTGTTGCATGTTCCGGTGATCTTCGATGCCACGGGGTTGAAACTTTCTAAGCAAAATAAAGCCCAAGCCCTTGAGCTGTCGAATCCATTGAATGTGTTGCAGCAAGCCTGGCAGGCACTAGGTTTTGAAAAATTAGCGGTCTCTAATATAGCGACATTTTGGTCTGTGGCCACCCAAATTTGGGGTCAAGGCCCCGAACGTGCTAACTTGCACGGCATCAATCACCGCTCATATGATGCGCGTTAGCCTGATTTAGGCCTCGCGCCTTGCTTGGTAAACCGCTTTAAGAGTTGTATCTGGACAAGAATGACTAAAACTTTAATCATTGCCGAAAAACCTTCTGTCGCACTCGATATTTCGCGTGCCTTGGGCGGTTTTACCCGCGAAGGCGACTTTTTTGAAAACGAAAAATATGTGTTGTCTTCCAGCGTAGGCCACCTGCTGACCTTAATTGCGCCAAACGACCCCGTCAAAGGTAAATGGAGCTTTGCGCATTTGCCGGTTGTGCCGCCTGAGTTCGATTTGGCACCCACAAAAGACAAGCGCTCGGTCGACCGACTCAAAATGCTGGTGAAACTGATTAAGCGTAAAGATGTTGGCGCCTTGATCAACGCCTGCGACGCAGGGCGTGAAGGCGAATTAATTTTTCGCTACATTGCGCAATATGCGGGCCAAAAAAAGCCCACGCAGCGCCTGTGGTTGCAATCGATGACCCAAGATGCGATTCGCGAGGCCTTTGCTACGCTGCGGGCCGATGACACTATGAAGCCGCTTGAGGCGGCTGCCCGTTCACGGGCCGAGGCAGACTGGCTGGTGGGTATCAATGGCACGCGCGCCATGACCGCTTTTAATAGTAAAGATGGAGGCTTTTTCAAGACCCCTGTTGGGCGTGTACAAACACCTACGCTCGCTTTAGTATTTGCTCGTGAAGAAAAAATCCGACATTTTGTGCCACGTGATTACTGGGAAGTTAAGGCAAGTTTTGTCGCAGCCGCCGGCATCTACGAAGGGCGTTGGATTGATCAAAATTTTAAAAAAGTAGCCGACGACGCTGAACAGAAAGAATCGCGTGTTTGGACTGAAGCGGCCGCCAAAAGCGTGGTCGTGGCGTGCCGCAATCAGCCTGGTGTGGTCACGGAAGAGTCAAAGCCTCGTATGGAGGCTGCACCAGCTTTGTTTGATTTGACCTCGTTGCAGCGTGAGGCCAACGGACGCTTCGGCTTTTCGGCGAAAACAACCTTGTCACTGGCGCAAAGCTTGTACGAGCGTCACAAGGCCTTAACGTATCCGCGAACCGACTCGAAGTTTTTGCCCGAGGATTATCTGACGACGGTTCGCGAGACCATCGCTGGTTTGGCTGAAGGAAAGGGCGTTGCGAAGGCCCTTGCGCCACACGCCGCGACGATTACTAAAAATGGTTGGGTCAAACCAAACCGCCGTATTTTTGATAACAAAAAAGTTTCTGACCACTTTGCAATTATCCCGACGATGCAGGTGCCCACTGAACTCAGCGATGCTGAGGCAAAGGTCTACGATTTAGTGGTGAAACGGTTTTTGGCGATTTTCTTTCCCGCCGTTGAGTGGCGTAAAACCGTTCGAACAACCATCGTACAAGGGCACCACTTTAAGACTGAAGGCGAAGTGATGGTGTCGCCGGGTTGGCGTGCGGTACAAGGGCGCGAGGCCCAAGGCGATGACGCTAACTTAGTGGCCGTGGCCGATGGTGAAAAAGTGCGCACCGAAGACATCGAAACTGTGAGCTTGGCCACTCGTCCACCTGCGCGTTACAACGAAGCGACTTTGTTGTCTGGCATGGAAAATGCGGGCAAACTGGTCGACGATGACGATTTTGCGCAGGCGATGGCGCAAAGTGGTTTGGGTACACCGGCCACACGCGCAACGATTATTGAAGGCCTGCTTTCAGAAACCTATTTGCGTCGCGACGGCCGCGATCTGGTCCCAACCGCAAAAGCTAGGCAGCTGATGACCTTGCTCAATGGCTTGGATGTCAAAGAGTTGACCTCGCCTGAGTTAACGGGCGAGTGGGAGCACAAGCTCAAGCAAATCGAACAAGGTGAAATGCAGCGCGAAGCGTTTATGCTTGAGATCGCGCAAATGACCCAAGTCATTGTGAAGCGCGCAAAAGAATATGAGCGCGATACTGTCCCAGGCGATTATGTCACCTTAAAAACGCCTTGCCCAAAGTGCGGCAATGTTGTGAAAGAAAACTATCGTCGCTATGCCTGCACGAGTTGTGATTTTTCGATTGGTAAGCATCCGGGTGGACGCACGTTTGAGCCTGAAGAAGTTGAGGCCTTAATTACAGACAAGCGCCTGGGGCCGATGCAAGGTTTTATCAGCAAGATGGGGCGCCCTTTTGCTTCGATCTTGATCATCAACGCTGAGTACAAGCTTGAGTTTGATTTTGGTCAACGCGACGAGGAAGCGAACGAGCCGGTTGATTTTTCTGGGCAGATGGCGCTTGGCCCTTGCCCTAAATGTCAGTCACCGGTGTTTGAGTATGGGATGAGTTTTATTTGCGAAAAGTCAGTCGGCCCCGACCGCAATTGCGATTTTCGTTCGGGTAAAGTGATTTTGCAGCAAGAGATCAGTGCCGAACAGATGACCAAATTATTGGCCACCGGCCGTACCGATTTGC
>Ga0114963_10001744_pt1 | contig 14858 bp, 6 predicted proteins | sample C_131016_EF_Meta_FD_87019 | JGI IMG/M metagenome (GOLD analysis project Ga0114963, IMG submission 87019) | Freshwater microbial communities from Lake Croche, Canada to study carbon cycling - C_131016_EF_MetaG | ecosystem: Environmental > Aquatic > Freshwater > Lake | place: Lake Croche, Canada...
CGTATCACTATATCTGTCTTGGCAATTGTTGTATAGTCTGGAGTTACTTCTGCTAGCTTGGTTTTTTTATCTCCGCTGTTACGAGCAATGGCAAACGCAATAATTCCTAGTCGTTTTGCTCTAGCCCTTTTAGCATCTGCTATGGTACGAATATTAACTTTATCAAGATTTGATAGAATAATATCGTGTTGCTTATAATCGGGGCTTGTGAAACTTGAAAAACTACATTTACTTTGATGAATTTCTGATAATAAGTCTCTGTTGTTTAAGTATTTTACTCTTCGTATTGTTGGAACAAGGGTCATATTGTTATTGTTTTCCTTTTGTTTAGTATAGCATTGAATTTCAAAGTGTCAACCATATTAACTGCGTATATAATTTATAGGTTAAATAAGCTATAAAGGAGTTATATGGTAGATACATATAAAATTAATGGAAAGCCGGTTACTAAAGATGCGTTTGATAACTACACCGCTAGTAATCCTATGCCTACTTTTCCTAGTTTGTCTGATCAAGCAAGTTTATCTAAAATCTCCAATCCTGAAATATTAGGCGAACCCAATCCGGTAATTCAAGAATTTGGTGCCGGTGCTGGTCGCGGATTCATTAATAATTATGGTTCGATACGAGATCTCGGTGATGTTGCTCCTGGCGCCGAGCCATCTGAACCTGATAAAGTTGACGAAGTATTTATAACCGGACAAGATGGAACTAATAGCAATACGGTTCCGGATATGCGTGTTAAAATTCGTGTTCCTAGTGATTACCTCACACCGCTAACCTCCGGGTCGGGTCGAAACGAATTATATAACCACGGTGGAATTATATTTCCTTATACTCCTACCATTTCTTTTGATTATAAGGCAGATTATTCAACATCGCCGGTTATTCATAATAATTATTCCATAAATTTTTATAAACATAGTTCAGTTAGTGATATAGCGATTACTGGAAAATTTACAGTTCAGAATGATCAAGATGCTCTGGTATATCTGTCAACTATACATTTATTGAGATCACTTACCAAAATGAGATTTGGTGGAGGGTTCAATGCCGGTGCCGGCAGAGGTGGTGCTAATTTTGCTGATTCTGATAGCGGTGCCCCTCCTCCTATTTGCCGATTAGATGCCTATGGTGATTTTATGTTAAAAAATATTCCTGTGGCAATCGTTGCTTTTAAAAATGATATGCCAAATGATGTAGATTTTTATAAAGTGGATAAACTAAATCAACTTAATCAGCCGTTTGGATCAGCTTCTGTTCCTGTGTCGTCGACCATATCCGTAACATGTAAACCCATGTACAGTAGAGCAGAGATGCTGGGCATGTCTGTTAGTAAATATTTAAATCAATCATCGTATAAAAAAGCAGGATATCTATAATGGCTATATACAATAAACTAAGTCCATACTATACAACTGATCAATCTAAAGGATATTTAGATGTTACTAGCTATAGGGATATTCCAGCCGAGGCTGATGATATTTTATTCACTGTTACTAAAAGCTATGAAAATAGACCGGATTTATTAGCATATGATTTATATCATGATGTGGGTTTATGGTGGGTATTTGCTGTTCGTAATCCATCAAAGATTAAAGATCCGGTCTTTGATTTAGTAGCAGGTATAAAAATCTTTCTCCCTAAATTAAGTTCAATGAAAAGAACATTAGGAATTTAATATGCCTGTCTATACCGACGAACTAGGAAATAAATCCGGAGCAGAAGATTATCTTGACGAAACGGTAACTCGTTCATCTAAGCCATCGAAGATTTCTGAAACACCGTCGTCACCTTCTATAGCATTGCCTAAAGAAAAAAATGTATTGAATAATTATAGATCATTCAATTATATTTTTACACTGGCAGGTTTAAGAAAGACTGATATAAACGATGTCACCAAGTATAGGAATAGTACACTTGATTTAATTATATTAAGAGCCGGCGGCAAGGATGGCAAAGGAATATCAGGAGCAGCCGAGACCAGTAAGGCATCTATGGAGGCCTACGGCAAGTATGACGTAAAAGTTAAAACAACTGCTCAAAAATCAATAGACATTGTTGATGGGTTCAATGCTGATAGTCCTGGTAGATTTGACATGTACATCGACAATGTTGAAATTGAAAGTCTAATGGGATTTAGTGAAGCGGGTGGAGTAAGTCAACCTACGAATATATCATTTGATGTAATTGAACCATATAGTATTAATGGATTTATTGAAGCATTACAGGTAACTGCTATTGCCGCTGGGTATCCTAGCTATCAAGATACTAGTTTTTTACTAAAAATGGAATTTATTGGATATCCAGATTCTTCTGATTTTACCAATGCCGAATCTGTTGAGCGAGCAACACGATACTATCCTATCAAGTTAACCGGAATAGAAGTAACATTGGATGAAAAGGGCACCAAATATAAAGTATCGGCTGTACCATATAATGAAGCTGGATTTGGTAAACCTAGCGAACTTAAAAAATCAGTTCAAATGTCTGGTAAAACAGTACAAACTATTTTACAAGATCTTATCACCAATATAAATTCACAGATCAAAGAATCAGACGATAAATCTAAAAAAACTGCGGTAGCAGCCAATGATCACGATACTTATAAAATAATATTTCCGGTATGGAATAAAGACAAAGGATTTGTTGACGGAGTAAATGAAATCAATAAAATTGGTAAAGCAGAAGTCACTGAATTATTAAAAGACAACGCTTTATATACGTTTCCAGACAATGCCACTGCCACAAAACCTAATGCCTATCAAAGCACAAATCAGCAGAATCCGAGCGCCGAGCAAAATGCCAAACAACCTGAAAGTTTTAAACTTGCTCCCGACGGAGCTCCGGTAGCTCAGTTTGCTGAGGGAAAAAATATTCACGAATGTATTTCTGCCATCATACGTGATAGTCATTATATGAGAAACATAGTTGAAAAGTTAAGTTCGCCTGAATGGAAAAAAGTTGTCGATGATAACGGTATGGTGGACTATTTTTTAATTAAATTAGAAACCACCAATAAACAAACTATTAACGCAGATGCCAAAAGACCTTACCAAATATTCACTTATGTTGTAACTGAGCATAAAATATTATACACTCGCATACCAAATTACGGAACTCAAAAAGTAGATTCAAATAATTTAGCAAAATTAAGTCTACGTGAATACAATTATATATATACTGGCAAAAATATCGATGTGTTAAATTTTAAATTGAATTTTAATACATTATTCTTTGAAGCGATTCCGGCTGCTATGGGAATAAGCGACGCTCCGGCATCAAAGGATGGAGCAGCCCGTGGGAATAATAATGACCCAAAATCAAATCCTGACAATATCAAAGATATTCAAAATAGTCAGGTAATGTCACCTCCTCAGAAGGTTGATAGCACACTAACTTCGGTTGATAAAACTGCTGCTGGGCAACGACAGAATAATGCTTATGCTGCTCTGGCCAAAGGAATGCACAGTGCAATTGTTGACTCCAAGGCCAGTATGCTTTCTGGAGAACTGGATATTCTAGGTGATCCGTATTATCTTGTTACTGGAGGAATCGGTAACTATAATCCTAAGCCTAGCTCTACTAGCAACAGAATGACAGAAGATGGGGAAGCGGCACATAATGTGGGTGAAGTATTAATTATAATTAATTTTTTCAACCCAATAGATATCAGTAAATTAGAACAAGGTGGTCGACTATACTTCGAACCAGAACTTGTTCCTTTTAGTGGAATTTATAGAGTCAATAAAGTTAAATCAACTTTTAAAGATGGTGTATTCAAACAATCATTAGAAATTATTCGCGCCGCTGGACAAACTCCTATGAAGCCGGGATTAACTAATGTATCATCTGACCCTAGTAAAAAATTAGAATCAATTCCGGATTTATCTGATCAGGTGTCGCAAGACTCCACACCGGCAACTCCTGTGATTAATACCGATACTGGAATGTCTGGTGATAGGGCATCGACTGTTAATCTCATGAGTCAATTAGAAAGAGGATTGACCAGTCCTGGATTACCTGGTCAACTTAGCAACTTTACAGCAGCTACTGGTGGCCTTGGTGGTACCGTAGGCAATTTATTAACACAAGTAAGTGGAGCAACTTCAAATATAACTGGCAATTCTAGGATAGCTACGCAATTGTTTGGCGGAGTTATTCCGGGAGGAATTGATCAATCTTCGAATGGTATCCCATTACAAGCATCGGCAATGGTTAATTTACAGCAAAAAATATTAAGTTCCGCAGCTTTGGTAAATCAAGCAGGTAATACAGTAAAAGGATCATTTGTGGTCAATAATCCAACTACTCAATTGGCCAATCAGATTATATCTAAAGCAAGTAATATAATCAATCAAGTTTCTGTACCCGGGTCCGGTATCGGAGCAGGGGCGACTGTTTCGTATACTCCAGCGTTACCAGTTTCCGCTATTATTAATTCAGGTGGAAATATTACCGCACAGGATATTAAATTGCAATCCTCTACATTGCCAACTGATGTAACAGCAGTTTCGGGAATAGCGTCTAATCTCGGTCCTTCTGCAATATCAGCTGTAGCAAATCTTGGAGCATCGAGTTCTAAATTAGTTAACGGAGTTGGTAATAATGCGTTATCAGTAACTCTCGGAACACCAAGTGATCCATTGGCCATAGCATCACAATTTGGAATTAATGCTAGCCAACTTTCGGGACTATCGCCATCAATACAAAGTAAAATATTGTCTCAATTGAAAAATATTGGAAAGAATATTCCAGTGGATACAAATTTATCGTCAGCGATTGCTCAGGGTATTAATTTGAAATCACTTACTCCTACTGGGATAAAAAATCTTCCACCAACTGCTCCATATGCAGTTTCTCCTGGTCCAGCATCGGATACTGAATATTTAAAATCTATAGTAGCACGAGGTGGTCCGGCGGCATTGGCCAAATCATACGGAGTCAACAATATTAATAGTATACCTCAGGATCAGCTATCTTCCGATGTTGCTCAATCTGCTTTATCATCTGTGCCTGCAGCGTTAAATAATCCATTCGGACAATTTACTCAAAAAAATCCGCAAGATCTAATGTCTCTTGGTTCTAAATCGTTAATTGCTAATTCTCAAATATCAGGTATTACTGGTATAAATGGATCAATAGAAAATGCGTTGAGTTCTGCTCAAAATAAATTTAATGTGACTCTAAATAACGGCGGCAATTTAGATAATTCGGTTACTTCTAAATTTGGAAGTTTATCTAAAGGTGAAAGTCCGCTTGATAAATTAATGCTAAGGTAAAAATACATGCCATTTGAAACTAGATCGAGAGGACGATTACCTACTCCAGGGCCGTTCCTTGCTGAAATTACCAATCATTTAGATCCTACAGCTATGGGATCATTAGAAGTTTCTTTGATTAAAAATTTACAAAGTTCCGTGGATGATCAGGGTGGAACATTTATTGTTAGATATCTAAATCCATTTTATGGAGTTACTTCAGTAAGATATGAAGGTAACAATAGTAGTGATTTTAATGATGTACAAAAAAGTTATGGAATGTGGATGGTTCCGCCCGATGTAGGCACCACTGTTATGGTAATTTTTATCGATGGTGATCCTAATCAGGGATATTGGATGGGGTGTGTTCAAGATACATTTCAAAATCACATGATGCCCGGTATTGCGGCTAGTAAACAAACATCAATGACTCAGGAGCAAAAAGATCGATATGGCACAGAATATTTGCCAGTGGCTGAATTTCTTAAAGGAAGTCAACGACTTAATAGTCCCAATGTTGATAAAATTCCTAAACCGGTCCATCCCTTTGCTGATAGACTGTTAGCACAGGGTCTCTTATTAGATACAGTAAGGGGAGTTACTTCTAGTAGTGCGCGGAGGGAAGTACCTAGTCAAGTTTTTGGAATTAGTACACCAGGCCCCTTGGACACCAGTCCGGGAGCCAAAAAAGGCAAGATTGGATATGAAGGAAATAGACAAGCCCCTGTGAGTAGATTAGGTGGTAGTACTTTTGTAATGGACGACGGTGATATTAATGGACAAAACGAATTGGTCAGAATACGTACCAGAACAGGTCACCAAATATTATTACACAATAGTCATGATTTGATTTACATTGCTAATGCCAAAGGTACTGCCTGGATAGAAATGACTAGCCATGGAAAATTAGATATCTATGCGCAAGATAGCGTAAGCATTCATACAGAAAATGATTTTAATTTCAGAGCCGACCGAGATGTCAATATTGAAGCAGGTAGAAATATCAATATGCGTGCTTTAAAAAACATGGAAACCAATGTCAATGGTTTTTATTATCTTGTGGTCGAAGATCACGGAAAGATATCTGTCAAAAATGATTTAGATATTGCCGTTGGTGAAAATTTAAAATTCAGTACCAATCAAGATATGAATTTATCTGCCGGTGCTGATATGTTAATGACATCAAATAACAATATGGATATCAGTGCAGGAAAAGCCATGAAGCAAGGTGCTGGTGCTGATTTCAGTATAGGTGCTAATGGTAATTATTACGGATCGGCATCAAAGATACATCTGAATGGACCAGCAGCACCTGCTCCGGCATCTGCTCAACCTGCTGTATTGCCACCTTTATTACCTACATTTAATCTACCCAATCGTAGTGGAAAAACTGCGTGGGCCAAAGATAATAAGTATGCTGCCAAAGCAGTCGATTCTATCATGCAACGTATGCCCACCCATGAGCCGTACGATCAACATGAAAATGTCAATCCTCAAAAATTTAGTTCTGATGCTACAGATGTATCACTTAAAAGTAGAGCCAGCAGCGGCGTAGCCGCTAGCCCGAACACAGGCATACAAAATAGTGCCAATGATTCAACGGTTGTACCGGGTACATGCGATCCCAAGTATGCTAAAGATATTAATTCTAGTTCTGCGCAAGCAGGTATTTCTGCTTTGAAAGCAGCAGCAGCAAGTTTAGGATTAACAGGACCTATGGCTATTGCGAGCTTGTTAGGAATAGCCGGTGGCGAAAGTCGATGGAAATCTACAACAGAAAGTTTTAACTATACTAACGCCGCACGTTTGCTGGAAGTATTTCCTACAGTTTTTAAAGGAGATTCTGCTCTTGCTCAACAATATGTTGGTAATCCTAACAATAGTTTACCAGAATTTTTATATGGATATACCACTGCTAAAGGAAAAGGGCTAGGCAATACGCAAATTGGTGATGGTGCCAAGTTTATTGGCAGAGGATTTATACAAATAACCGGTCGTTCAAATTATGCGAGGTACAGCCAATTATTATTCACCAAGGGGTTGGTTAACACGCCGACAGCATTGGTTGACAATCCCGATATGCTTTCAGATTTAACAATGGCGGCACAAGTTAGTGTATTATATTTCTTAGATCGTGTAAAACTTTCACAAACCGATCCTGGATATTTTGAAGCAGCATGTAAAGCAGTTGGATTCAATACTCCGGATATTCATGCTACTAAACAAGGATTTTATGAATGTTTCTTAGCACAGCTTACTAGTGGCATAGTTGGAGCAGGTGCCAATGGCATTTTAACCGATAGCCAAGGAAATCCAGTCAAAACAGGACAATAAATAGCATTATGCCATATAAATCAATTGAAATTAATAGCCCTGATCCTGTACAAGAACAGGCTGCTAAAACTAGCCAATTTTATGTTGGATTTAGCAGTCTAGACCTGGCGAACACAACTTCAAAACTTTACGACTTTGATCTTATTAAACAGGATATTTTAAATCATTTTAATACACGCAAAGGTGAGCGGCTAATGAATCCTATGTTTGGTACGATCATTTGGGATTTATTAATGGAGCCACTAACTCCTCAAACTAAAGAAGTCTTAAACAAAGATATAATTTCAATCTGTAGTTATGATCCTAGAGTTATACCTACTAAAATAAATTTAACCGAATACCCAACTGGTTATATCATAGAATTAACGCTGAAATTAAAAGGAACAGATCAACAGTCTAACATGAGACTGACATTTGATCAGAAAGCAGGACTTGGTATACAATAATATACCAAGTTTATTTCCACAATAAATACGGTATAGAAATAAAATTATGACCATTCCATCAACTAACACCAAACTGCTTGTCTCCGAAGACTGGAAGAAAATATATCAATCTTTCAGAAATGCTGACTTTCAAAGTTATGACTTTGAGACAATTCGCAGAATCTTAATCTCTTATCTCCAAGAAAATTATCCCGAAGATTTTAATGATTTCATTGATAGCAGCGAATATATTGCGTTGGTTGATCTTATTGCTTATTTGGGACAGAATCTAAGTTTCCGTATTGATTTAAATGCTCGCGAAAACTTCTTAGAAACTGCCCAACGTCGTGATAGCATACTACGTCTAGCACAGTTAATTAGTTATGTGCCTAAGAGAAATGTTCCTGCCAGTGGATTATTAAAAATCACAGCAGTTTCTACCACAGAGAATGTGTTAGATTCTGCCGGAATAAATTTAGCCAATACCACAATAAGTTGGAATGATACAACCAATCCAAATTGGTATGAGCAGTTTATAAGCATTATAAATTCTTCCATGCCGGCTACTGGTGTATTTGGTAAACCAGCTGATCGCAACACGATCAATGGTATTCTTACCGAGCAATATTTAATTAATAGTTCAACCACTGACGTTCCTGTTTATAGTTTTTCTAAAAATATCAGCGGAACATCTATGAGTTTTGAAATTGTTCCAGCAACATTTAGTGGTGAAACCTATATTTACGAATCTACTCCAAAACCTGCCAGTCCAGTAAGCATATTGTATCAAAATGATAATCAAGGATCGGGCAGCGTAAATTCTGGATTTTTTGCCTTATTCAAACAAGGAACATTAGGACTTTCGAGTTTTGGTATAAGTAGTCCTGTTCCTAATGAAATCATTGGAATTAATACTAGCAACATCAACGATACGGATGTTTGGTTGTGGCAATTAAATCCTGATGGTACATATCCAACAACTGCTTGGAGTAAAGTTTCTGGCATAGTTGGAAACAATGTAATTTATAACAGTATTGATAAAAGCATTAGGAATATATATAGCGTAACATCGAGAAATAACGATCAGATTGATTTGAATTTTTCAGATGGTAGTTTTGGAAATTTACCAAAAGGTAATTTCTCATTATTTTATCGCCAAAGCAACGGGCTAACATACTCTATCAAACCCGAACAAATGAGCGGAGTTGTTGTTAATATTCCATATACCAACAAGCTGGGACAAAGTCAAATTTTAACTATCACACTGGGATTACAATATACAGTGAGTAATAGTTCCGGACCTGAGACCAATGCTAGTATACAGTTAAAAGCACCACAAGCGTATTATACACAAAATCGAATGGTTACCGGAGAAGACTATAATATCGCACCATTAACCTTAACTAGTAATATTCTTAAAATTAAAAGTGTTAATAGAGTATCAAGCGGTATTAGTAAATATTTTGAACTGAGCGATGTAAGTGGAAAATATAGTTCTACAAATATATTTGCCACGGATGGGATAGTATATAAAAATACCACCGAAGAAAGTTTTAATTTTACATTTAACAGCAAGAATGAAATATTTTCTATTATTAAAAAACAATTAGCACCTGTAATAGAATCGAACTCTATGCGTTCATTTTATTTAGATGAATTTAGAAAAAATAATAAAATTATTCCGAACCCTAATACAGCACTTCCTTTATATACATGGAATCTTTCTAATGTTGCCGCCGGTCAAGCCCGTGGGTATTTTAACTTTATATCTAGGTCTAAGGTACCGGGTGGTGTTAACACATATATTCCACAATCAGTTGGAAGTTATATTAGTACTCCTTATCCTCTTGCCTATGTCACAGTTGGCTGTTCTATAAAATTTATTCCGCCATTGACAGATGATAATCGGCAACAATATTTCTTGCCCAATGGTAAAATTGTTCCAACCAAATCAGCTAAAACCGTTGATTATATCTGGACCACTGTTACTAAAGTGGTAATTGATGGATCAAACAATGGTATAGGTAACTTGGATGACGGTACTGGTCCTATTATATTAGGAAATCAAGTAGGGGACGGTGCTATACCTGTCGAGATTATTCCTAAATTTTCTAATGTTATAACATACTCTTTTGAAAATGATCTAGTAAATTTATGTTTATCGCAGAGAAATTTTGGATTACGAATTGATAAAGAATCTCGCACCTGGAAAGTAATACAAGATATCAATCTTAATTTAGTAGACAAGTTCAGTTTAGCTAATTCCGCAAGTACTGCTAATAATAATTTAGATTCAAGTTGGTTAATTGCATTCACATGGACCGGTACCGGTTATAAAGTAAGATATAGACTAACAAATTACGTATTTCAAAGTGTGAAACAAACCGGATTCTTCAAAGATACCAATGATATAAATTTTGATTATGCTACTAATACTACAATTAAAGATAAAATCAATGTGCTATCCATAAATCCGGCTCCTGGCTCTTTAGGAGTCTCATTGGGAGTTGATTATTCATGGCAAATTGATAAGTCTGTAGTTGAATCAGATGGATATATAGATCCAACTAAAGTTAATGTAAGTTTTTATGATCACCAGGATTCTGGATCTATTAGCCAGATAGTCAATCCTGATACATTCGATAATATCGCAGGTACTCCAACTGCTGGCACATCAGATGGTATTGTTATGTTTCAATTATCTAATGATGGCATGAGATCAGTCTTGGTTGATAATACTAATTTTTTAGTATTTGATACAGAGGATCAAGCTAGATCAGCATATCCAGGCGGACTAGACTCGGATTATGTATATTATTTCATGTCAACGAATACGGTAAAAAGTGTCAGTCAAAATTCATTTGTATATGAGCCAACATATTTTGCCTATCGTGGACGTAATAATTTGTCATTTCATTATCTTCATAATAGCGGAGAGGAACGTAGAATTGATCCTAGCAAAAGTAATATAGTTGATGTATATGTGTTAACAGCTGAGTATGATTCATTATTTAGAAATTGGTTAATTACGCAATCTGGTTCCCAGCCGCTTTCTCCAACTAGCCAGTCTTTAGAAATTAATTATGCTAATAGTCTAGAACCAATTAAGACTATCAGTGATGAAATAGTATATCAACCCGTAAAGTATAAAATTTTGTTTGGTAATAAAGCAGAAGTTAATTTACAAGCATCATTTAAAGCAGTAAAAAGTAATACCACTACCGCAAGTGATAACAACATACGATCTAGAATTTTAACTGCAATTAATAATTTCTTTGTTTTAGACAATTGGGATTTTGGTCAAAGTTTTCATTTCAGTGAGCTATCAACATATATCATGAATCTATTAACGCCCGATATTACAAACTTTGTGATTGTTCCGACTGCTAATAATTTTGGAAGCCTATATGAAATAGCATGTCAACATAATGAAATATTTGTCAGTGGGGCACTAGCATCTGACATAGAAATAATTGATGCCATTACTGCATCACATCTTAATACTCAATTGATTATAACCAATGCTGGAAAATAAATATGGCAACATCTAATATCAAATCAGTAAATTTATTACCGGTATTTTTACAAACTGAAAGGAATTCAAAATTCCTTTCAAGTACAATTGATCAACTTATACAACCTACCCAGTTAGAGCGCCTCGATGGTTATGTTGGTTCAACTTTAACTCCAACATATAATCCTGAATCTGATGTTTATATTCCAGAAAAGTTTGATCTTCGTAGGAACTATCAACTTGATCCTGCTCTGGTGATTAATGATAACCAAAATAATATTCAAGATGTCCAGAGTCTGGATGATTTAATAAATGAAATTTCTATCAAAGGAGGGATAACAGATAATATTGATAGAATACTTAGATCAGAAACATATTCATACGACGGGCATGTTGACTGGGACAAATTAGTAAATTATCAAGATTATTACTGGTTGATCGACGGTCCTCCATTAATTACGATTGACACGGACGATTTAAATCCTGAAACAGATATAGTAGGTTTGAAAAATTATACAACATCTAAATTTATTGAATTATCAAACGGAATGTTAATAACATTTTCTGGACAAAATGTACCTTTAAAATATTTAAATGTTGAATTTTATGTAGAAGGAGTAGGATCTTCTATTGTATTGGTGGAACAAAAATCATTGATAACATCGACAAATGTTAATACTCCTTATACATCTTATGCAACAAATAGTTTAGAATTATTTGATACTGTTAATTTTGATAAGTCTGGATTTGATAGCAATTTAAAGATTCCGCTTACCCCCGAATATGTAACCATTAATCGATCAAGTAAAGATTTAAACCCCTGGAGCCGATATAATAGATGGGTACACAAAGATGTTATCGCTGCCAGTGCCCAGGCCAACGGTTTTATCGCCGATTATTCTGCCGAGCAACGTGCTAAACGTGCCATCATTGAGTTTAATGCCAACATTCAATTATTTAATTTTGGAAATGTTGGATTGGCTCCGGTTGATTTGATTGACACCGTTACTACTGACGCATTTAATACAGCGGAAGGATCTACCTCCACATTTTATGTTGATGGGATTGTATTAGAGCAAGGGCATCGAGTTGTTTTTAATGCTGATTTAAATTCCAACGTTCGCAGCAAAATTTATGAAGCAACGCCAGTTTTTATAAATGGATATCGCACATTGACATTGGTTGAAGTCGATAGCCCGGCAACTAATTCATCTATATCCGTTGTTGATGGATCTACATATGCTGGATCCAGTTGGTGGTATTCTGGTGATAAATGGGTATTTTCTCAACAAAAAACAGAATTAAATCAAGCGCCTTTATTTGATTTATATGATGAAAATGGGCATAGTTACAGCGATACTAATTATTATAATAGTAATTTTACAGGAAATAAAATTCTTGGATATAAAATTGGTACAGGAATAACCGATCCGTATTTAAAATTTCCGTTAGCATATAGGAATACAAACGCTATTGGAAGTTTTGTTCTTACAAATTTTTTAGCATCGGAAACCATTAGTTTTGTTCAATCCAATCAAAGTAATAGTATTATTTCTACCAATTTGGCCTATTGCAAAATATCCACACCAGATGGAGATGTTTATAAAAATTCATGGGTAAAATCAGTCGATTATCAAATTCCTGTAATTACTTCAGCAAATTCGTCATATTATCAAGAACCATTAAGTCTTACTAATAATCCGTTAAATTCTATCATACTAGAATTTACCATTAGTGAATTGGGTCAACATCTTCAGTCAATTGTTAAAAGATTACCCGAATATACGATTTCTCAAACAAATTCGGGAAACTTGAGAGATCTTTCAAATTATACAAGTTACGGAACTGAATTAATAACTAGTTTAAATCCGATCGCATTTTCTCAGATGTTTCTAGGAAAAAAAGAGCATAATATAATTGACGCTTTTACTAGAGCAAGTGATCAGTACAATCAATTTAAATTTACATTTTTAAATAATATTGCTAAGATTTCAAATCAGATCGATCCTGTAACTGCAGTTGATCAAGTTCTAACAATTATAAACAAAGACAAGTCGCCTGGCAGCTCTTATTATTTGTCTGACATGCTAGGATACGGTACAGATAAAATTGTTAAATCTTGGACAGTTACAAATTCTCGTAATACAATATACCCATTAATTTCTGAATTCTCACTTGACAAATTAATTTTGAAATCAGTTTTAATTTACGTTAATGGAATACAATTGATTCACGGATCCGAATATAAATTTGATGAATCAAGTTCAAATGTTGAAATTTTAAAATCATTGAAAGTCAACGATGTTTTAGATATTGTTAGTTATCTTGATACCTCGGGTTCATTTATTCCACCAACGCCTACCAAGTTAGGATTATACCCTAAGTTTACTCCTTCAAAATATTTAGATGATACTTATGTTACACCTGTACAAGTTATACAAGGTCACGATGGTAGCATTATGGTTGCGTATAATGATTTTAGGGATAATATTATTCTTGAATTAGAAAAACGTATCTATAATAATATCAAAGTTCAATATAATAAAGAATTATTAGATGTTGACGCAATATTTCCTGGAGCATTCAGAGATACTAAATTTTCTGCAACTGAAATTAATGAAATTGTCCAACAAGATTTTGTCAGATGGGCTGGCCAATACGGAATTGATTATACATCTCACAAGGAGTTTACAACGCAGGATTCTAAAACTTGGAATTTTGCGAATACTAATAGTTCGTTCACTGAAAAATCTCTATCAGGATCGTGGAGATCTATATATAAATTCTTTTATGATACCGACAGACCGCACACCTGTCCGTGGGAAATGCTGATGTTTAAGGAAAAGCCCGATTGGTGGGATGATCAATATGGACTTGCTCCTTATGCAACAAATAATAAAATGTGGGAGGATCTAGCCAAGGGAATTATTCGTCAAGGGCCCACACAAGGTGTGAATCCATTATGTGTTCGACCTCCATTAGGTGTTTTTCCTCCATCTCCGGAATTTGATTTTAATCCGGTAGATAATATTGGACAATTAAAAGTCCCAGCACGTATTCCTGGGTCGTTTCGAGAGTATATAATGGGGTTGGTTTCTAATTATACTGTCTCTAATACTAGATTGCCATGGCTAGCAGGCGACCTTGGTCCGGCAGAAACTGCCTGGCGTAGAAGTAGTTATTGGCCATTTGCTGTACAACGATTAATGGCGTTAACTAATCCTTCTACATATTCAACTTTGATGTACGATACAAGTCGCGTACAAAAAAATCTAGCAGGACAATGGACCTATGGTTCAAATAAAGAATTTTTTAAACTGCCTA
>Ga0114963_10001745_pt1 | contig 14854 bp, 12 predicted proteins | sample C_131016_EF_Meta_FD_87019 | JGI IMG/M metagenome (GOLD analysis project Ga0114963, IMG submission 87019) | Freshwater microbial communities from Lake Croche, Canada to study carbon cycling - C_131016_EF_MetaG | ecosystem: Environmental > Aquatic > Freshwater > Lake | place: Lake Croche, Canada...
AGGATTTGGCGGACTCTTCGCGGGGCCTTGATCTCCTCAAGGGCGGGATCACGTCGCTGAAGAGCCAGATCGACGCCCTGCCAGAAGGTGTTCGGTCAAGGTTCATCCCCGCAATCCGCGATGCGGAGAACGAGTTCATCAGGCTCTCTACTTCATCGTCTGCATTGCCAGGGCAAATCGATGCCGCACGGCAGCGCGTGCAGCAGCTTGCCGCAGAAGCCTCCCGCGCCACGCAGGCGATGAACTTTTCGCAGTCGTTCGGAGGAGCAGGAGCCGCCGGGTTGAACCTCGGCCTAGATCAGCGTGCTCTTCAGGGCTACACGGCCCAGATGCAGATTCTGCAAGGCGCGATCTCGCGGGGTAGTGCCGAGGCCAGAGGGCCAGCCGTCGCGGCGTTCGAGCGGTTTCGTAACGCGGTCTCTACGGCCTTCGACGAAGGCACCATCGACTCTCGGGCGATGCGAACGCAGCTTGCATCGCTTCGCACAGAAGCCATCGCCGCCGCCGCCGCCGCGGGTGGCGTCCGAGTCGGCTCACTCACTCGTGACGTGGCGAGGGCAGGTGACGTTGGACGAGGCGGATTCGATAAGTTCTCGCTTGCCCTCAATCAGGCTGGCTACGCTATCGACGACTTCATGTCCTCAACGGGCGGCCTTGAGTTCAAGCTTCGCGCCGTCAGCAACAACGTCACGCAGCTTGCATTCATCCTTGGCGGCACGACTGGTTTGTTCGTCGGCCTCGGTGCAGTTATCGCGGGGCAGGCAGCCGTTGCTCTCATCAAATTCATGAATAGCGGTCGATCCGCAGAGGATCAGACCAAGGCTCTCAACGACGCTCTCGCGAAACAGAAGAGCCTTGTCGACGGCTTGGCTGAGTCTCACAAGGCACTCGCCGACGCGATTCTGCGAGGCACAACGTCAGGCTCGGCTGAGTCGGAAAGGAAGATCGTATCTGGACAGGCGGGCTTGAGGCGACAGTCCGCAGAACTGTCAGCCGAGAGGAAAGCAGCGGCAGACACGGCTCCTCTTGCTCCGCAGACAATATCGCGAATGATCGGCGAGTTCTTTGAGCCGAGACAGAGACGCAACGAGTTTCAGGGGGTCGCCGAGCTTCGCGCCGAACTCAACAAGCTTGAGAAGCAGCTTCAAGCAGCAACGACAGTCGGCGAGCGTGCGACGATTCAAGGACGCATTCGTGACACGGGGCGAGCGGAGCTGGCGACCAGAGGCCGTCTGGCATCAGAGCAGACGCCAGACGCGACCGTCGTGCAGTCGGCGATTAGGGGTTCGGCGGCATCGTCCCAGATGGCATCGGGCGGAGATTACGGGACAGACTTTGGCTCAGTAAACCCGCAGAGGCTCTTCTCTAACATCATCACGCTGGGTGGCTCAACACTTCTTGGCGTAGACAGGGCGAGATATGACCAGCAGAACACGGCCAACGAGGGGCTCCGCGGAATAGCGGCGCAGGTGCCGACATCCGTCCAGGGTCAGATCGAGGCGTTACGCAAGGCGCAGGAGCTGAAGCGGCCCGAGCAGTCGCAGGCAGACTACGGTTTTGTCAGGACTTCCGCAGCCCTTGATGCCGACCGTGAGATCGCAAAGTTCGAGGCGATGATTCAATCGCTGCAAAAGGCGATGGAGAGCGGCATCGTCGATTCCGCGTCCGAAACATATGCCGCTTCTGTCGATGCAGCCAATTCAATCAGGGCGGCACAGGAGGATGTGGCAGACGCCATCAAGCGGGGCGTGCCGGCTGCTCTCGCGTTCCAGGCAGAGCTGGACAAGCTCGCATCAGAGCTTGCCGTGGCAGACGAAGAACTTAAATCGGCCGTTAACGCAAGCCCCGATGACCCCAATGTCACGCCCGACAGGCGTGAGGCCGCTATCAAGCGGGCGCAGGATCGCGTGGAGAGCGTCAATCGGCAGCGTGCCGACGTGGAGACGCGGGCGAGGGAAGTTCGCCTGGGTCGAACATTCGGCGGCGAGCGGACAACGAGAGCGATCTCTTCGCTTGAGGGCAACGAAAGGTTCGCGAACGAGCAAGCCGGTCTGGTCGCTCGCCTCAAGCGGGTTGTCGATGACGAGGTGCAGGCTCGTCGCAAGGCTTCAGAGGCGGCAGGCAGAGAAGCAGCCATTGTCGAGCTAATCGCTAAGAAGCGAACGGAGGCCGCAAACTCCGGCAGCGACATCAATAAGCGGATGATTGCGGAGGCCGACATAAAGGCGGCCGAGGCAGACCTTGAGAAGGCAAAGGCGGCTAGAGAGGCGGCATCGGCGGCATCCATCCTCGCGCAGCAAGCTTCCGAAGCAGCCGCCGCCTTGGCAGAAACCGCCGCCGGCATCGAAGCCGCGTTGACCCGTATTCGCAAAGTCGGCGATTCGGCGTTGCAGCGATCCGAGCAGGGCGCGGATGCGGCGCAGCGAGCGTTCGAGGAGAACCCGCTGCGGGCTGGCGGTCGCGCGGCTAGGGACGCAGCGGAGGAGCGGCTGATCAATGACCGCGCAACGGTCGGCAACGCCCAGGCCAGCTTGGACAACCGCCGGCGCGAGATTCAGCAAGACCCGCAGATGCAGGCAATTAACGGCGAACTTGAAGCCATCAAGTGGACGCGCAAAGACCTTGAGGCCAAGAGCGCAATTGGTGGTGGGCTCAATCAGGCTGAGAGTACATTGCTTGACGCTGCTGCAAAGCGGGAGATTGAACTGATCCGTCAGCGTGAGCTGATGGCGCGGCAGTTGACCGATGCGGAGCGAAAGCAGTACGACGCGATTAACAACGGCGTATTGGCACGCGAAAAAGAGCTTGACGCCCTCCGCCGGAAGGCCGAATCAGACCCCTCATTCGATCGCCGCAGGGAAGCAGCCGGCCAGATTGCCGAAGGCAGCCGCCGGCAGGCAGACGACGCCCAGCAGCGGTACATCAACAATCCGACTGAAGAGAACAGGAAGCGGCGCGACGAAGCAGACAAGAGGTATCGCGAAGACCGAAAGACGGCGGAGGGTCTTCAGGAAAGCCTTGATGCCAAGCGAAAGGGGATGCAGAAAGACCCGCGTGTTGTCGCAATCGACGAAGATTTGAATTTCAATAATGAGCGGCTTGCCGCACTCGCTGAAAAGGAGGCAAAGGGCAGACTCGCCGGCTTTGATTTGCAGGAGAGAGAGTTCATTCAGGGCCGGAACAGAGACCTTCGCGGCGAGAGAGACACCATCATCGACAACGGCACTCGCGATGAAAAGAAGGCCATCGACGACGCCCAGATCGCCCAGAACCAGCGCGACCGCGCCCTCCGCGGACGCGACCTCGGCCTGACCGACCGCGAGCGATTCCGAAAGGAATTCACCGAAGGCGCTGGCGCAGACATCAACGCCCGCGCCAAGGAGATGCGTGCCAACGGCGAAGACCCAACGAAGTTCCTTCGCCAATCACTCGCCAACCAAATGGAATCCGTCGCCCCGATGATGAAGCAGTTCCAAGACGAACGCCAGACCGCCATGCTCCAAGGCCCGTCTCGAGCAGCCCTGAACGTCTCTGACGTTTCGACGAGTCAGGGTGCCAGTGAACTTACTCGACTTCTCCGAGGCGACGACTCGGCGAAGGACGTGAATTTGGCGGAGCTAAAGAAGCAGTCTGGATACCTTGAGGACATTAGGAACGACCTCAAGGCCAACAACCCAGGAGTCCTCCTCTAATGCCCAAGCTCGTATCAGAACTCGCGCAGGGCAAGTCATTCAGCCGCAGTGCCGACGGCGGCCAGCTCGCCGATCAGGCCACGCGGACGTGGAAGATTCTGCTCAACTCGCCAAACGAGTCGTTCATCATCTCCGACGCCGTCGGCGTCAACATCGGCGACCCCTTGGGCTCGGAGAACCCGATCCCGTGCGTGAGCCTAGATGTCAAAGCAGACGGCGAAAGCCGGATGGTGCGGATCGTCACGGCTCAGTACCGCACGACGGCAGGCACGGGCAACGCAGACCCCGGCCTAACGGAGCCGGCCCAGCGGCCCGCGCTCTACTCAATGTCCACGTCGCTGACCGAGATCGCGGCGTGGGGCGGAGCGCCTGTGTCGAACGGAGTGTCTGGCGCTTGGGTTCCCGCGGTCAACCCGGTCGGCGATCTCGTTGATGGCGTGACCCGCCTCGAGCCGGTCGTGAACATCAACATTGACCAGTATTCCTATAGCGACATGAGCCAGCTCCTGGCCTACTGCGGCTATGTGAACAGCGACAGCTTCACGTTCTCGAATCTCTCAGTCGGCGTTCACTGCTGTATGCTGCAAAGTATCTCGTCGACTCCAGTTGTCGAGCAGTTTGGTGGGGTGACGTTTCGCGGATTCAAGGTCACCTTCGGGTTCGCAGTGCGGGCGCACTGGGCGCTGACGAGGGATGGCTTCCAGGCCATCGGCTGGGACATGGCGGTGCCGCAGACTGGGTTCAATATTTACAACTCTGGCCTGTCTAGGTCAGACGTTGACAAGAAAGCTCTCGCGCTAGAGCACAAGGGCGGGAAGGTGTACTTGGTCGGCGGCACATATCCGGTGCTCGCGATTGGGTTAGAGCAGCAGAAGGCGAGGGCGATGGTTAGTGTCCCATCAACCGGAGACGATGGCGGTTGGATGCAGCGACCTGCCGCCCAGCCGGTCGCCCTGAACGATGACGGCACGCCTCGAAATGCAGACAATTTCTCGATCGCCGAGAAAGTCTTGATCAACCGCGTCTGCATCCAACCCGAGATGGCTTTTGGCAGCAACTTCTCAAACTTCGGCATCCGCTGGTACGCATAATGGCTGAGTCAGGCAAATACCTCATCGGCGAGAGTCTCCGCGAGAAGCTGAAAAGCACCATCGCGAAGGTGGACTCTATTCCATTTGGCGGCCCAGTGAGCAGGATACCGACGGTGATCGAGGGCGACGGCACGTCCTATTCCCCCAAGGTCTTTCGCGTCTGCACCGCCACCGGCTCCTGGCCCGTCGATTCGTCGAAAGACGTGAAGTTCTACGGCATCACGGCCACTCCAAATACCGTCAGCGTTTTGAACAAGCTGGTCAGCTTGCCAGCCCCAAAGAGCACGGCGACGAGCCGCATCGTCAACATCGCGAAAGACGGAACCCAGTGGTATCTCGTCTCGTTCCAGATGTCGGCGAAGACGGCGGTCATGGCGACTGCGACACAGACGATTACGTTCATCGGCACTAATTCCACCTCGCATATTTCATTTATTAATGCTAGCAGCACACAAACAATCACATACATAAGCGCGGGAAGCACAGAGACACTCACATACGCGCAGGCTGGGCAAGAACAGACCATAACCTATCTTTCGGAAGGTGTTGATGTTGATGTCATATCCGATATCCGAGCCTCGCTCAACACCGCAGACTGCTCGATTTCTGTTACGACAACTACGCAAACGATAAAAGCCGCAGGTTCGGTTCAGACCACAACATTCATGACTGCCGGCCCGTCACAGACCGCGACAATCGTGTCCCTAGCTGGCACGCAGACCGCAACGACCGTGTCTCTAGCAGGCACGCAGACCGCGACGATCTTTTCAATGTCTGGAACGCAAAAGGCGGTTTTTACGACCGGGACGTTTACCGCAACGTACATCTCGCTGGAGGTCTGATATGGCGTGCCCGTGCTGCTTGCCGCGGTGCAGTTGTGATGCCATAGGTAAGGCTGCTGGATCACTTTCTTCAGTCGACTATAAGTTTTCTTCGGATCGCCTTAATGGATACGAAGTGTCAGGGTCACTCTCTATCGAGAATCCGTGCTCGAGCAGTGGCACGACAAAAAAAATAATACAAAATGCAGGCAAGCCAGACTATCCCTGCAAGAACGCGCAATACCCTCGGACAGACACCGCTATTGTTGTAGTAAATTCAGCGTTCACTTATTCATGCACAAAAGGCCCAGTCCTTACAATCGACTTGCTAGAGTATCTAAACTCGGGGGGGCGGCCAGGAGGATTTTCGGGTTTCAGTGGGTACTGCACTCCCGACTATGTCTTTGACGGCTTGCACTACGTCGCAGAGGTAGATTTTTCGGGGAGGCGATATCAGCCTAATCCAGGCTTTGACTCTCGGTGGGATTTCAGCGACACTGTCTGGAGCGATTTTGCGTTTTACCTAAGACCAAAGCTTATCTCGTCAAATTTTACAACTGTAAATGCAAAGAGAGGAGGTCTATGGGGCAGCTTGCAATACCCGTCGTCCCTTGAGACCGAAAAAACGCAGTACACGATTGAATTTAAGACTGTTTATACAAAAGGTTTTGACTTTGCACGCCCTTTTTATCACGGCGACGGAAGCGTTGATTACCCTTATTTGTACGGGTATTTCAACTACAGCGTGTCGGTCACTCTGCATTTCAATAACCTGCCATGATGCCATGCCGTCGATCAGACCTTGAGCAGCGATGCCGGCAGCGCGGTTACACGCTCGCGGAGGTTATGCCGTGCGTCGTCGCGCAAGACGGCGACAATTGGGTCGTTGACGTTGACAGCGAATTCTATCCGAAGAGGCCGAAGGTTGGCTTTGAACCACAACCTGACCTCGCCCGCACCGACGCCCCATCATTCCTGATCAAAGTAAAGAACTTCGCCGCCGCCACCGTCCAGCACGTCGCAGCAGGGATGCCGATATGTGACGATTCCGAGATCATGCGAAGGCACGACATCTGCTTGCAATGCGAGCACTTCAAGGACAACGCCTGCTCGCTCTGCGGCTGCCCACTCTCCCGCGTGGCCGGCTACGTCAGCAAGTTAAGCTGGGCCGATCAGGAATGCCCTGTCGGTAAATGGGGTAAGGCAGAACCAAAATCTCACATTGACCCATAAATCCTACTGAGCGACACTATAGGCCATGGCAACCCCACCAAAAGACTTCGTCTTCTCGGATGACGACGACGACGATCAGGTCGAGGGTGGCGGCATCCCCGACGATGATGGGTGGATTCACTTGGAGAAAAAGCCAGATGGACTTGGCCGCGGAGATTCTGGAAAGCGCAAGGCCGTCGACGGGAAACCAAAGCTGGTTTCAAGGGCTGTCAAGAGAACACCAAGACGCCGTTCTGGCGGTTCGTGATCAGTGGCGGAAGACTTCCGCAGAGACAGGCGTATCGGCATCTCAGATGGCGAGAGCGATCGTCGAGAAGCTCACGGCTCGCGGTTACACGCCCTCAAAGTGGAGGCAAGTTCAGCGATGGCTGACTCAGGGCTGACAGGCGACATCCTCTCTGCCGCGGCAGCCGCCGCCACGCCGAAACCAGCGGCAGACGCTGAACAGGTGACGCAACGGAAAGAGGGCGACGTGCTCGAGGCGCGTTCGACATCGAAGCGAATCAAGACGGTCGACGACCTCTTGGCTCACATCGAAGCTGACCTCAGTAGGTACGAGGTGGCTGCATCTGAAGCGACCAAATGGGAGGTCGCCACGGCCGGCGACGACGGCGAGCCGACGGTCACTGAGCTGCACCGCGTGTGGGTCAGGCTGAAGCCCAAGGCAGGCCCAGGAATCAAGGAAGCCGTCGAGGCGATGATCGCGTCGGCGAGCCTGCCGCGGGTGAAGCAGAAGCCGATCAAACCCAAGGGTCGAGGCGACCTTTGGCAAGTCGTCGTCGTCGCCGATACCCATTTTGGCAAATACGCCTGGGCGAAGTCGACGGGCCACGACGACTACGATCTCTCGCTGGCCGAGAAGATGGTCGGTGAGGCCGGGATGTCCCTGCTTGATACCGGAGACACATACCAGCCGGCCCGCCGCACGATCCTGTTCCTAGGAGACCTGTTCAACGCCGACGGCCCCGCGGGCAACACGACCGCCGGCACGCCGCAGGACAACGACGGCCGCTTCCAGAAGATGATCCAAGTCGGCTGCGATACGCTCCTCGGTCTAGTCGAGCGGTCGGCATCCACGGTGCCGACGGACGTGCTCGTCGTCAACGGGAATCACGACGAGACGCTGACGGCAGCTTTTCGCCGAATCCTTTCGGAACGGTTTCGCAACGACGCGAGAGTCGCGATCTCGCCGCGATACACGCGGCGGCAGTACGTCACCCACGGCAGCAACCTGATCGGCGCGGCCCACGGCGACAAGGCAAAGAAGCGGCTGCCGCAGATTATGGCGATGGAGGCTTCGGAAGACTGGTCGCGGTGTTGGTATCGGGAGTTTCACACCGGCCATCTCCACGCCCAAGCCGCCGAGCGGTCTATCGAGTCTGTCGATTCTGTGGTGCTGAGAACCGCACCGTCGATCACGCCGCCCGACGAGTGGCACTCCGCGTCAGGCTACATCTGCTCGCGCCAGTGCATGGAAACCTTCCTCTACCTACCCGAGGGCGGCCTGACCGCCATGCACGTCGCAGGGCCGACCAGATGACCGAGATCGATTACCTCCGCGAAGCCTGCCGCTACGCCGCGCAGCACTCGCACGACCCCGATACGCAGAACGGGGCCGTGCTGGTGACGAGCCGGCAGACGATCTTCGCCGCCAATTGCGTTCCGCCGGGTGTGGCTCGCCACGAGCATCGGCTGGCGAGGCCGTTCAAGTACGATTTCGTCGAGCACGCCGAACGCGCGGTGATCTACAAGGCCGCGGCCACGGGCATTCCGGCTGCCGGCGGGACACTCTACTGCCCCTGGTTCGCCTGCACCGACTGCGCTCGAGCGATCGTCATGGCGGGCATCAAGGAGGTCATCGGCCTAATCGCCCTCCGCAACGCCACGCCGGCCCGCTGGCTGCTCAACGTGGAGCTGGCGGAGAAGATGCTGGCCGAGGCGTGCGTGAGCCAGAGACTTCTGGCAGACAAGGTTGGCGTCACTATTCGTTTCGATGGGAGGGAATTCTCATGCTGATTGGGCTTTGCGGGGCTGCCGGGGCTGGGAAGAATTCCGTAGCAAACTTTCTTACCGATTCAGACGGGTGCCGGCTGTACCAGCTCGCCTTCGCCGACCCGCTTTACCAGTGCGTTTCGACGATTACTGGCCTGCCCGTTGCCCGCCTCAAAGATCGCGACGTGAAGGAGGCCGTCCTGCCTCACCTTGGCAAATCACCCAGGCAGATGCTCCAGAGCCTCGGCACCGAGTGGGGGCGGGGCATGGTTCATGACGAAATCTGGATTCGCATCACGATGGAGAGGGCAGGGGAGCATTTGACTGTCGGCCGCGGCGTTGTCATCACCGACGTGCGTTTCGACAACGAGGCCCAGGCCATCGTTGACGCGGGCGGCGAGGTGTGGAGAGTAATCCGAAATGGATGGCGATGCCTTGACGACAACACAGCCGCTCATCAGAGCGAGGCCGGGGTAAGCGACCACCTGATCGCAAGAATCATCGACAATTCGGGCTCCCTGGATGACCTCAGAGCCCAACTCTCCGCTGCTACAATTTAGATAGGCTACCGGCCCATATTTCGTCGTCGCGGAGTCGCAGATGAGCACCGAATCTTTCGTCGAGGCCGCGTTCCGCGTGGCCGAGCGGTTTGGCGTTCCCCTCGTCCTGCTGGCAGTCATCCTTTGGTTCGCGAGGGACGCCGCCGTAACGCTTCACAGCACTGTCTTGGTGCCAATCGTGAAGTCGCACACTGAATTCTTGGACTCGACTCGAGAGACTCTGGACGAGATCGGCAAGACCCAGTTCAAGCAGGCGGAGACGCTTCAGGCGATTGCAGCAGATCAGCACGAGATCAAGGCCGCCGTCGTCAAGAAGACCGGCCAGCATGGCGAATCAGCCACGAACTGAGGTGACGCCATCGCTACTTTCAGTTTGCTTCCAGGGCAGCTCGACCTCGTCGCCGTTCGCGGGGATGAATGGAATATTGCCATTAATCTTCAGCGCGATGTTACCAGCTACGCCTGGGAAAGCTACATCTACCAGAGCGACACGACTACAACCGGCGGCGGGGCGGGTTCACTGAGCGGCGTCGGGACGACGATCACCCAGCCGGCCGTTGGAATATCAAACGCTTCCACTGGCGCGCTAATAATCGGCCTGACTGAGACACAGACGAAGCTGTTGTCGCCGACGCAGACCTATCGATGGTATCTCCGCTGGGTAGCCCCTGGAGACGTGACTAGAACGATCATCAGCGGCAGCGTGACGGCGGTGGCTCCATGAGCGAAATCTCAATCGTCGTCGTCGGCTCGACGAGCATCAATAGCGTCGTGGGCAACGGCGACACGGTCAACGTCAACGTCGGCGACCAGACTGTCGGCGGCGGCAACGGCCAAGCAGCGACGATCCAGGCTGGCACCGTCACGACGATCGAAGCCACGCAGACCGCGACCGTCACGAACGTCGGCTCGGCTTACGCCGCCAAATTCAATTTCTCTCTGCCTCGCGGGTACACGGGCCTCACCGGGCCGGCAACGTCGCTGTCGATAAGCAAGGTCAGCACGGGCGCGACGGCGGCCGTGAGCATCAGCGGAACCGCTCCGTCTCAGACACTGGCATTCGTCCTCCAGCCTGGGCCGACAGGGCCGGCGAACTCGCTGTCGATCGGCAGCGTGAGCACTGGCACGACGGCTGCCGTAAGCATCAGCGGCTCGGCGCCTTCGCAGACGCTCTCGTTTGTCCTGCCGCAGGGGCCGGCGGGGCCGGTCACGTCGCTGAAGATCGGCACTGTCGTCACGGGCGCTGACGCCGCGGCGACGATCACGGGCACAGCTCCGACGCAGACTCTGAATCTTGTGCTGCCGCAGGGCGCGACCGGAGTCCAGGGTTTGCAGGGGGCCGTCGGGCCGAGCGGGCCGGCGAACTCGCTGACCGTCGGCAGCGTCACGACGACAACGGCAACGACCGCGTCAGTGAGCATTACCGGCACCGCGCCGTCGCAGCAGATTTCTTTTGTCATTCCGCAGGGGCCGCAAGGCTTGCAGGGAGTTGCCGGCCCGTACATGAACGTCCAGGCAGGCACCGTTACGACGGGGGCCGCGGGGTCATCTGCCAAGATCGACACTGTGAGCAGCGGCGGCACGGTTACGCTCAACTTCACGATCCCGAGGGGCGTTGATGGCACGGCGAACCTCGCCGACGAGACGCCGCAGCCGCTTGGCGTAGCGAGCGCTGGTTCGGCGACAAGGGCGGCGCGAGCTGATCACGTTCATGCCGTGCCCGTGATCGCCTACGGCAACCTAACAGGCGTGCCGTCTACGTTCGCTCCCTCAGCTCACTCGCACTCAGTGAGCGACGTGAGTGGGCTGCAAGCTGCCCTGGACGGCAAGCAGGCGGCCGGAAGCTACGCGACCTTGGTAGGCGGTTTCGTACCCTCCAGCCAATTGCCATCTTTTGTCGACGACGTTCAAGAGTTTGCGAACTACACGGCACTTAGTGCCGCAACAGGCGAAAGCGGCAAGCTTTACGTCACAATTGACACCCGCAAGCTCTATCGCTGGAGTGGCTCTGGCTACGTTGAGATCGCAAGTTCCCCCGGCTCGACAGACTCCGTCACCGAGGGTTCGACGAATCTCTACTTCACGACGAAGCGTGCAGCCGATGCAGCCCCCGTCCAGAGCGTCAACGGCAAGACTGGTGCCGTCACGATCGAGGCTGGTGGCATCGCTTGGTCTTCTGTCCCTACGGCAACGACGACGACGACGAAGGCCGGGGCACTCAGCTACGACTCGAATTACGTTTATGTCGCCAACGACGTGAATCAGTGGCGTCGAACGTCGATTGACGACTGGACGACGCCGACGATCACTATCAGCGTGCAGCCGAGCAACCAGACGGCGGCGAGTGGAGCGGCGACGTTCTCAGTCACCGCCACCGCCACCCAGAACGCTGAACTGCTCTATCAGTGGCAGAGGCAGGCAAGCGGGACGGGGTCGTGGGTGAACATTGCCACTGGTCTCTCGGCGACACTCTCGCTTGACTCGCTCTCTTATGCGGCGAATGACAACGACAAATACCGCGTCGTGATCACTAGCGGTGCGGCAGGCACAGGCGGCACTGCGGTCAACGGCTGGCTCCCGGCAGTTGTCGTTGAACTGACGCCGACGGCCACGCTGACCAGCGGCGAGGCCACACTGACAATCTCCGCCTCGATCAGCATCATCTCGCAGCCGCAGAGCGTGACGTTGACCAGTGGCACCTCTGCGAACTTTGCAGTGTCAGCCACGACTCCCGGCACGGGACTCTCATATCAGTGGCAGTCGTCACCGGACGGCACGAACTGGACGAATATCAACTCAGCCACCTCGGCCAGCTACGGACTGACGGGCGTCACCGAGACAGGCTACAACGGATATCGGTATCGCTGCATTGTGTCGTCAAGTGGTTACTCCGACGCCACGAGTAACGCGGCGACACTCGCAGTGGCACCGATCACGGTCACGACGCAGCCCACCAGTCAGGCGGGATCGCCTGTATCTGGAACGACTCCAAACTACTCTGCCTCATTTACCTCGGCGGCATCATCGCCAGCCGGATCACCGACGATCCAGTGGGAAATCTCCACCGACGGCGGCACGACCTATTCCGATTTGAGTGGACAGACGAATTCATCGCTCTCGCTGACCGGCCTTACGAGCAGCGACACTGGCAAGCGGTATCGGGCGAAGTTCGCCAAGAGCGGCTGGAACACAGTTCGTTCCAGTGCGGCCACGCTGACTGTTCCTACGGACGTGATCACGATCACGCAACAGCCGAGCAACCAGACGGCAAGTGTTTCGAGCTACTCGTCAGTGGCATCCACTCTGCCGTCGGGAACTTGGAATGACGTGAGCTTTGCGAACGGCAAGTGGTTTGCCACGCCAAATGACTCGCTAGGTGGCGACTACATAGCAATGAGCGACGACGGAGTGACATGGACAAAACGAATCGCCGCCCTGCCATACGCAGGAACTTGGTCGAAGGTGCTTTATGGAGGCGGCGTCTACCTGACATTTCTTGCCACGGACACCGTGTCCGGCACTTGGTGCGCAACATCAAGTGACGGCGTAAGCTGGACGGCGAGGAAGATCAGCGACACGGAGAATCTCGCTACGACAAGTCACTCATATTTGAAAAGCGGCGGCGGATGGTTCTTCGCCTCCAATGGGTCTAACGGCGTGGGCACAAAGTGGGTTGTGTCACGGGACGGCGTAAGCTGGACGGTAACGACACAGGTGGACTACAACGGAATGCCTTTTAATGCCACGCGAATTACGGAGAGCGAGAGTCGATCGGAAGTCCTTGCGTGGTCTCCGAGTTCCTACCGTTGCTCAACCGCTTCCGTCACTTCTTCTGGAGTTGGGCAGTTCTATGACGCGGGGGTTCCGCTTAATAATGGTAGTGGCTATGTGTACCAGATAATCGCCAATGACTCTTCGTTTGTTGTAGTTGGTGGCTATTCTTCGGCCTCGGCTACCTCAAGTGCCATCTTGCAGGGGTATGGCAATTGGTCACTCGGCGGCTTCGCTTATCCTATTTGGTCAGTGGCATATCGCGGTTCTCGTTACGTTGGTGTTTCTTCTGTTGGCATAGTCAGCAGCAGCGACGGACTGAACTGGGTGCTTCGTCAGAGCGGCAACGCTGGTGGCAACGATTTTGCAATTAGTCTGCCGGGTGGTTTTGTCGCCAGCATGATGTCCCAAATCTTCACATCGGCTGACGGACTAACGTGGACGGTGCGAAATGGCGATTCTGGGTATTCGCCGGTTGTGGCCGGAGACAGGATTTTGATTTCATCGGTCTCCCCAAGAAGTAGCGGCCTCTCAAACCGACTTGTCAATCCCGGTGGCGTCACTTCCGCCACCTTCTCCTCCGCCGCCACGACTAGCTTCGGATCGCCGTCCATCCAGTGGCAGCAGTCTTCTGACGGTGGAGCGACTTGGACGGACATCAGCGGTGCCGTCAGTAGCCCGCTTTCTCTCACGCCTGTCTCGGGAGACAGTGGCAAGAGGTATAGAGCCGTCTACAGCAAGTCGAGCTACACGACCGTGAACAGCAACGTCGCAACTCTTACGGTGCCGTAGTCATGCCAAAGATCGTAAAAATCAAACGCTCGAACGTCGCTGGCTCAACGCCTTCGCTGAGTTACGGCGAGGTAGCGTACAACGCTGCCGACAACAAGCTGTTCGCTGGCAACGCGGCAAATCAGGCTGTTGTCGTTGGTGCTGGCGGAAACTCGGGCGGCGGTGGCTCCGCGAACATCGTCGAGGCTGCAACGGCGGCGGGATTCCCGGCGACGGGCAGTGCAGGAACCCTTTATCACGCGATTGATACGAGCAGAATTTATTTCTGGGACTCCAGCGGCGTGTATGTCGAAGTCGGGCCGAAATAATTAGAGGTAGCAATGGCACTCAGTTTTCCAAGTTCCCCCACGACCGGCCAGCAGTCGACGCAAAACGGTCGCGTGTATAGCTACGCTGGAAACAATGTCTGGGAGCTTGCGTCATCGTCTAGCTCAGTAGTCACCGCTGCCACGGTCTCGGGATTTCCCGCCACCGGCACGGCTGGCGTGCTGTACGCGGCACTTGACACTGGACGCATCTACGTGTGGCAAGGCGCGTACCTTGAGATGGGCGTGAGCGGCGGTGGAACCGACAGTGTATTGCGCGCGTTGTTTGTTCCGGCAGCACCGACGAGCGTGACAGCGACGGCTGGCAGCGGACAGGCAACCGTGTCGTGGACGGCACCATCGGTGCTAACGCAGACGCCTATCACTGATTACACGTTGCAGTACAGCAGTAATTCTGGCTCGTCATGGACGACGTTCTCGCGGTCGGCATCGACGGCGACGAGTGCCACCGTGACGGGGCTGACCAACGGCACAGCGTACACGTTTCGAGTAACGGCGGTGAACGGCGTCGGCACCGGGGCTTATTCGACCGCAAGTAGCGCGGTGACTCCCGGTGTGTCTGATCCGTATTTCAGC
>Ga0114963_10001747_pt1 | contig 14834 bp, 12 predicted proteins | sample C_131016_EF_Meta_FD_87019 | JGI IMG/M metagenome (GOLD analysis project Ga0114963, IMG submission 87019) | Freshwater microbial communities from Lake Croche, Canada to study carbon cycling - C_131016_EF_MetaG | ecosystem: Environmental > Aquatic > Freshwater > Lake | place: Lake Croche, Canada...
CCCCTCGTCGAAGGCTTCATTCAATGTCGCAGGTTACCGAAGCTGGCTCGCGGCAGGATGCCGCGCAAAAAAACAGCCGGCAGGGGCCAAGATTGGCCCTGCCGGCGTAGAAAAGTGGCGGGGACAGGATTCGAACCTGCGACCTCGAGGTTATGAGCCTCGCGAGCTACCGGGCTGCTCCACCCCGCGACATGTTTTTTGAGTCGGCTCCCGAACTCCTGTCTTGCGGTCGATTTCTCATCGACATCAATCCATTTCGGGATGTTTCTCCGACGACTGAATCGGAATAATACCAGTTCGTCACCAAGAAATGAAGCCCGGGTGCGGATGGATCGATCGTGCCGGTAGGTTTCGCCCCATGAAAGAGCACGAATTCAAGCCGAACGGGCCTCCGGCGCCGGTGCCTGACATCGCGCTCGCGGCGTCGACAGTCAAGGTTGGAGGCTCTCCGCGGGCGAACGAAGCCAGCAGGCAGGATCCCTTGGCGAGATTGCAGCCTGCCCCGCCCGAATTGCCGGTCGTGGGCGAGAGCGAGGGCGGCAGCCCGGGCAACGGCCTGCCGCGGACGTGGGGATCAACTGGCCGGGTGGCCATCGCACCGGTTTCGGCGATTGGAACGCATCGCAGATTTCGCGAGTGGTTGACGGCGATCATCAGGAAGAGTCCCGCCTGGTCGGTCAGCCTCTCCGTCCACTGTCTGATCCTGCTGATGCTCACGCTCTGGGTGGTGCGGGAGCGGCCGCTCAAGAAACTCATGCTCAGGCTGGTGTTCGATTCGCAGAATGTCAGTGCGAACGTGAACGGCATCGACATCGGGCCTGTGAAAGAGCCAATCAAGCAGCCCGAGGAGGAAAAGACGGCGATCGCAGAAACAGACATGCCGCCGGTTGAGAGTCCGCAGGCCGCACCTATCGCCAGGCCGGAATTGTCTGAAGCGGCGGTCGGGATCGAGGCGGTCGCCCAGCCGATGGTGGCGCCGGCCGTCGGGATGCTGCTCGCCGGTCGTGATGCCGGCCTCAAACAGGTGCTCTTGGGCGCGGCCGGTGGCAGCGACGCCACCGAATATGCCGTGGCGATGGCGCTTGAGTGGCTGAAGAAGCAGCAGAGTCAGAAAGACGGACTCTGGAGTCTGACGGGCCCTTACGATGACGGTGGCTCGCAGGAGAATCAGTTGGCTGCCACCGCGATGGCGCTCCTGGCCTTCCAGGGCGCGGGCAATACGCGGGAGGAGGGGCCTCACTTCGCGGTGGTCGATCGCGCGTGGCGAAGCCTCCTGAATGCGCAAGAGGAAGATGGCTCGTTTGTCCTGGCGCAGGTGCCGATGCAGCACGCCCTCTATTCCCACGCCCAGGCGACGATGGCGCTCTGCGAACTCTACGGCATGAGCCGCGATCCAAGGCTTGCCGAGCCTGCCGCCCGGGCGGTCGCCTACTGCGTGGCGGCACAGGGGCCCAATGGAGGCTGGCGGTACGAACCGGGCAAACCCGGTGATATGTCGGTCACCGGCTGGTACATGATGGCCCTGAAATCCGCGGAGATGGCCGGGATGAGCGTCCCGGCGGCCACCTTCGAGCGGATCGGAGGATTTCTCGATTCCGTCGCCAGGGAGAAGGGGACTCGCTACGGCTATCGTCGCGACAGCGAGTTGAAGCCGGCTAGTCCGGTGACGGCCGCGGTGACTGCGGAGGGTTTGCTCTGCCGGCAGTACCTCGGCTGGCCGCAGGCAGACCAGCGGCTCGTGGCAGGACTAGAGATCCTGATGGCGGAGAACGTGCTCGACTTTGAGAGTGACCGCAAGGACGTGTATGCCTGGTATTACATCACGCAGGTGGCCCATCACATGGAAGGCGACTCATGGCGGCGTTGGAACGATCAACTTCGTGGGGTGTTGCCGCGTGAACAGGTGGCCAATGGGAGGCACAAGGGCAGTTGGGACCCATCGCTCGACCGCTGGGGCCACATTGGAGGCCGCCTGTTCGTGACGAGTTTCTGCACCTACATGCTGGAGACCTACTATCGCCACCTGCCGCTCTATTCAGCGCAGCCGGCAGAAAAGCCGTGACGTCACACGCCGCCGCCCCATTGGCGGACCGCCTCGTAGGCCACGATGGCCGCGCAGTTGGAGAGGTTGAGGCTGCGGACCTCTGGCCGGGACGGAATCGTGAGCAGGCGATCGGCGTGGGCGTCCCGGAGCGACGGCGGCAGTCCCCGTGATTCGCTGCCGAAGACGAGCACGTCGCCGCGGCTATAAGTGACTTCCGCATAGGAGCGGGTGGCCCGCGCTGAAAACAGCCAGTTCGGCTCACGGCCCACGGCAGCGAGCGCTGCCAGGAGATGATCCCACGAATCGACTGCCTCCCACTCGAGGTCGTCCCAGTAGTCGAGGCCAGCACGGCGAAGGTAGTAATCGTCGAGTTTGAAGCCCAGCGGCCGGACAAGCCACATCTTCGCCCCTATGGCGACGCAGGTCCGCCCCACGTTGCCGGCGTTGGGTGGAATCTCGGGCTCGTAGAGGACGATATGGAGGGCGGGGTCGTAACGCATCAGGAGGCGGAAAAGCGGGTTCGCCTGGGGGTGGGCGTCTGCTATGGTTTAGGAAGTTTGGACGTGATCATACAGCCAAGAAGAGTGTCGTCGGAGAGCGTGCCGTGGTCGAGTTGAAGCGAAATCAAACGCGGTCCGTGCGGATCGGGAGCATCACGATCGGGGCTGGCCACGCCATCGCTGCCCAGAGCATGACGGCCACGCACACCCAGGACGTGGCCGCCACGCTCGAACAGGCGAACGCCCTGCATGCCGCCGGGGCGGGGGTGGTGCGGATCGCCGTCGACAGCAAGTCGGACGCGGCGGCGCTGCCGGCCATCCGTGCCGGCACCCCTGCCAACCTCGCCATCGACCTCCAGGAAAACTACCGGCTGGCCGTCGAGGTTGCCCCGCATGTCGACAAGTTGCGGTACAACCCCGGCCACCTCTACCACCACGAGCCGACGAAGCCCTGGCAGGAGAAGGTGCGGTTCATCGCAGATGTGGCTGCCAAGAATGACTGTGCCCTGCGGGTGGGCGTGAACTGCGGCAGCGTCGATCCAGCAAAGAAGGAGCAATTCGCAGAGCACGACTCCCTCGGGCCGATGCTCGCCAGCGCTCTGGAGCACTGTGAACTGCTCGACTCGCTCGGTTTCACCCGCTATGCCGTCTCGCTCAAGGATTCCGATCCGCAGAAGGTGATCGAGGTGAACCGGCGGTTTGCCGAGGTGCGGCCAGACGTGCCGCTGCATCTCGGCGTGACCGAGGCGGGCATGCCTCCCGATGGCATCATCAAGACGCGGATCGCCTTCGAGCAACTGATCAGCCGCGGTATCGGCGACACCGTCAGGGTGTCGCTCACCGTGCCCAACGCGGACAAGCCGCAGGAGATTGCCGCAGCTCAGGCCATTTTGAGTGACATCGCGGCGGGAAGAGTGAGGAGCGTCGTCGACTACGGCCTCAGCTCGCTCAACATCATCAGTTGCCCGAGCTGCTCCCGCGTGGAGAACGAGGCCTTCATCGAACTCGCCAAGCAGGTCAAGGAGATGACGGCCTACGCGAAGGATCACGCCATCACGATCGCCGTGATGGGCTGCCGTGTGAACGGGCCTGGCGAGACCGATGACGCTGATCTGGGCCTTTGGTGCGGTCCGACCCACGTCAATCTCAAGAAGCGGTCGGCCGAACTGGGGGCGTTTCCTTACGACGCGATCCTGCCGAAACTTCGCGAGGAACTCGACAAACTAATCGGCGGACGGGCCTGACATGATGCATGTTTCATCTCTGCCGATCGTCGATCCGAACGCCACCAGCGTCGCCTGCGGGAGCGGCACAAGCGTGATGGCAGCTGCACAACCGGTCGATCTGGCCACGTGCCGTGGGACGTTTGCCATGGTGAGCCTTGGCTGTCCGAAAAACCTTGTCGACAGCGAGCGGATGCTCGGCCTGTTGCGGCAGGACGGCTGGCAGCTGGTGGGCGAGCCGCAGGGCTCCGACATCGTGGTCGTCAACACCTGCGCCTTCATCGACGCCTCCCGCCAGGAGTCGTATGCGACGATCAACGAGATGCTGGACCTCAAGCGATCCGGCGGCACGCGGGGCGTGATCGTCGCCGGCTGTCTGGCCGAGCGGCAGAAGGAATCGCTGCTCACCGAACTGCCGGGCGTCGACGCCGTGATCGGTGTCTTCTCGCGGGATGAGATCGGTCGGGCTGCCGAGCGGCTCATTGGCGGCCTTGGCGACCAACGGAGCATCTTTCGGCCCGCGCCGGCCCGCGCCCTCGACGATTCGGGCCGGATGCGGGTCACACCGCGGCACATGGCCTACCTCAAGATTTCCGAGGGCTGTGACCGGACCTGCACGTTCTGCGCCATTCCAAAGATGCGCGGCAAGCACGCCACGAAGCCGATCGAGGAGGTGATCCGTGAGGCGAGGGAACTCGCCGCCGACGGCGTGAAGGAACTGGTGATCGTCGCGCAAGACACGACCTATTACGGCGTCGATCTCTACGGCGAGCCCAAGCTCGTCGAACTCCTCCACGAGCTCGAGAAGGTCGACGGCATTCAGTGGATCCGGCTGATGTATCTCTATCCGATCCACTTCACCGACCGACTCATCGACAAGATTGCGAACAGCACGAAGATCATCCCCTATCTCGATATGCCGCTTCAGCACGCCAGCGACCCGGTGCTCAAGCGGATGCAACGCCGCGTCGCGCGGGGGCCGACGGAGGAGTTGCTCGCCAAGCTGCGCAGCCGGATTCCCGGTCTCGTGCTACGGACGACGTTTATCACGGGCTTTCCTGGCGAGACGCGTGAGCAGTTCGAGGAAATGGTCGCCTTCGCGAGACAGTGGAAGTTCGAGCGAGTCGGAGTGTTCACCTATTCGCTGGAACCCGACACGCCGGCGGCGCGTCTCGACGGCCACATGCCCGACGAGGAGAAAGCGGCGCGGCGAGATGAACTCATGGAGGTGCAGCAGGCGATCGCCCACGAGCATGCGCGGCGGCAAATCGGCAAAACGCTCGACGTAATCATCGACCGGCAGAGCGAAGAGCGGGAAGATGTCTGGATCGGAAGGTCGCAGGCCGATGCCCCCGACATCGACTGCGTGGTCTATGTGACTGCCCCGGGCAGTTCGGCCTCGCGGCCGCTGATGGGCCGGATCGTGTCGGTGGAGATCGTGGCCTCGAGCGGCTACGACCTTGCGGGCGTGGCGGATGACGCGGGCTAGGTCTTGTTCACGCTGGACGAAATAGGGCTGACGTCACACATATCGGTTCGCCGGCTGCGGCATGCTCGTCGCCGGCGGATTTTGCTACAGGAGGCTCGTGGACGATGGGCGATCGTTCGTGAGTCGCAAAATTCACCGGCTCCTGCGCGTGCCTCCGACCGGCTCCTCAGCATCTGGGGATGAGGTTCTGTGCGGGGTTATAGAAGAGCGAAATGCAGAGTGATTCACTGAACCGTGTCTGGACCGTGCCGAATATGCTCTCGGCGGTGCGGCTTCTCCTTGCGATCGTGCTGTTTGGCGTGATCGAGCAGGAGCGGTATGCCGCGGCGACGGTTCTCTTTCTCGTGGCGGCGTCCACCGACTGGATCGATGGCTGGTGGGCGCGGCGATTCGGGCAGGTGAGCCGGCTCGGACGGATCTTCGATCCTCTCGTCGACAAGGTGATCGTCTGCGGCGGGTTCATTCTGCTGGCGGGTCGGGGCGGCACGTCGTCCATCCTGCCGTGGATGTCAGTGGTGGTCGTGGTCCGGGAACTGGTGGTGACGGCCATCCGCGCCGAGATGGAACGCACCGGACACGATTTCTCGGCGGCTTTTTCCGGCAAGCTCAAAATGGTGTTGCAGTGTGCTGCGATCGCACTGGAACTGCTATCGCGGGCCGCACCGGACCAGATGCTCGGGCCCATGAGTGTGCGGACGGCTGCCGCCTGGGCCGCCTGGGCTGCGGTGGCGAGCACGGTCTGGTCGGGCGTGGAGTACCTGGTGGCGGCCCGTGGCATGCTGACGGAGCCGGAGCCGACGAGCAGGGAGCCCAGCGATGGAGATCGAGATTCCTGACGAGATTCCACAATTGGCTGCCGGCGCACCCTCAGGCCAGGAGATGCTGGCCTTGTGGCTGCCGGCTGCCTGTGGCTTCTCCGCCAGCCTCGCGGTGCTCTGGCTGATCGTCCGGCGGACGCGGCGTGGACTCCCGGCGGTGGAGAGGCGGCCGCATCCGTCCGTTCCTTGGAACGGCGTTGATGTCGCCACGACCGTGCTCTTGTTCCTCGGTTTTCAGGTGCTGGCTGCCACCGCCGTGCCACCCGTGGCATCGCTGCACGTGAGGCTGGCAGCCGGGAGCGTTGCCATGCTCGCCGCCACGGTCGTCTCCATGCTCCATCTGCTGTCGCGTGGAGCCGCCTGGTCGTCGCTGGGATGCGGCCTGAGCCGGCCCGGTGATGATGCGGTGCTGGCGGTGGGCGGCCTTGCCCTGATCCTCATGCCGCTGCTGGGGCTTGCCGCCGTGCTCGACCGCATCGAGCCCTACCGCCATGCGATCGTCGATTTTCTCACCGCCAATCGCGATCCGCTGTCGATCGGCCTCGTTGCCTTCGCGGCCGTGGTCGCCGCCCCGATTGCGGAGGAGTTTCTGTTCCGGCGAGTCTTGCAGGGATGGCTCGAGGGTTGGCTCGAACCGCGTGCGCCGAAATGGGGCACCGTGACGGCCATCGTGGTGTCGAGCCTCGCCTTTGCTCTCGCCCATCTGGGCCAGGGGCTGGCCTGGGTGCCGCTCTTCTTCTTTGGCCTGGTCGTCGGCTACCTCTCCAGGCAGACCGGGTCCATCGTGCCCGGAATCATCCTGCACGGCCTGTTCAACGCCGTCAGTGTCGTCCTGGTGGTGCTCCAGACGGCAGGCCCAGACGCGGCAGGGGGGGGCTGAGCGGGGGGGGTACGGCGGCAAGGCCAACCCAGTGTGATGGCCGGTGAATCCCGGCAGGGGCCGGAACCGATCTGGATGAACAGGCCGGGGTTCGCGAGAATTCCGGGGTGCGGTGCAGGGAAGTGCCGCCGCTGAATCAGGGACGATCCTTACCATGCGCCGCTCGCTCGCCACGCAGGCTGTCGACACGCTCGCCTACGTGGCGGTTCGCGTGCTCATCTGCGTGGTGCAGTCGCTGCCGCGAGGCTTCTGCGAACGATTCGCGAGGGCATCGTCCGATCTGCTCGCCAACCGCGTGAAGATCCGACGACAGGTGGTCCGCGACAATCTCCGGCAGGCGTTTCCCGACTGGACGCCCGAGCAGAGCCGCGAGGCTGCCCGCGGCATGTGGGAGCACCTGCTTCTGATGGTGATCGAGATCGCCCACTCTGAACGGGTGATCCGCAAGACCACCTGGCGTCGGCATCTGCGCATCCACGGCATGGAGCGGATGTTGCGGGAGCTCTGGGCCGACCGCCCCAAAGTGATCCTCTCCGGCCACTACGGCAACTTTGAAATGTCGGCTTTCGTGTTCGGGCTGTTTGGGTTTCGCATCTACTCGGTCGCCCGCGAACTCGACAACCCGTTGCTCGACCGATTCGTAACGAAGTTCCGCGAGTCACGCGGCCAGATCATCCTGCCCAAGAAGGGAAGCGCTCCCGACGTGGCGATGGTCCTGGAAAATAATGGCGTGATCGGTCTGCTTGGCGACCAGGCGGCCGGGCCCAAGGGTTGCTGGGTTGACTTCTTCGGCCGACCGGCCAGCGTGCACAAGGCGATCGGCGTGTTTGCCCTCTCGTCCTCAGCACCGATGCTCGTCTGCTCGGCCACGCGGCGACGGAGGCTGTTCGACTACGACCTCCGATTGGAGGGGGTTGCCGATCCACTCCAAGGCGGCCCCGAGTCGGCCGATCTGCGGGCGATTTCGCAGTGGTACACGACCCTGCTCGAACGAACGATCCGCCGCGCCCCCTCGCAATACTGGTGGCTGCACAGGCGATGGCGGGGAGATCCGCCAAAGGCTACAGTGACGCGTGTCGCCGCCTAGGGCGAGGATGCTGCCAGTTCCTTGATTTAGGCGACGGTCCCCCTCAGTCCCCCCTCAGGCCCGCCTTGGATCGATGTCTTGGACATGAGCGACTGGATCTCGATCGCCGACGTTTCCGAGTGCCCGCCTGGCGCGAGCATCGAACGGCTTGCGGGCGGTCGCATGGTGGCGATCGCCAACGTCGATGGTATCTTTCATGCGATCGACGGTCTCTGTCCGCATCAGGGTGGGCCGCTCGGCACCGGTGCGCTCTGCGGAGTGGTGCTGACATGCCCCTGGCACGGCTGGCAGTTTGACGTGACCACCGGCCGTCACCGTCTGAGCGCCACCATGCGGCAGACGGTGCATGAAATCCGCGTCGAGAATGGCCGGCTTTTCGTCCGGTTAGCCGGCGACGGGCCTGCAGCGGAGTCGCCGGCGTGATCGAATTTCGCTGCTTTCGCAACGACGATCCGCCAAAGCTGGCCGACGCCTGGAGGTCGGCCGATCTCGGACCGTCGGCGATGCAGCCGATGACTTCGGCATTGCTTGAGTCGGGTGTCTTCTCCAAGCCGTATTTCGATAGGGAAGGGCTGTTTGTCGCCGTTGAGGATGATCGCGTGGTCGGCTTTGCCCATGCGGCCTTCGGGCCGAACGCGGATCATTCGGCGATTGACACGTCCGTGGGCACGACGCTGCTGGTGGTCGTGGTGCCGCACGCCGAGCAGGAGCGGATCGGTGCCGACCTGCTCGACCGCTGTGAGAACTACCTGCGACGTCGGGGCGCGACGACCCTGCTGGGGGGTGGCTCGGCCGAGATGCGGAGCTTCTATCTCGGACTCTATGGCGGCGCCGACCTGCCTGGCATCCTCGACTCCTCGCCAGGCATGCAGGCGGTCTTTCGCCATGCGGGATACGCTGATGGAGAGCGGATTGGTGTGCTGAGGCGACCACTGGCGGGCTTCCGGCCGCCCGTGAATCGGCTGCAACTGGCCATTCGGCGGTCGACGACGCTCCGCGTCATCGATGAGCCGGCACGGCGGACGTGGTGGGAGGCTGCGACCACGACGGGGATCGCCCTCCGCCGTTATGAGTTGCGTGGTACCGGCGAATCGCTGCTCGGCACGGCCTCATTCTGGGACATGCAGCCCTTGGCGGCGGCCTGGGGCGTGTCGGCGACCGGCCTGATACACGTGGGCATCGAGGGCGACAGGCGGCGGCAGGGGCTGGCCCACTATCTGGTGGCGGAGGCGTTGCACGACCTCGCCCAGGAGGGGGTGACGCTGGCGGAGACGCATGTGTCGGAGACCAACGGTCCGGCCATGCACCTCTTCACCAAGCTCGGCTTCGAAATCACCGAGCACGGTACGCTCTTTCGAAAGAGCTAGGGCTGAGACAATCGCGGTAGGGCTGCTCCGGCTCGCGGAAACCGCACCTCGAACGTCGCCCCACCTCCTGGCGTCGGCCGATGGACGACATCCCCCCCATGGCTCTGCATGATGCTCTGGCAGATCGACAGGCCGAGACCGTGGCCACCGCTGGGCGAATCGCCGCTGTCACCACGGACAAATCGCTCGAAGATGTGCGGGGCGTCGGTCGGGCTGATGCCCGTGCCGTGGTCGGTGACGATCACGACGCTGCGGCCGTCGCGTTCGCGGGTCTCGATCGATACGGTGCTGGCGACCGGACTGTGAGAAATGGCGTTGGTGAGGAGATTGACGAACACCTGTTCCAGGAGTTCGGGCTGCCCTCTTACGACGCTCGAGGACGAACTGCTGTCGACGGTGACACCGCGGGCGGAAGCAAGTGACGCGGTCTGCTCGACGGCGGCGTCGATGACGGGGTCGAGATCGACCGTGTTCAGTCGCGTCGGCTCCAAAGCCTGGCTGCGTGAGTAGGTCAGCAGTGCCTCGCAGAGTGACTGGATCCTGCCAGCGAGGCCGCGGACGCTGGTGACGGTGTGCAGCAGTTCCTCGCCCGTGCGCGGCCGCTGCATGGCGACGTCGGTCTGGAGCAGGATGCCGTGGACGGGGTTCAATACCTGATGGGCAACATCCGCATTGAAGCGGGACTGCATGATGCGGATGGCATCGAGGCGGTCGAGCATGCTGTTGATCGTCTCGGCCATCCCGACCAGTTCCGAATCGGCGGCAGCAACGTCGATTCGCTCGTTGAAATGCCCCTGTCGGATTCGCTCTGCCGTTCTCGCGATGCCGTCGAGCGGCTTGAGCATCCGCGTCAGCAGCAGCCAGCCCACGAGCAGTCCCGGGAGACTCGCCGCGGCAAGCGTCCAGGAGTAGAAGAAAATCGCCTGCCGTTCGGCGGTGTGGAGGGGGGCGAGCGACGTGCCGATGAGCAGCAGAGTGTTGTCCCGGCCGGCGGTGGCGGCGAGTCGCAGCCGCCCGTCGGCCTGCGTCCAGAGTCGGTCGGTGCGGTCGTGCCAGCCCGGCTCCCAGGAGAATCCCGTGGGGAGGCTGAGCGTGGTGACGGTCGTGCCGTCGTGCTGCCAGATGCCGGCAAACCACGGAAATGCCGGTTCGGCGAGGTCGGTGCGGCTCACGGTCGGCATGATGGCGCGGAGCACGCCCGATGGCTTCCAATCGGTCGCCGTCCGGATGTCGGGCAGAAAGAGTCCGCCAAGTCGGAGTGTGGGGTCGAGCAAGGTCTCCGGAGCGAACTGCTGCTGGGCCTTGAGTGCACCGAGCCTGGCCCACAGCTGCGCGTCGATGTCGCGGGCAAGCAGTTCGACGGCCATGCGGAACTGTACGGCGCGGGCTCCAATGGCGAGCAACAAGATGAAGAGCCCAAACCAGAAGGCGAACCGCCAACGGAGGGAACGGAACGACAATCTACGCATCGATGATGAATCCCTGACCCCGACGGGTGGTGATCAGATCCCGTCCCAACTTCTTCCGCAGCCGGAGCATGAGGACGTCGACGACATTACTGACATCGTGATCTTCATCAGGATGGATCAGCTTCTGAACCTGATCGCGGGGCACGAGTTTGCCACGACGCCGGGCCAGGAACACAAGCACCTCGAACTCCATTGGCGTCAATGGGATCCTCACGCCGTGGCGCGAGGCCGTCTTCGCATCGAGGTCGATGGCGATGTCGCCTACGGTGATGTTCGTCGACGATTCTCGCTCGCTGCGGCGCAGCACGGCCCGGATGCGAGCGAGCAGTTCACGGACCGTGAACGGCTTGGTGAGGTAGTCGTCGGCGCCGAGATCGAGGGCCTCGATCCGGTCGTGTTCCCCGCGCTTGGCCGACACCACGATCACCGGCACGGCGGTCCGCTGACGGAGTTTTTCGAGCAAATGGATACCGTCGAGCTTCGGCAGCATGAGGTCGAGAACGACGAGGTCGAGAGGCTCGCGGAGGGCAATTTCAAGCCCGGCGACTCCGTCGGCCGCCGCGAACACGACGAACTGCTCTTCCCGGAGGCACTGCGCGAGCGCAGCCCGCGATGCGGCATCGTCCTCAATCACCAGGATCCGGAGCGGGCTGTCAGGCATGCTTCCACTATAAACCGGTGCGACGGATGGTGAATCGCCGCCGTGGGTCGGTGAAACCCTCCGGACCTACTGATCGTTGGGCGGGGCGAGCGTTTCCAGATGTGCCCGGAGGGTGGCTGAGAGGTCGGTCGCCGAGCCCTCGGCGTAGCGCAGTCTGGCGGAGAGCGGAGCCGCCTGCACATCGCGGCGGACGTCGGCGAGATAGTCCTGGAGCAGCCGCTGCCGCTGGGGCGTGGTGCACAGCAGCCAGTGCGTCCAGCACCAAGCCTCGGCGTAGTGGTCCTGTGAGAGCTCGCCCGCGGAGGCGAGGGCCTCCATCCGGTCGATATCAGGCCGCCAGGTGCCCTCGAGCAGCCGGCCGGAGAGATGCGCGATGTGCGCTGCGTGGACGCCCTGCTGGCTGCGCGGCAGCTCGAAGAATTCCGCCACGCCTTCATCAAGCCAGAGCGGGATCGCCGGCGCAACGGCATGCACATAGCCGTGCGTCGTTTCGTGACGTAGATCCTCGGCGATCCGATCCTGCCAGACGGCAAAGACGGAGAGTGTGGTATCGGTCTCAACAAAGAAGGCCCGCCGCATGGGAAACCCGGGGAACTGCCGGGCCGCAAAGGTGTCGTAGCGATCCTTGTTTTCAAACAAGTAGAGATGCACCGGTTCATCGGAGATCGGCAGTCCGAGCTGCTGGCTGACGTCGGTCCGGAGACTCTCGAGTTCCCGGACGATGCGGTGCTGCTCGGCCAGTGGGAAATCGGCGTGGATCACGAGTTGGCCGGCAACGATCTCGGCACGAGACGGCAGTCCGTCCGTGGTAGACCAACCGACCGGCGTCACTTGCTGGAGAGCGGCCTGATTCCAGCGCGGCGACACGGCCAGATGAGCGCACCCCACGGCGGCACCAAACACGGCACAACAAACGAGTCCCAGGAGCACCATGAAAGGTGCCAGGAACGGCGTCGGCAGGGGCGGATGGCGTTGCAAGCCGCGGATGCTAGCGGCGTCGGTCGGCTTCGCCAAGGCCGACATGGCCGGCTGAAGCAGCCTGGGTGACTCGGGCGGCCTGGGCAGTTCTTGTAGAGAGGAGCGCACCGGCCAACGCCTCCAGGCATACGGGCCGGCCCAGGATGGCGGCCGCGCCGGCCCGCAGCGCCGCGAGTACGGTGTCGCCCCGCGGAAAACTGTCGAGCATCACGATGAACAGACGCGGTCGGTTGGCCGCCAGAAGGCGGAGCCACTCAATGTCGCGAGCCGTGAGGTCGCGCACATCCCAGACCAGTGCGGCGGCCGTTTCGTCGACCTGTGGCCGGCCAAGCTGCCGGTTTGCGACCGGGTGGCCGGCGAGAGTGAGCAGATCGCAGAGCCCTTCCAGATCGTCGCCGTGTGACGCGGCCACCGACACCTCGATCGGAGGCAGATGCACCATCGCGGGACGGCCGTGATTGGCTGCTCCTCGGCGTTTCAGGCCCGTCATCGAATCGAGCAGACGCTCCTCTCGACGGGTCGCCGTGGGCAGACCGAGGCTGCTCGGCAGTCCCGACTCAAACGCAGCCAGCCACCAGCCGCACCTGCTGGGGAGATCGTGCCAGGGCACCTCCTCGATGCCAGGAAGCTGCGGCCCGCTTCGCCGCCGGCCGTCCACAAGACTTGCGGCCACGGACACGATCGGCATCAGCGGCCAGGCACGGGAGAGCCCGAGGACGTCGGCAAGTGTGAATCGCCCGGGTCTGTCGGAGGCGAGTACGGCAAACACCGGCGTGTTCTCTGAAGCGTCCGCGTTGCCGGCCAGCGTCACGGCAGCCTGTGGGTTGTCGGAGTCGATGACGTCGGCCTGGCTTCCAATAGCCGTGCGGGCCAGTCCCAGTTCCAATCCGGCGGCCGACCCGATCCACAGCACACGCCGACGGAAGCCTACAGATGGGAGGGAATCGATCGTGGGAGTGGTGTTTTGAATCATATCGCGTTCCCGCATCGTCCCACGCCACTGGCTGCGCTGGCAAGTTGGGCGGGATGCGAAGACGTCTTTTGGATCGCGTGAAGCCGATCTTGACCCGTCTCGGGGGCGGCGGACAATTCCTCTCTGGCCATGTTCAAGGACGAACGTGGCAGCGGTTCCACAAGCCCGCGTGATCCGTGCTGCACGCTTCGCGTCGCACACACGGTTCGCCGCGGCACCAGGCAGGAGGCCGGTATGCGTGACGATAGGTTCCACGACCACGACAGTGATGGCGATCCCCCGCGTTCCGGGCGGAGGGGCCATGGCGGCTTGTCTGCCGCTCGTGTCGTCAGGCTCTCCGAAGTCCTGCCCGAAGCCACTTTCTTCGCCTGCGACGACATCGTCGCGAACGGCTGTTCCGACGACCCTGATCGCTGTCGACCAGGGGATGTCTTCGTGGCCCGGCTCACTGCCGAAGGGGATGGTCATGACGATGTCGAACGGGCCCTCGCCCGTGGCGTGGCGGGAGTCGTTGCGGAGCGCATGATCCCGACCTTTGGCACGCCGCTGTGCATCGTCTCGGAGAGCAGTGCGGCACTGGCCAGGCTCACGCACGCCCTCGCCGGTAATCCAGCCCGCCGGATGAAGGTCATCGCCATCACCGGCACCAGCGGCAAGACGATAACTGCCTGGCTGGCGGCCTCCGTGCTTACCGAAGCGGGTCTGCGGGTCGGTGTGTTGTCGGATCTGGGCTGCCTGACTGCCGACGCTACCGAGCCAGTGGTGGCCGACCTGAGCCGGCCCGTGGTGCTTGCCAACTGGCTCCGTCGGCTCGAGTCCGATGGCTGCACGCATGCGGTCGTCGAGGTTTCCAGCAGCATGCTCGCCGCGGACTGTCTGGCGGGAATCGACTGCGATACCGTCGTGGTCACGAACCTCGGTTCGGCCCATCTCGATATGCATGGCACGTCGCTGGCCTACCACGCGGTCAAGGCGCGGATTCTCGACTGCCTTGGCCCCGACGGCTGCCTCATCGCTACTGCAGACGACGACCGGGTGCGGCGGCTGGTTGACCGCCATGCGGCTGCTGCGGGCGGCGGCCGTGTGCTGACCGCGGCGCTCACCGTTCCTGCCGACGTCACCGCCACTCCGGTGGAGCGGACGCTCTTCGGCCAGACGTTCCTCGTGCAGGCGGGCGGGCACTCCCTGCCGGTGGCGGTATCGACGCCGGTGGCCTCGTTCGTCCGCGACAGCCTGCTGGCGGTTGCCATCGGCCTCCGCTACCGGGTGCCCTTGGAACGGATCGCCCGGGGCATCGAGTCGTGTGGGAGTGTGGCGGGACGACTGGAGCGGATCGACCGCGGCC
>Ga0114963_10001748_pt1 | contig 14832 bp, 10 predicted proteins | sample C_131016_EF_Meta_FD_87019 | JGI IMG/M metagenome (GOLD analysis project Ga0114963, IMG submission 87019) | Freshwater microbial communities from Lake Croche, Canada to study carbon cycling - C_131016_EF_MetaG | ecosystem: Environmental > Aquatic > Freshwater > Lake | place: Lake Croche, Canada...
GTGCAAATCGCGCGAAATTTGTCGCCTTTCGCGCAGGACGAAGTCCTCGAATGGATCCGGCGGGGGTGACAGAGCTCCACCGTCAGCCGCCCGCGGTTGCGCCGACCGCACGTGTGAATGCAGAGTAGGAACGAGTCTCATCGGACAGGTAACCCCAGAATCTGGCCTTTGAAACGAAACAGGCCGAAGTCTAGGGAGGCGCGAGCTTGCCTCGCGTGCGCGACAGCACAGACGCACGGATGCCTGCCGTCACCTTCGCTTGCAACGGGACGTCACGCAAGAAAAGGTCCCGCGAGTCGACGCGGGAGCAGTGGCCTTGCTTACACCAGGTCGCGGTGGTCGAGCCTCACGAGCTCTGAAAAGACGTCGACTCGGCAGGCATCGTCGTCGTGGTCCGCGTGATCGGGCGCCCCACTCGCTGCTGCGGACCAATCCTGTAGGCCTGCTTGCGCATCGCTACGGCGCGCGTATTCGACCAACAGAAAACACCCCGGGGTCTGGTCGGGCTGATTACGGAATCGAACTTCCGGTGAGGGTGCAGCACCGTTGGGCTCGCAGTCATAGAGCCGCCACCGGCAGGCACCGGGTGGCGGAGTCAGTCGCAGGCGTTCAGACCAAAAATGAAGCAGCCGACGTGGGCAGCGAACCGTTACGACCCACGCCGCAGAACAGGCTAAGCCCCCTTGATACTGAAGGGTCGCGACGGCACGCCACATCCCTCTGAAGTACGGCATGATCGATCGCGTGCGGGCGCTCGGTGATTCAAGGGCGAATCGATAGTCTGGGTTGTCGAGTACCCCGGCTGAATCAAGTTCGTAATAAGTAAAAAACCGAGGCGACGCAAAGACACCCCCGATCGCGACCGATTCGCTGCGGACTCCCGTGCGAAATCCTGGAATGTGAAGCCGCTCCGGGAGATGCTCTTCTAGATACCAGGCTTCGTATTCGCTAAAAACGGATTCGTCGACATCGTTCCAAACGGCGAGCAGCCCCTGCATCGTTAGCCTTTGTAGATTGGCCCGACGGGGGTATTCAACCCCAGACCTCGCGTGCGGTCTCGACAACGAGCCTGAGCTTGTCGCGTTGCGCTTGAACCGCGATGTTGTTGCCGTGCACGGTGCTCGAAAAACCACATTGGGGGCTTAGACACAATTGTTCGATCGGCGCATATTGCGCAGCCTCATCGATTCTGCGTTTGAGGCTGTCTTTGCTCTCCATCTCACCGAACTTGGTCGTCACCAGGCCCAGCACGACGATTTTGCCCTTGGACAAATAGCGCAGAGGCCGAAAGTCGCCCGAGCGCTCGTCGTCATATTCAAGAAAGAACGCATCCAGGTTCATTTGCGATAACAGGGCTTCGGCAACGGGTTCGTAGTTGCCGGCTGCTGCGTGCGTGCTTTTAAAGTTGCCGCGACACAGGTGCATGGCCAAGGTCATCCCTTCTGGTTTGTGCGCAACGACCTTATTGATGAACTCCGCGTAGCGATGCGGTAGTTCGTTAGGGTCGTCACCGCGTTGACGGGCGGCCTCGCGCATCTTTTCATCGCAGAGGTAAGCGAGATTGGTGTCGTCCATTTGGACATAGCGGCAGCCGGCATCAAAAAGACTTTGCAGCTCGGCACCGTAGGCCTGCGCAACGTCATCGTAAAACGTAGGATCAAGTTCAGGGTACGCAGCCTTGCTAATGCCGGCCCGACCGCCCCGAAAGTGCAGCATTGTCGGCGATGGGATGGTCACTTTGGGGGTCAACGACGGGTCGCCAAGGCGGCCAACAGCGTCCTGCAGGAACACAAAGTCGGCAAGCTGGATAGCCTTCGCGTGCCGCACTTTGTCGATCACCCGGATCACCGGTGGTGCGAGCTCCTCGGTTCCGTCTGGCCGTTGAATGGTGACCGGAACATCCGTCTTGACGCCACCCAATTGCTCGAGGAAGTCGAGATGAAAATAGGTGCGGCGAAACTCGCCGTCCGTAATACTTTCGAGTCCAACGTCGTGTTGAAACGCGACGATTTCCGTGATGGCACGATCCTCAACGGCGCGTAGCTGCTCGGCCGAGATCGACTTTTTCGTAAAAAAGGCTTCGCGCGCTTCCAGTAAATAGCTGGGGCGTAAGAAACTCCCAACGTGGTCCGCGCGAAATGGGGGCTGGGTCCGGTGGCTCATCGCTAACTACCTAGTGGCCTGAAGAGCGTGCAACTTTGCCATACTTTATGCACCCCGCCCGAGCTTGAGCCCGAGACGAGACGCTCGGCACGGTTGCGACCGTGCCGCTGGCGATCGCGTCCGCTTTTGCGTTCGTCGGGGTCTGTTTTCCGTTCCGCTATCTCGACTAAAAAGCGACCTGGTTGGCACCCTTTAGCTCGAGAAGCTCGCGTGCATCCGCCGAGGTGGCAAGCTCGAGTCCGAGACCTTCAATAATCTGTCGCACCGCTCGCACCTGTTGCGCATTGGTTTGCGCGAGTTGCCCCGGCCCAATCCAAATCGAGTCCTCGAGCCCTACCCGTGCGTTCCCGCCCAATGCAACCGACTGGGCTGCAATGGGTAACTGGTTACGTCCAGCACCAAGAACGCTCCACTGGTACTGGTTACCGAATAGTCGGTCCGCCGTCCGCTTCATGTGGGCGACGTCTTCTGGGTGGGGACCGATCCCGCCCAAAATGCCGAATACGGACTGGATAAAGAACGGTGGTTTGACAAGGCCGCGGTCCGCAAAGTGCCGCAGCGTGTAGAGGTGCCCGATGTCGTAGCACTCGATTTCAAAACGCGTACCGTTGCTGGCACAGGTGGTCAAAATACGTTCAATGTCTTTAAACGTATTTTTGAAAATGCGGTCATCTGACCCCTCAAGATAGGGCTTCTCCCAGTCGAATTTGAATTCGCTGTAGCGCTCCAGCATGGGGTAGAGCCCAAAGTTCATCGAACCCATATTGAGCGAAGCCACCTCGGGTTTGAAAAACGCGCAGGGACCCAAACGCTCATCGACGCTCATCGTCGGCGCCCCTCCCGTCGTGATGTTAATCACGGCGTCGCTATTCGCTTTAATCGTTTTGAGGAACCCCGCAAACGCTTCCGGACGCTGGTCAGGTTTCCCCGTCAGCGGGTCGCGCGCGTGCAAATGCACCAGCGCGGCTCCGGCCTGATGCGCCCCCAGTGCGGCGTCGGCGATTTCCTCGGGCGTAATGGGTAAATAAGGTGTCATCGTCGGCGTATGAATGGCACCGGTCACGGCGCAGGTCACCATCACTTTTCGGCGGCGTTTCAAGATAGCTGGGCCATTGGCCGAGGTCGTCGTCATTTCAATTTCCTTCGCAGGTGGTGGGAATACAAGTGGCAGAGGCGCGCTCATAAACGTTTTTGGGTGCGCTTGTGGGCCACGCGCTCAGAAATTCTTTTGAGCGCGCTTGTGGGCCAACAACGCCGCCATTCTCTCGTTACGCCAACGGCTCTTTTCAGCGATCTGTTCCGCCGATGGGGTTTGCCCCCAAGCCGCGTCAGCTCGCCGCCACTGATCATCGTCCCATACTCGCAGCGGAGCGGGGTCAGCCGCGTAGCGACGAAACCAGGGGACAAAACGCTGACAATAATCTGCAATACCGCCCGGCGCATTGAGCTCAATGGTCTCAAACGGACCCATAAAGGCCCACCGCAGACCGAGCCCATCGGCGATCGTTCGATCCAAGTCCTGCGGGCTCACATAACCCTCCTCCACCAAGCGAAACGCCTCGGTCAACAACGCGGCCTGCAGGCGGTTGAGAATAAATCCGTCGACTTCGCGCTTGACGTCCACGGGAGACTGGCCAATCTCCGTGAGGATGGCTCGGGTTCTCGAGCGCACGGTTGGATCGGTCCAAGGCGCTCCACACACCTCCACGACGGGAGCCAGATGCGGTGGATTAACCGGGTGCGCGACCAGGCACCGGGCGCGCCCGGCCAATTCCTCTGTGAAGAGCGACGGCACGATCGCCGACGTTGAAGAGGCCAAAATTGTCGCCGGTGCCACGGCCGCGTCCATTCTGCGAAACAGCTCAATCTTTAAATCGAGGCGCTCCGGCCCGCTCTCTTGCACGTAGTCGACACCCGAGACGGCCTCTTCTAAAGTCGACACGACCCGAATATTCGCGGTTGCTGTGTCGGCATCCTGAACCAAGCCATGCGCGGCAAGTTCGTGCAATGAAGCGGCGATCTTGTCCTTCGCCGATTCGCACTGCTGGGGGTTTGAATCCCAGACTTGCACGGTCCAACCCGCTCGCGCAAACACGTTCGCCCACGAGCAGCCAATCAAACCGGCTCCCACAATGCCAACCTTAGACATACTCTCTCCGTTAACGCCACAGCACTGCGTCAGGTCAATCTGACTTGTCATCGCTGGTAATCGCAGTTAGGGTGCAGGATCGTTGGATCGCTCGTCAACCAAGGGTTTCCCTGCGCACATGAACCTCAAAATTAGCGGCTTGCGGGTGATGGTTTCCGCCGGTGCCGGGGGTATCGGTCTCGCCATCGCCCGGGCATTTGTGCGCGAGGGCGCACGCGTGAGCGTTTGTGATGTCGACCACACCGCGCTCGCGGCACTTGCGCAAAGCGACCCGGATCTACATGCGTTCCCGTGCGATGTAGCCCAGCGAGCGCAGGTCGCGCAATGGTTTGAGAGCGCCATGGCCGAGATGGGGGGCCTCGACTGCCTCGTCAACAACGCCGGGATCGCCGGTCCGACCGGGAAAGTCGACGAGATCGATCCCGAAGACTGGGACCGCTGTATTGCCATCGACCTCACTGGACAATTTAACTGCGCGCGCATGGCGGCCCCCCTTTTGCGGCGCTCATCGAATCCGAGCATGGTCAACGTCTCTTCGCTAGCCGGTCGGCTGGGTTTTGCCCTGCGTACCCCCTACGCTGCGGCTAAATGGGGCGTCATCGGTCTCACCAAGTCGCTCGCGATTGAGTTGGGGGGCGACAAGGTTCGGGTCAACGCATTATTGCCTGGTGTTGTCGCTGGGGAGCGTCAGCAGCGGGTCCTGTCAGCAAAGGCTCATGCGATGAACGCCACCTTTGAAGAAATCGAGCGCCGCGCGTTTGCAGGAACCTCGCTTAAGGACTACGTCACCGCAGAGCAGCTGGCTGACTACGTGACTTTCCTCGCTAGCCCCCGCGCAGCGACGATCTCCGGCCAAGCGCTCTCCGTTTGCGGCGACACCAATATGCTCAGCTAGCCTCAGGAGCGCACCGGCCCGGCCTCAGCGACCCGCTGCGGTACCGGTCCAGACACCGCAACCCCACGATACCGCCTCAGCGAGGCTTGCAAACGCAGCAGAATCAGCGCCCTCCCGCGACGTCGATCGTGGTGCCGTGGACGTAAGACGCACCGTCGGAGGCCAACCAGAGTGCTGCCTTGGCGACCTCAGCGGGGTCACCCGCGCGCGCCATCGGTACCACCGATCGAGCCATCGCCTGCATCTTTTCGATGCCCCCGTGAACATTGTGGATCTCCGTTGAGATCAGACCCGGACGGATCGCGACCACGCGGATTCCTTCGTTGCCCACTTCCTTTGCTAACGCCAGATTGAACGAGTCAATTGCGCCTTTGGTGGCCGCGTACGCTGTGCCGCCGGGTAGCCCACCCGTGCGGGCGGCGACGGAGGACATGTTGATGATGACGCCACCGCGGCCACCATGGCGAGTCGACATCCGTCGCACGGCCTCGCGCGCGCAGTAATAAACGCTGAGCACGTTGCCGGCGAATAAATCACTGACGTTACGCTCGTCGACGGCGTCGACCCGGAAGTCGGCAACCTTGCCGGCGTTGTTCACTAGCACGTCGAGATGACCGAAGTGGGCATCCAGTTCAGCAAACATCGCCACCACTTCATCCAATCTGGACACATCGGCCCGCAACGCAAGCGCTTCACCGCCCGCCCCACGGATTTCGTTGACCAACTGGCTTGCTTGCTTCTCGCTGTGCAAGTAATTGACGCCGACTCGATAGCCAGCGAGGGCCGCCTGCCGCGCGATTTCAGCGCCAATGCCACGACTAGCGCCCGTGATCAGCATGACCGGTTTTGACATCCTTGCTCCCTTGAGGTGTGGTTCGCCGAAGAGTAGATCGAGTCCAACACCCTAGCACTAAGGGTATTCACCCAAGAGGGACCGACCTCGAGTGACTTCAGCCATGGCGCAGGGCCCCGAGAGCGCATTCGGAGTCACAAACTCAATCGCAGTCCTCGTCGCAGTCCTCGTCGCAGTCACAGTCGCAGTCGCAGTCGCAGTCGCAATCCTGGTCACAATCTTCAATCAGAGATCCCGTGCAACCAGCACGCCCGAGGGCCTCGAAGGGTCGTCGAGTGGGGCAAGGACCAACTCAGTCCGCTCGATCGCCGCACCAGCCAGCTTGCACTCAAATGCATTGGCGACGACAAAGTTTTGCGCTCCGGCGCCAAAGCGAGCCAATTCGCCAAACCACGTTTGACCGGCAACAACCTTGGCCCGATAAACGCCCACGGGTAAGTCGACTTCAACTTGAGCTCCCGAGCGAACGAATACGCTGAGCAACTCTTTTTGATCCGTCGCGCGCAGGACGGTGACGAGTTTGTGCGAACCGACTGGATTAACCAACTTCAGAGCGCTGCTCCTTAGGGGTGTCACTCGGTAATCCTCCGAGACTTGATAGACCCCGCTAACCGGCAAAGACAACTCGGGCCCCTGAACAGCCGCTTGCTCGTTCGCCCCCAAACCGCTGCGTAGACCCATCTCGTTGGCGCGTTTGCGCAGTTCATGCAACACGCCGACCGTCGAATTCACGTCGCTTGCCCGGGTTGACGTCAGCGTTGCGGGTTCGAGCCAATCCACCCCGATCGTGCTGCGCACGAGCAGCGCAATCGAAAGTGCCCAAACGCTGACCAGGCCCGCTTGCGCCAGCACCCGCCGACGACTCCACATCGAAAGCGGTTTCAGATGGGGGGTCGCGCTTGCGCGCCCCGGGTAGGCGGCGATCAAATCCAGCAGCACCTGTGCCATTGGGCGTGACTCGGTCGTCGCTGCCGAGCGCTGCAACAGCGTTAGCGCTTGGCGGGCAACCGCCAGCGCGAGATCGACCTTTCCAGCGTATGCAAAATACATGGCTTGCAAGCCCATGACCTCGGCGGACTGACGGTCGAACGATCGGCCAACGAAATTGCGCCCGACGGCGCGCCCGCTCGAGACCAAACCCGGCAGGCTCCACCAGCCTGCCAAGAGTGTTGTCGCGGTCGCGCGAACGCCGACCTTAAACTCGCACGCACCACAAAAAAATCCCTGGGTGCGGGTGTTCGAGGTACCCCAAAACCATGCACAAACCGTGTAAAAAACGCGGTAACGGGGCTGAGCACTAACAGCTTGACAACGCACGCAGTAGATTGGCGAATACGAGGGCGCCGGGCCGGCGGCAGACTCCTCCGATCGGGCCGCGTTAACCACACTATCGGCGTCGTACTGTTCGCGGGAACGCGGAGCCGAGAGCACGCGATAGGCTTGTTGCAGCGCCTGAAACTCGGCGGTCGTATCGCGCTCTGGATTTCGGTCAGGGTGAAGCTGCATCGCGCGCACGCGATACGCAGCGCGCACTGCCGATGCTCCCGCCCCCGGCTCCAGGCCAAGAATGCGGTAGTAAGCTTTAGGGTCGCTTCGGGCCTGGCTGGACAACGAGCGAATCGCTCTCGGTCAGCTGCGTTTTACGGGCGGCAGGTCCGTGCAAACCCCTTCGAACACTTCGGCCGCCATCCCGATCGATTCCCCGAGCGTCGGGTGTGGATGGATTGTGCGTCCGATATCGACGGCGTCCGCACCCATTTCAATCGCCAATGCGACTTCGCCAATCAAGTCGCCAGCATGGGTCCCGACGATTCCTCCGCCGACCACACGATGCGTTGTCTCGTCAAACAGAAGCTTGGTAAATCCCTCATCGCGTCCATTGGCAATTGCACGACCGCTCGCTGCCCAAGGAAAGACCCCTTTGCGGACCGCGATGCCTTGCTTTTTGGCATCGTCCTCGGTAAGCCCGACCCACGCGATCTCGGGATCGGTGTAAGCGACCGAAGGAATCACCCGCGCATCGAAATATGAGCGCTGGCCGGCAGCCACCTCGGCCGCGACGTGCCCCTCATGGACCGCTTTGTGGGCCAGCATCGGCTGTCCAACCAAATCCCCGATCGCAAAAATATGCGGCACGTTCGTGCGCATCTGCTGATCCACCGCAATAAATCCGCGACCATCGACCGCGACGCCTGCGCGTTCAACGGCCAAGCTGCCGCCATTGGGCCGCCGTCCTACTGCGACCAACACGAGGTCGTAGATTTGTGCCTCGGCGGGTACGTTTTTAGCGCGATCGTTCGCGGCTTCGAAGCGCACATGGATTCCGTCGGAATGGGCCTCGGCCGCCACCGTCTTGGTGTTGAGCAAGATGCGGTCAAAACGGTGGGCGTTCTTCTTCTCCCAGACCTTGACCAAATCGCGGTCCGCACCCGGCATCAGTCCATCCAGCATCTCGACGACATCAAGACGCGCGCCTAATGTGGAATAAACCGTGCCCATTTCGAGCCCGATAATGCCCCCACCGACGATCAACATGCGCCGCGGAATCGAAGTCAGCTTGAGCGCGCCCGTGGAATCGACGACGCGCGGGTCAACCGGCATAAACGGGAGCGAAGATGGCTGTGAACCCGCCGCAATGATCGCCTGCGTGAAACGGATGACTTGCGCTTTGCTCCCCTCATCGTCGGCCGTGGGGGTCACCCGCAAATGATGAGAATCCTCAAACGCTCCGACACCCTGAACCACAGTAACCTTGCGCGCACGCGCCATCCCTGCCAAGCCTGTAGTCAGTTTGCCGACAACTTGGTCTTTCCAGCCGCGCAAGCGCCCGAGATCAACCTGCATGGGTCCAAATTGAATCCCGTGAGCCGCCATCTGTTGCGCCTCATCGGCGACGGCGGCCACGTGCAAGAGCGCCTTCGACGGGATGCACCCAACGTTGAGGCAAACGCCGCCAAGCGTCGGGTAGCGCTCGACCAGGACCACCTTCAGCCCCAAATCGGCCGCACGGAATGCCGCCGAATAGCCGCCTGGCCCAGCCCCTAGCACGAGCAGGTCGCACTCGAGATCGGCGGTGGCCAAATTGCCCGAGACCTTTGAGTGACTGGCCACGTCTATGGCCGGTACCGCTGGCGGTGAGGAATCGGCAATTGACGTGCTGGTCGCTGTCGTCGCTGTCGTCGCTGTCGTCGCTGTCGTGGGCACCGTCGTGGGCCCCGTCGCTGCCTCGCTGATCGTAACCAGCGCGATCACGGACCCTTGGGCGACCTTGTCGCCGAGATTCACGCGCATTTCCGTGACCACCCCAGCGACGGAGCACGGGATCTCCATCGAGGCTTTGTCGCTCTCGACGGTAATCAGGCTCTGTTCAAGCGCGACGGAGTCCCCCGGTTTGACCAGCAGCTCGATGACTTCGACCTGATCAAAATCACCGATGTCCGGAACGCAAACTTCAACTTGACGCATGGGCGAAGGCTCCGTTGTCGAGGCTGGGAAAAGCGCGCTGCGCGTCAGAGCAGAGTGCGGCGAAAATCCGCCAGCAACTGCGTGAGGTAGGCGTTGAAGCGGGCCGCTGCGGCACCATCAATAACCCGGTGATCCCATGACAGGGAAAGCGGCAGAATCAGCCGTGGGGCAAACTGCTTGCCATCCCAGACCGGCCGGATTTGGGATTTGCAAACCCCCAGAATTGCGACCTCAGGCGCGTTGATGATCGGCGTGAAATAGGTTCCGCCGATGCCCCCCAGCGAGGAAATGGAAAAGCACCCGCCCTGCATTTCGCTGGGGCTCAGCTTGCCCTCGCGCGCCTTCGCCGCCAACGCGGAAGTCTCCTGCGCAATTTCCAGTACACCTTTGCGATCGGCGTCACGAATCACCGGAACGACCAAACCATTGGGCGTGTCTGCGGCGAAGCCGATGTGGAAGTACTGCTTGAGAATCAATCGGTCGCCGTCCAACGAAGCGTTGAATTCGGGAAATTTTTTCAGCGCAGCGACGCACGCGTGGATGAGAAAAGCCAACATGGTGAGCTTGATCCCGCGCTTCTCATTCTCTTTATTGAGAAGATTACGGAACGCTTCAAGATCCGTGATGTCCGCATCGTCGTGATTCGTAACATGAGGAATCGCAACCCAGTTGCGATGCAGATTGGCACCCGAAAGTTTCTTGATTCGCGACAGCGGTTGATCAACAACCGGACCAAACTTCGCAAAGTCAACCTTTGGCCAGTTGGCGAGTTCGCGACCGCCCATGGCTGCTGCGCCAATCGCACCGGCGCCGCTCGCTACGCCCGCCGCCGCAGCAGGTCCCGATTGCGAGACCGTCATCGCCGTGGCGACCGCCGCTTTCACATAAGCGCGCACATCGTCGGGCGTAATACGCTGCTTGGGTCCCGTGCCTGTTACAAGCCGAAGATCGACGCCGAGTTCACGCGCCAGAAGCCGCACCGAGGGTGAAGCATGCGGCAGTGCAGCGCGCGCGTCTGCGGGCAATGCGGGAGCGGGAGGGGCTGCGGCGGGGGCGCTCGATGAGGCGACTGCCGGAACCGGGGCCGAGGGGGAGTGCAGCGGCGACGACGCCGTCGCCGCTTCCACGGAGGGCGCGGTTCGTGGCTCGTGGGGCGCTGGCGTTGCTGGTTTCGCTGTTGTCGCTGCGCTCGCTGGAACTACGGGCGTGCCAACCGCAGGGGCTGCCGCGGATGGGGTGGTGGCAGCAGACTCGGACGGCGGCACGAGGGCTGGCGTTGCACCGGCCGTTTCCAGCTCCAACAGGACGCTGCCTTCGCGCACCTTGTCACCGAGTTGAACCCGCAAAGCGCGAACAACCCCAGCGGCCGAGGAAGGGATCTCCATCGAGGCCTTGTCGCTCTCAACCGTCACCAGGCTTTGGTCAACCGTGACGCTATCTCCCGGTTTGACCAACATCTCAATCACTTCTACCGAGTCAAAATCGCCAATATCGGGCACTTTGACTTCAACGACCGTGCTCATACTTCTGCTCCCGCAACGCGGTTAGTGAATTGCCGCTCGCCCTTCGATACCAATCGCATCAAGCGTAGTGCGGATTGACCTTGTCTGGATTAATGCCGTATCGACTAATCGCCTGCACCGCTGCCGCGCGTTCAACCGTGCCCTCGTCGGCGAGCGCACGAAGCGCCGCGAGCACGACAAAACGCCGGTCGACCTCGAAGTGCTCGCGCAATTTCGCGCGGAAATCTGAGCGCCCAAATCCATCGGTCCCCAACACTCGGTAGTCCCGCTCGCGCGGGATAAAAGGACGAATCTGGTCTGCAAACAGCTTCATGTAATCCGTGGTCGCGATGATCGGACCCTCGGTGTCTGCCAAACGCGTGGTGACATAGGGAATCCGCTGCTCTGCGTCGGGCTGCAGCAGGTTTGCGCGCTCGCAGTCAAGACCGTCGCGCCGCAACTCGGTGAAGCTGGTTACGCTCCAAACGTCAGCTGCAACACCCCAGTCGCTCTCGAGCATTTCCGCCGCCGCGAGCGCTTCTCGCAGGATCGTGCCAGACCCCATGAGTTGCACCCGAGGCTTTGGTTTTTTCTCTGCTTTCTTGCCCTTCGGAGCCGCTGTGAGCGGTGATTCGCGCAGGCGATAAAGGCCCCGAATAATGCCCTCCTCGTCACCCGCCTGCAGGCCCGGGTGGGCATAGTTTTCGTTCATCACCGTGAGGTAGTAATAAACGTTCTCTTGCCGGGTAACCATGCGCTCGAGACCATGCTGGATGATCACGGCCAACTCGTGCGCGTAGGTGGGGTCGTAACAAACGCAATTCGGGATCGTCGCCGCCAACAAATGGCTGTGGCCGTCCTCGTGCTGGAGACCCTCGCCGTTTAAAGTCGTGCGCCCTGCGGTACCACCGAGCAAAAAGCCGCGGGCTTGCATGTCCCCCGCTGCCCAGGCCAGATCGCCAATCCGCTGGAACCCAAACATCGAGTAGTAAATGTAGAACGGCACCATGATGCGGTCGTTCGTCGAATAAGACGTCGCCGCCGCGATCCAGGAACTAAATGCACCCGCCTCGTTAATGCCCTCTTCGAGGATTTGTCCCGCTTTGTCCTCGCGGTAGTACATCACCTGGTCGCGGTCCACCGGTTCGTATTTTTGCCCTTCAGGCGCGTAGATGCCGAGCTGGCGGAACATACCCTCCATACCAAAGGTGCGGGCCTCGTCCGGTACGATCGGCACAATGCGGGGGCCGATCGACTTGTCACGCACAAGCGCGGTCAGGATGCGGACAAACGCTTGCGTCGTCGAAATTTCACGTCCGGCGGCAGTCGGCTCCAAAACCGCCTGTAAAGCCGAAAGCGGGGGCACTTCCAGCGTCTCCGAACATTTCGCTCGGCGCTGCGGCAGATAACCCCCCAGCGCGGCCCGGCGTTCGTGCATGTAGCGCATCTCAGGCGCGTCGTCCGCCGGTTTGTAGAACGGCAGGGACTCGAGTTGGTCGTCGCCCAACGGGATGCCGAAGCGATCGCGAAAATCCTTGATCGATTCAAGATCGAGTTTTTTCTGCTGATGGGTGGTGTTTTTACCTTCCCCGATGCGACCCATGCCGTAACCCTTGACGGTCTTGGCAAGAATGACGGTGGGTTCGCCCACGTGGTGCGTCGCCGCATGGAAGTTGGCGTAAACCTTGTGCGGGTCATGGCCCCCACGATTCAAACGCCAGATGTCGGCATCCGTCATCTTGCTAACCATTTCGAGCAAGCGCGGATGCTTGCCAAAAAACTTACGCCGGACATAAGCGCCGTCGTTGGCCTTGAATCCCTGGTACTCGCCGTCGAGCGTTTCCATCATGACGCGCTGCAGGATGCCGTCGTGATCGCGGGCCAGTAAAGGGTCCCAGTAGGATCCCCAAATCAACTTCAGTACGTTCCACCCGGCACCACGAAACTCGCCTTCGAGTTCCTGGATGATCTTGCCGTTGCCGCGCACCGGGCCGTCGAGACGTTGCAGGTTGCAGTTCACGACAAACACCAGATTGTCGAGCTTTTCGCGGGCGGCGAGGCCGATCGCGCCAAGCGACTCGGGTTCGTCCATTTCACCGTCGCCGCAAAAGACCCACACCTTGCGGTTCGCGGTATCGGCGATGCCGCGCGCATGCAGGTACTTGAGAAACCGCGCTTGGTAGATTCCCATCAGCGGTCCCAATCCCATCGACACCGTCGGAAATTGCCAGAAATCGGGCATCAGTTTTGGGTGCGGGTAACTCGAAAGCCCTTTGCCGTCGACCTCCTGGCGAAAGTGCGCGAGTTGGTCGTCGCTCAGGCGACCTTCGAGATAAGCGCGACCATAGATTCCCGGCGCAACGTGTCCTTGAAAGTAAATCAGGTCCCCGCCATGACCCTCATGGGGCGCGTGCCAAAAGTGATTCATCCCGGCGCCGATCATCGTCGCCAGCGAAGCGAACGAAGCGATATGCCCACCGAGGTCGCCGCCGTCTGGCGGGTTGTGCTTGTTGGCTCGCACCACCATCGCCATTGCATTCCAACGAATAAACGAGCGAATCCTCTCTTCGAATTCCATATTGCCGGGGCAAGGGACTTCAAGATGCGGCGGGATCGTATTGATGTAGGCGGTGCTCGGCGAAAACGGTACGAAACCACCAGCGCGACGCGTCTGCTCGATCAGTTGTTCCAGCAGGGCGTGGGCGCGTTCGGGCCCCTCTCGTTCGATAACGGCCTCGAGCGCGTCGAGCCACTCTCGTGTCTCAATGGGGTCGGGGTCATTGGCGGCGCCAAACGATTCCGGAACTGCGTTCATCCACTGTCTCCAGGCAAAGATGGGCAGCCCACGACGTGAACACGGCGCTGCCAACTTGGTTCGATCTTTTGCAGGATTGTCAGGGTCAAAACGAATCCGTGCAAGTGATATTTCAGATTAGGGAATCTATTCCCACGATATGAAAATTTCACAGGCTTGGAGCGAGGATTCACCAACCGCCGCTTGGACGGCGGTGCCATGCGCGCCTACACTGGGCGAATAATCACCATGCCAAGCAACTCAGAAAATCCGGCGATTAACGCACTGGGCCCGCTGTCGGCGCTAAGCGACGCGGGCACCTTATTGCCGCCTGGTCCTGCGATTAAAACCTTGCGCCGATGGGTCGCCGCACCAACGATCGGGTTGCTGCTGTTTATCGGGGTGGTCACGTCAGCGTTTCTTTATCTGCAGCACCTGGAGCGCGAACAACAATCCGAGGCTCTTGATCGCTACGTCGAATGGGCCTACCAGTCGCTCAAGGGCTACTGGCAAAATCAGATCGAAGTTCTCTCTGTCGTCGCCAGCGAGTGGTCGCGAGGGACTTTTACGGCAGAGGATGAACCCGGACAGCAGCCGATGCGTCCCGGGACCCCAGCCGAGTTTCTTTACCGCAATGCCGAGACCGCGTGGGTCGGTGTCATCGACGGCTCCGGTCAACTGCGCTGGCGTTTGGCTCAGTCCCCGTTTAATGCGCAATCTGCCGATGCACCGGCGGTACTCGAGCTTGATCCGAGTTCCCGATCAGCGTGGGCCGATGCCCGCGAGCACCGCCAGCCTCGCTGGAGTCGGCCTTACTTGGGGCCTGATGGCGCTTACCTGATCGAGTTGCACCTGCCGGTTCGACGCCAAGGCCAATTCGCTGGAACCTTGTTTGTCGCCTATCCATTGCGTCGGCTGTTTGCGATCGCGATGACGGCCGAGGCGCGCGAGCACTTTCGGCTTGAGCTGACCGATGTGGACCAACGCGTCCTTGCGAGCACTTCTAAGCTA
>Ga0114963_10001749_pt1 | contig 14829 bp, 13 predicted proteins | sample C_131016_EF_Meta_FD_87019 | JGI IMG/M metagenome (GOLD analysis project Ga0114963, IMG submission 87019) | Freshwater microbial communities from Lake Croche, Canada to study carbon cycling - C_131016_EF_MetaG | ecosystem: Environmental > Aquatic > Freshwater > Lake | place: Lake Croche, Canada...
AAGCATAATTTTTGGAATCTAGATATACAGGGAGCCGAATTCAAGGCACTGGTTGGTGGTGAAAAGTGCCTCCCCTTTGCTAAAGTGTTGTATCTAGAAGTGAATGAGCAGGAACTCTATAAGGGTTGTACACTGAAGCCGATGTTAGACTATTACCTTGAGTCGCAGGGTTTTATCTGCGTCGCCCAGACGATGTGTGGTAATACGGGATGGGGTGATGCTATTTACGTTCGTAAGTAATCATTTTTTTGTGTATTAATTTAAAATGTATTATGAATACATTCTAAATATATAGATTAGACTAGTCATATAGCGCGTTAAAGACATCTACATTGAGTCCCCACAGCTCTTGCATAAAGTAACTACCATTGTGAACAATATGATGATAGTCCATATCTGGCACAACAACCATTTGCATATTATTGTTAAACCACATAAGGTAATTTTTAAACATGACATCTGGACTTCGCTGAGCTTCTAAGTGTTTTAGGTGTGGATCTGTTTCTGTGGTTAAATACATTTTTTTCGATACAATATAATTGCCAGTATTATAAAGGATGTTCGCCATTGGTATAGCTTTCCAGTAATATTTACAGTTATTTTTTGTGATGTAAACTCCAACTAATTCTTTATAAATAAATCCTTCGTGGTTAACTTGTGGGATTGTTCTATAAGGAGAGTAAATAGTATTTTCATTAGGCTCGGCACCCTTAAGCCACTTATCCCACGCCTCAAAATAAGATAGAGGTGCGAAATTATCCGAATCTATAAGACATACAAACTCATTAGATGCTAGACTTACTACCTTGTTTTTATTTAGAAATGGTCCGAGACGTGTAGTATTTATAGAAACACGAATTTTGGGATCATTGAATGTGGCACGAATCTTCTCAGCATCGTATCCATTCTCATCGGAAATGACAATTTCCGAAATATAAGGATTTGATAAATACTGTGGAATATTTACCCTTAGAAAATCCCAACGGTTCATCGTGGGGATACATAGTGAAAGTGGAGGCACCATTATTTATAAGTTTGTAAGAATCTTTAGACCATATTCTTATACATACCATTCGCGCCCACCTATGCGTTTCCCCCAATAATTGCCATTTGCCTTAATTTGTTTTTGAGTATCGGCATCAAACGTATCTAGACATAATCTGGAAAAGTCCCAGGTTTTGTTTAGCATTTCCTTATACTTCGTATCTAGATACTCAGGATTAATCTCAGAGTAGTCATCAGTGTAGAGAATGGGGCAGTTTCCGTACTTCTCAAATAGGCGATCGTTGCGCTCTACGATAGGAATACAACCAGCCATCAGGGCTTCGTAATGACGGTGGCAGTCAATACCATTACCTTCAGGTGATACAATAAACTTGTAGTGGGGTAACATACGAATATAAGAAAGATAAGGCATATCAATGTTTTTGATACTGTTGCCTTCTAGTGTTTGTAAAATAAACCGGCGGTTAATACCACTTGGACGACGTGTATTATCAGTACCAGTACGAATCGCACATAGAAGCTGATGTTCGTGGGGTCCGATAAAGATATCATCCATCGGACCATTGTAGTTTATAATATCCCAGCACATTCCAATAGAGAATGGAATCCATTCGTCGTTAAGTCGATCAAACTCTGAGCAATTATACATTATCTGTTCACGTTTTTTTAATGTTTTTTGCCATTCTAGAAGTGTCATTTCATACTTCTTAGACTGGCTTTTATGTAATGTAGTATTTACACTGGTTTCAATAAACTTTGAGAAATCGTCATAGTCATTAATTTCCATATTAAATGCGCCTAAAAATTTTGGTTCAGTATCATTACCTTGCTCGTCAACGCAACGTATATTTTCATAAGAATAAATTGGTATTGATAGCACACGACATATAGTCATATACATTGTATCCGTTGTGTTTTTATGGTGAATATTTATAATAGTAGTATTCTTGTGTGAAAAATAGCACATTGTAAGAGCCCCTGCGTTTGGAGATACAATGACAGCTGCTTCCTGAAATAAACGTATTTTATCACGAAGATTATAATCTTCTAAATGTATACAATCAAAGCCAATATGCTTTAGTTTATCGGTTAAGATATCTTCATTTGCCATATGGCGCCGTTTTAATCCAGCGTGATGTTTTAGTAGATGACTTCTTGCTCGTGATATATAAATGCGACGAAACGGTGTTCCTTTGAATTCCAGATTATTTTTTACAAGTATTTGTTCACGAATAAATGGATAATATTTATCATCAACATTACAATTATCAATAATTTTTGTACCTTCGTGATGTATAACATTATAACCTGTTATATCCTCAATAAATTCATAATCTGGTTTTAGTAATTCCAAGGTTTCACGTTGGAACGACTCTGTTATATTTGTATGAAATCGTATTGGTTTGGGTAGATGAGAAAAATCATAGAGTCCGGCGACTACATAAGTGAACCAGTGTAGAAAAATAAAACTTCCGCGGTCAGCAAGGACATACACATCTGGTTTATATGACATAATATTTTTATTAAGTTAAATTATCTTTAGACCGCATATTTATTTAAAGAATAATATAGATATCCACATATAATGGACTCTATAACTACAGTACCTCAGATATCGTTATGTATTGCCACAATGGACAGATGGGACTTTCTAAAGGTTAGTCTTCCACAGTATTTAACCTACCCTTATATTTCAGAAATTATTATTTCTGATGAGAATGGACACGATGCTGAGAAGATTCGTGCCACATTTAATGACCCTAAGATTCATATTTCAGTAAACGATAAACGCCTTGGCGGTTTTCATAATAAGCATAAAACTGTAAGTCTAGCATCTAATCCGTTTGTTTGTCTTATGGATTCAGATAATTTCGCACCTATATCATATTTTGAAGCATGGGCAAAGTGGCTAAATGGTAAGCAACCCGATGAATATACTATTTATTCTCCTTCTAGAACGCTTCCACAACCTAATCATGAAGGATTTGATTATAGAGTCTTTAATAATATAACTATTACAAAAGATAATTTTAGATATTATTGGCATAATATTTATATGGGAAAGTGTTTATATAATACTGGTAATTATATTGTATCCAAAAAGATGTATCTAACTACAGAGATAGATACAGAGTATAAAGAAACTGATCCGTTAGCATTTGATGTATTATTTAAGAATTATTTTATGTGGAAAAATAATAATATGAATATGGTTATAATTCCAGATATGGAATATAATCATATTGTACATCCTGGTAGTTATTATCTACAAGAAGATAAGGCAGACACATTAGATAGAAAGTTGCCTGATACACTATATATGTAGATTCTATAATTATAATATATCTCATATAATCTATTGTATGTGATTTGTAATAGCATTACTATTATGGATAAAATGTTTGAATTGCCCAGTTCCATATTCTGATTTGAATCTCCTTTGATTCAATGGCGTGAAGCGATCCAATAATGAGCGCAAATGTGATAGCTTTTAAGCGTGTTTCATTAATATTTCTTATAATGATTTCATCGAAAAAATATTGTTTGATTTTAGTTTTATATTTATCTGATATTGAATCATTATAGAGCATAATATCATACCCAAGAATAGATTGATAAAGCTTAGCATAATCGTACATAGGATCTCCTCCCATTGTAAGTGTTGATTCCAAGCGTCCTTTCATATCAATCAATTTAATATTATTTTTGAAATCTAACATAATATTACTGAACCAAAAATCACCATGTATATAATTTACGATAGTTGGTGTTGTATTCATATATTCTTTTAGTCCATTAATACACTGAGTTTGATACTTTTCCACATCGGTAAAGGAATATATATTTTTATCTGTAAATCGGTGTTCTAATTTATGAATATAGTTTGAATATACTGCTTCTATACTAGGAAGAACAGAACTTTTTGTATTATGTATACAATCTAGAATTTCAAACAATTGTTTAATATGGTCGCGTGTGAGAAGCTCCGCTTTGTAAAGTGTATAGATAGGTATACCTTTTATGTATTCAGTGCGTAGTTCTGCATTATTACTAGTAATCTTAGAACTATAATACTTAGGAAAAAACTTCGTAATAGATAAATTTGGTGATAGATTTTCGTAATAATAGATTTCACCACGTAAATATTCACACGGTCCGCGTTTTATTACAGTATTACCTTCAAGCTCTATAGAATTATATTTATTATTATTAAGTTTGTTAATAGGGACCTCTTTGCTTGTATAATCAATGAGCCCCATACTTTCCATATCATTCCTATAAGGATTCACAGCTCTATCATCAATATACATATCGGCAATAGGTTTCCCAAAAAGTAATTCATCATATGGTATATTAAATTTCTCTAGTGTATCAAATGTTTGTCTACCAATATCTCGGATTACGCTTCCTACATTATTTTTATGTGTTGCCATACGACGTGCAGTATGTATGATAATTGTATGTCCTTCATTATGAAGTCTTTGAACAAGGCTAATCATTGATTCGATTGGTTTTACCGTAGAATAATCATTAGGTACATCAGGATAGGTAACAAGTGTATTATCAAGATCAAAACAAATACGCATCTGAGGGCGTATAATAAGCCCAATAGATTGCCGAAGTTCTTTTAAACTTCCAATGTGGCAAATAGTATCTGGAAACTGAATTCCAGTAATTAGTTCGCCATTATTTATTATATCTTCAAATAGTGATGAAAAATAGAGCTCTGAATCATTTATAATACTAAGACGATGAGAAGCAAGTTCACGGAATTGAGAAAGTGATTTAAATCCATATACTCCGCAAATAAAGTGATTTGAAATACGTTTTTTCTCCTTTACCATGGTGATTTTCTCTTCATTGAGTTGTACAAAACTAAATGCTTCAGAATTAGTATTATCAGTAGAATACCCCAAAAATGCTGAACCATTGTATTCAAAAAACTTATTAGGGAACTCAAAGAGTACATCGTTATCAAGAAACACAATGGGTTCATTATCATCTACAAGGTCACGTAGACCGCACCATGCCGATTCTACTGGACCACGGGTAAAATATGATAAATTTAAAAATATACATGTGCGGGTTTTGAACTGATTTTTAACAATCTGTTCAAAATTAAACCGGTGTAGATGTGGGGATATTATAAAGTAAATTGTGGTGATTTCGGGTGGTAAGTTTTGTAGTGTGTAAGAAATTGCTGGTTTTCCATATATCATATTAATAGGTTTTGGAAACGAATAGTCTTCTAACCGGCTCCCAATCCCACCACATAATATAAAGACTTTCATATCTTTCTTTTTATAAAGTATATAATCTTTAAGTTTAAACGTAAAATTTTTTACGATTTAAACAATTATTTGTTTCTTATATTATTTAGAATGAAATCAGCATTAGTGTCACTTGCTATCGGCGATAAATATCTAATAGAATACAGTCGTAATTTTCGTCCTAGTCACGAAGTGTACGCTAAGAAATGTGGTTATGATTTTAAGCTTGTTACGGATTACTTGGATCAGTCGTTTCGTGTAAAGGATGCCATCACCTTTAATAAGCTGTTAGCGTGTAGTCAGCCTTGGAGTAAGGAGTACGATTATATTATCGTTGTGGATGCTGATATTCTTATTAATCCTAACTCTCCTCCGATACATTTAGCGTACTCTTATGGCGATAAGATTGGTATGGTGGACGAATTCTCACAGCCTACAACGGCTATGCATATTGAGATACAGAAAATCAATAGTTTTGAAGAGACTGCTACAGAATATTATCAGTTACATGCACAGAAGCGCCTTGTAACGGATTCGGTACTAAATACAGGTTTAATGGTATTACAACCATCAAAGCATAGATGTCTTTTAGAAGATATTTATAATAAGTATGTTAGACTCTCCGTCGGCAATAAGAGCGGATACCATTTTGAACAAGCATCGGTAGGATATGAGATTCAGACCACAGATGCTTATTTAATTATGGATAATAAATGGAATGCTATATGGTGCCAACAGAGTATTATTGGGAACATATCACTAGAAGCGTATGTGAATAATAATTACTTTACACACTTTGTGGGCGGTATGTTCCACGAGTATGTTCCGCATTTAAGATTTACTGTATAAGAGGCTTTTTTGCTAGAATCCAGCACTGGCAAACATTGCGTTCCTCGTTTGTTATTGACCCTCTTTCTCCTAAAAGTGCCTTGCGATCTGGCCATCCATGAGTTTCAAATAGTTTTTTGATATATTCAAGGTTTCCCCATTGTCCGATTTCTATGACTTCAAACTTGGCGCTCATAAATAGAAGTGTTAGACCCATTGGATTATAACCATTAAAATGTATAGGTGTGGAGTGAGGTATATTTATAGTAGGCACCGATGTAAATACATAACCTCCTGGTTTTAATGAATTATAAATATTTTTTACAGCAAGAAATGGGTTATGTAAATGCTCAATAGTTTGGTTAAAAATAAAAAAATCGTATTGGTCTATATGATTAAAGGTATGTAAATCATATGGAGGGTAAAATAGTTCTGTACACTTTGTATACTTTACAAATTCTAGTTCTGGATCACCTCTTGCTGTGATTGCCAAGTGTTCTACATGTTCTAAGTTATATTTTTTAATCCACTCTTGAAAATCAAGCACACAGTGTGTACGTGGATAATCCATACCGTCCCAACTATATTTCATTATACTTAATGGGCATTTTTCTGGAAGTATTTCGTGCTTAATGAAATAATCATATGGTAGTTTTACCTTTTTATAATATATCTCATTTAGCTGTTCCTCCGTGAAGTTCATTATATAATAATATTATTGTTTTAACGGTTTAAGCCATTATCTATCTATTAGTTATTCATATACATAATTGAAAAATAGGATATAAAGAATATGCCATAAATAAATATAGCTGTTTAATATAATATGGCAAATGAGCGATTTGCGTGTATATTATGTAACGGATCATTGAGGGATTTTTTCTGCCGCAAACAATACCCAATAACTTGTTCACCACCAACAAATACTCAGCCATTTACAGAAGACATATTTGCCGATCAAAACTTTAGTGTATGTAATATATGCTCATGTGTACAATTAAAGAATTTAATTAATCCATCTTTGTTATACAGTACTGCTCATAATAATACATTTAATACTCCAACATGGCTTGAACATCATAATAAATTTTTGAATTTTATTTTTAATAAAGTATCGCATACATCTATTACTGAAATAGGGGGATCTGGAAAATTATTTGAATTATTAAATCGCTCGGACATAAATTATACATGTCTTGATATAAGCGCACCAACCGTAAAAGTATATGGTGTTAATTATATTGTAGGAAATTGTGAAACATATAATTATTCAGGATTAGAAACTATTGTGATGTCTCATGTATTTGAACATCTGTATAATCCACATGTATTTTTAAATACTATATTACAAGGAGGAGTAAAACATGTATATATTTCAATACCAAATATGAAAGCTCTTATTGATTCAAATACTGTAAATATAATAAATAATGAACATACGTTTTATATAGATAAGGAGTCTATAATCTGGCTCTTTAATCAGCACGGTTATAGCCCTGTAGACATTTTTGAATACAAAACGCATTCTTTATTTATATACTTTTCTAAAATAGAGACTACAATAATTAATAAATTGCCATTATCACGCCGCCTATATGTAGAAAATTCATTATATAATTTATTTTTAAAAGAGACATCTAGGCTTTCAAATATTATAATTAAACCTAATTCATTTATAGCGCCTGCTGGTATTTATGGGCAATTTGTTATATATTGCTGTAAACCAAAAAATATATTAGGATTTTTAGATAACGATCTATCAAAACAAGGTCATAGAGTATACGGAACTTCTTACTTTATATATGAATTTAATGAATTAGCAAAGTATTCCAATATAACTATATATCTTTGGGACGGACAGTATACAGATGAACTTATAAAACAGATTAAAAGTTATCCAATAAACTCTGAAATTATTATTATATAATATCTAAGAGCTATATAAGTTTTTAAAAGATTTGTTGGTTTTGGTATAAAGACAATCTTACATAATATATCATGTCACAGATACAAACTTACATTGATCATGTAAATAACTCCTTAATAAATGCTCTTCAAAATAAATCTAATATTACTTCTGAGATTTTAGCAATTGATGGAATGAGTGGATCCAAAACACGACATTTTTATAATAATTTGCTGACTCTACCAGACTCTCGTTATCTGGAAATTGGAACTTACAAAGGTTCTACAGTGTCTTCTGCTATGTATAATAATAGTGCGAGTGTTGTCTGTATTGATAATTGGAGCGAGTTTGGCATAAATATTCAAGAATTTATGAAAAATTTTAATACATTCAAGGGTAAAAATAATGCCACGTTTATTGAAAAGGACTGCTGGACAGTTGATCCTACCACACTTATTAAGTTTAATATTTATATGTATGATGGCAATCATTCACAAGATAGTCATTACTTCGCAATTGCTCATTTTATGCCTTGCCTCGATGATTTATTTATTTATATTGTAGATGACTGGAACTGGAAGCATGTGCGTGATGGCACAATGAATGCGATTAGCGATCTAAACATTAAAATTCATCACAAAAAAGAAATTATTGTGCCAGAAGATCCGGCTATTTGGCCCGATCGCGATGGATGGTGGAATGGAATTGCGATATTTATCCTTGAGAAGCCACAAACTGCTTAAACCTTCATAAATTTAAGATCCCGTGGTTGCTACATAGTCTTATATTTTTAAGAAAATAAATATTTATTATTAGTAAATGACAAAACTAAGGGTAGCTTTATGTATGCGTGGTGGTATCGCATCGCACGAAGGACTTAATGGTAGTGAAAAAAATTATGTAGATTATAAGAAATGTTATAGATCAATTTTAAAATATATAATAGAACCTAATTCAGATAATTATGAGTTTGATTTTTTTTGCCATTGTTGGTCTACTGAATTAGAATCTGAAATAAACAATTTATATTCTCCAAAAATGAAATTATTTGAAGATAATAAAATATATTATAATGATATTAATAAAGTAGCTCAGAATGTATCACCATCGGTTGAAGCTAAAGATAATTATGAAAATTTTAGAGTAGCAAGTGCAGCATTAAGCATTAAAAAATCAATTGAACTTAAAGAACAATATGAAAGCGATAATAATATAAAATATGATATAGTTATTTTATATAGATATGATGTATTATTATGGAAAAATATGAATTTACAAAATAATAACGATTTAGACAATAATATTTATGTAGATGGTCACTCTGAATCAAATGGCGAGTTTTATTGGATTATGAATAATATAATGGCAAATACATTTAAAAATTTATTCAATTCAGCAGAGTTAGGTAATAATCCACGTGCTCATTATTGGGTAAAAAATTATGTTATAAATTATATTAAAAAAAATATAGTTATGGATAATATTATTCCCGCAAGTCATATAGAAACATTTTCTAAAATAGGATTTGCTAATGTGCCATCCGACATATTTAATTCTATATAGATGTTGATGTGAATTTTTGTTACGGTATTTTTTGTACGCAGAATCTGCGCACAAAAAAGTTACACAAAAATGTGCGCGAATTCTGAGAAATAGAAAAAACACACAAAAATATCACAAAATTGCCGTTTTTTTTGTGTCAAAAAGTGCGTCAGATTCATTAATCTATAGATTAATGAATGACACGTGATTTTTGACGTGAAAAAGCGCCGCGAGTTTCGCAAATATTCTTTGTTTTTTTGTAAACACAAAAAACTGCGCAAATTTTGTGTAACTTTTTTTGTGCGCTATTTCTTGTTTTTAAAAAAATACAAGAAACTGCGCGAAAAACGAGTTATAGAATTTGTGCGCCATTTTTTGACGCACAAAAATTGAGGACAAAAGCATCAGTATAACAGTGATCATAATTTACTCTTAAAATGAATCGTGGTATTGACGCTTGTGTAAGCTTACGTAAGACATATAATGCCATTTTAGGTGCGCTAACAGCGTGGTCATGGATGGCAGGTATTGTTGCCGGTACGCCAGTTATCTACTTTATCGGTTTCCTTATCTACAATTCGGTAAATCCCTCGTATATCGCATCAATGCTATCAACCTCTGGTTATTCGGTCTTTGGCGTTCTTCTCTTTGCCTGGCTAATTGCAGCGGTCTCTATTTGGAGGACTATGCCGAATCTGCTCACATTTACCATCTTTATCTATAATTGCCTCGGTCATTGGTCCTTAGTATCCTTTGTTATCCTTATCTTCTACGGTTTCCATAATCTGCCTGGTTCCTATATCCTATATCTGTGTACTATTCTACTACCATCTATTCTACTTCTGCTATTCAGCAGTGATCTGATGCGCGCTAAACGCTCGGCAATGTTTAAGGCACTGGAGCCACAAATCCCACCTGTAGTTGCTAGTGCTACCGCACCCTCTGAGGGTACCGTAGCATTTGGGGCGGAAAAGGTTTAAGTGTTCTTCTTTTTTGGCACAGAACGCTTTGCCGTTACTTTTAGGGTTGTCTGCTCTGGCTCTGGTTCTGGCTCTACCGGTGCCGTCTCTACCTCAGGACTCATTGTATCCTCATCGTTCACAACGGATGCCAGTGAATTTTTGAATGTAGACTGAACATTCACAATCGTTAGCATGAGCTCATCCAACGAGGTCTTAATATTACGCTCCGCCGCCTTTGCCTTATTCACCAACTCATTGATGATAGTCTCGTTATACACAAAATGCTGACGAATACTACGCAGTTTATCACTGAGTTTCTCATTTAGCACTTCAGGACTCTCTGCCGCCTTTTTGGTAAGCTCAATAAGCGTACGTAGTACCGGTTGTAGCGATTGTAGATATTGAATACGGTTCTCTTTCTTTTCAAAATAACCTAGATAGATTACCGGTCGTCCATCGTGAATACCGATATCAATATCACCAGGTCGCTGATGCTTCGGAATATGCGCACGGGCACTGATAAATATCATAGCATCGCACTCACTGTGACTTGTAAAATCACGGTGCGCCTTACGAAGATCCTCGGCGTCAATCTCCTTCTTATCCTTGTCTTCTACCATCACCTTGTATTCACCCCATTCAAAAATATGGTCACCAGACTCGTACTTTTTCTCCATCATATCAAACTTATCAGCGGTTCCAAAAGCATGTAAGACGCAGTGCTTAATCTTCTGCTCATAGACACCGCCTTTCTGCGATGAACTTGTATTGATGCCGTGTAGCAACTCAATTGTGCGATTCTTCTCTTCGAGCGCCTTATCAGAACGAGCCCGTTCAGCGTTGACAAGCTCCTCGGCACGTGTTTTTTCGGCAATAACCGCCGTCATCAACTGGTTCTGAAACTCCGCCGCCTTCTCTTCTGCCTTTTGAACATCCAGAAGCGCCTTACGTATACGCTCCTCTGCGTCTTCTTGTGCCTGTCTACGTGCCTGTGTCGTCGCATCTACAAGACGATTTTCCGCTTCTGTCCGTAGAGTCTTCGCAAGATTCGTATCGGCTTGGAGTTTTTCAATCTCCTTCTGAAATCGTAAAGACTCTGCGTCTCGTTCCTTCTGTATACGTGCCAATTGCCCTTCGTACTTTGCCGTAAGTTTTGTGGTCAGGGTAGCGTTTGTAGATTCAGCAATCGTTATATTTGCGCACTCCACCGCTGCCACACCAGCAAGTAGGACATTGACACACGTCTCAGCAGATGCGTCCACAAGAAGTGAGGGTTTGACAAAGTCAGCCGTGACCGGCAGATTGATAAACAATGATACCATTCTACTTGTGTGACTCTTATATTCATGTGGACGGGTTGGGCTTAAATAGACTCCGAGAAAAATTGAAACCTCTACCGCATTCAATAAGGTTTGTGCCCCATCACAATGTCTTTCCTTCCTCTTACTCGCATCTTCCATACTATCCGTTCTAATCCCTCCGTCCTACGCCAGGATATTCCCGCTATGGTAGCCAAGCTCCAATCACAGGCAAAGGCTGACTCACAGGGCACCGGCAATAAGGTGACGGCGCAGGAAGCGTCTTTTGCAGCGGTTCTGGAGTCCAATGGTATCCAGTTTCAGCCCAAGGACGCCGTCTTCCCAACTGCTCCTGGCTATTACTACTTCTATCAGGCAAACGGCTCACAGCAGTCTATTGACTTTCGCGTCTTTGAGTCCGACGGCAAGGCTGTCGTACGCAAAGTTGACCTGGACCTTAAACATACGTCAAGCGATGTCTTCTTCCTCAACGATGGCTGGTTCAGCCACGATGTTGTCTATGTTGTCACGTGGAACCGGCGTACGAGTCAGCCTCGTAAGCGCATTACGTCTGAAGTGGCGACATTTATCGCGCTCGGACAGAACATTCCGTCCGTTGCCGAACATGCTATGATGACAGAGCTCCTTACCATTAAGAAAAAGTACAACACGGAGTTCAAGGGCGTTGACAGCCTTTGTACTTACATCCGCTTTGCCAATCGTTACAAGTGCGACCGCTTCACACCTGAGTTCACTGAATCGTGTTACGCCGACGTTGACAAGTATATTCAGTCCGTCCCCTCTTCCTCTTCGCTCTCTGCCTCATCTGATACTCCGTCTACTATCTGAGGGGTGGACTTGAATACCACACGCTCCAATGACTTCACAATACGCTCCCCAAGGGGCGGGGGAACAGCATTACCAATCTGGATAATCTGCTCTTTTTCAGTTCCCTGCCACGCATAATCGGCAGGAAAACCCTGAATCTGTCCCAGCTCTTTCGGCGTCATACAACGAATCCAGTATTTGTTGGTGACCGGATTATGGAGTCCTACAAAGAGGCGAGGGCAGAGATTATATGTACTGATAATCGTATTACAGGCAACATCAGGATTGACGACCATACCGTGGTAGCCACCCTTGCGAACGCCAAAGCTGATAAGACCATCTTTTTCTACAAATTTGGCTGCGATATTCGGATTCGCCTTCTTTTCCTTGCTAGAAGGGTTGCGGGTACCGCTCACCAGTAGGGCAAGATTGGGGTGGGGGGTGCCAGTAGGGGTGGTCTCCGTGGTGGGAACCCAATAATGAGCACCCTGCTCGGCGGGTCGGTAGAGCGCCGGTATCTCCATCGCATCCTTGAGATGCGACTCAAGAAAGGGGCGAATGGAGGTCTGCGGTGGCGTACTTGAAGGGGTTAAGGCGTCCCACGGCATATGGGGATACTGGGTTCCCTTGTGTCCGATAATAATTAGGCGCTTTCTATGCTGGGGAACACCGATTTCGGTGACGTCAATCACCTTATAGGTGATTTTGTATCCTGTGCGCTCAAACAAGTCACGGATAATATCAATGACGGGGCGCAGAGGGGCGTCGGCTGCTCGTGCTGGATCCCTACCCTTACGTGCTAGAAGTCCCTTCACGTTTTCGCCAATAATCCACTCAGGCTCGGCAAGTTTAGCAGCACGGGCGAACTCATATACCAGCTCGTTACGCTTATCATCAACACGTTTTGCTCCAGCGTGACTGAAGCCCTGGCAGGGAAATCCCGCAAAGATAAGGCGGACCTTGCCCTTATATTGCTGAAAGACCTGGTCTGGTACCTTCTTGATATCAGTCTTGCCCGTAGCAGGGTCCACAAGCATCACCGAGTGGGGAAAGACCGCCTTGTGCGTCTTGATTGCCGCATCTTTGAATTCGTTGAAGGCGACCACTTTGTAACCGGCGCGTTCAATACCGAGCGTATCACCGCCGGCACCGCTAAAGAGACTGATGGCGTTCTGGTTGTCGTATGTGGGCAAGGGCTGTGGTGGCGCAGGTGGCTCTAGTGCTGATAGGCGCGTAGTAATATTGGCAACCGCTGTCTGTAGGTCACTAATGGCGCTATGGAGAGATTGTAGCGTCGGCTTTGGCATTTTATTTAGGGTGGAGAATTCTGCAGTGCCTTTTGAGACGGGTGCAGTGGCTAAAAGGGGTCCGGGAGGGGACTGCAGGGGCTCAATTTTTATAAGTGGGGCGGCGGGGTGGCGGGGTGGCGTGGGGTCTAAAATCTCCTGGGGTTTCTAACAATAATGGATGGTGTTCGACGTCTGAATTATATCGGCTCTAAGTTTCGGTTGCTAGAATGGCTTGAAGGAGTGATATTGGCAAAAACGGGGTGGGACGGGTTTGCCGGTCGACGAGTGGGTGATCTATTCGGAGGTACCGGTATTGTATCACACCATTTCCGGTTGGCGGGGGCTACTGTGATTGGCAACGACGCCGAGCTCTATAGTTCGGTGATTGTCCACGCAATGGTGCGGTCTGTATTGTCTGCTTCCTGCGAGGATTTCATTCGCCGTATGGGGGTGGACCTTGCGAATGGGGCTTATTTGGGCGACGATACCGATACTATGGGAATCATTACACGGTATTATAGTCCGCACAATGGCTGTGAACGAAAGTTCTTTACCGTTGATAATGCCCGTCGTATTGACTATATCCGTCGGCGTATTGAGGTGGAGTTTGGCGGGGATTCTGAGCGGAAAGACGACTATATGTTCCTTTTGGGGTCTTTGCTTGTCAGCGCCGATGCGGTCAGCAATGTCCCTGCTGTCTACGGTTGCTTTCTGAAGCAGTTCAAGGAAAAGGCTGTGCGAGGGTTGGTGTTTGAGCCGATTCATAGGGTTCGTGAACTTGGGGCTGGGGATGGTCGGTGCTACCATAGTGATGTGTTGGCAGATTCGCTACTTGATGCGGTGGAGGCGGATATGGTGTACCTAGACCCGCCCTACAACGAGCGTCAATACTCTAAAAAC
>Ga0114963_10001750_pt1 | contig 14828 bp, 15 predicted proteins | sample C_131016_EF_Meta_FD_87019 | JGI IMG/M metagenome (GOLD analysis project Ga0114963, IMG submission 87019) | Freshwater microbial communities from Lake Croche, Canada to study carbon cycling - C_131016_EF_MetaG | ecosystem: Environmental > Aquatic > Freshwater > Lake | place: Lake Croche, Canada...
CGCTGCCGCCATACCCAACTAGCGCATGCGGGCCTGAAACCCTGGCACGCTTAAGCGTCTCAATAGGTACCAAGCCAATGCCGCACCGATCGCAGCCGCACGTTGCCCCAGTTCAACGCCCAGATTACATCCCAATCGGGTCCAAATACGGTACGCAGGATCTATTCCTAGGTCTATAAGACTGGAAGCCAAACCCAATCCGTGCACCAAGGCGCAAGCCAACACCAAGGCCAAGCGCCACTGGATCGGTAAGCTACGTTGCCTGTGGCCAAGCCAGGCCTCTGCAGCAGCCATACCCACAATCGTGCCTGCAATCGCCGCCTCTACCCAATAAGCGGGAAAAGGCACTGCGCCCCATAGTCCCCAAGCCAGGGTGATCGCATGGCCCAGGGTAAAGGCGCTCAGGATGGCAAAAATATGACGCCAATAACCGCCGCCTAGCAAGACCACCGCCAAAAACAAGAGATGGTCCCAGCCCATCCAGATGTGCTTGACCCCCTGCACCACAAAATCAGCTACGACGCTTCTAGCATGAGGAAACAAGGGCTGCTCAGGCCGCTCGGGCGACAAGAGCAAAAGCTGTTTATGCGCGCCTTGGCTGATGGTCATGTTCAATTGCCGCTCGCCCTCTTGCGGGCCAAATAAGCTGGCCTGAAAAATCAATCCTTGCGCCGGTTCGAGTGCATCGGTGACAAGCGTCTGCGCCAACTTAAAACGCGCCAACACCACCAAATGCGTGACTGGGTCAGACGGCTTGTCATCGGGTGGCGTGGGTACCAAGGTGATGCTGTCTATAGGGAGTACGCCCCGTGCGTCGCGCAAGCGCAGATGTTGTGTTATCTGTTCATGAATGAGCGGGCCGTGCAAACCCAGTTCCTGGGCTGACCAAGCACCATCACCGTCGTCGTCTACCCCCTCAAACGCAGAGACCGGCAAGGAAACAACCATATAGGCGCCATCGCCTTGCAAATTGATCGTGCCCTTTTGCGCAGGCATCAAATGCGCCTGAGCGCACGAAGTCAAGGCCAGCAGCAAGCAAGCCAATGGCGTACCAATACGCGCAGAAAAACTCAAGGCATCATTGCCGTTGCCCAGCTAGCAGCAGTTCCCTTTACGCAGCGCTGAATAAACGGATAGGTTTTGGTGATGTAGTAGTGATAAATGCCCGTGGGAAACTCGGGTGTTACACCAATCCGGCCATTGCATTCGTCCAAATCGCCCGTGTTGGCCGCGTATTCCCAGTCCTGAACAAAATGCCCCATCGGGAAACTGCTCGTAGAAGGGCGTCCGGCATCAGGAGAGGTCTTGACGCGGTAACTGCCCCTCATTTCCTTGAGCGTAGAACTGGCATTACTAGCTGTGGTGTATCCGTAGTTGGCATAAATAGGAAATCCGTCTGCGGCCCAAGCCACCAGGGTCATGCTGGTGGTGCTGGCGCTATTGAGTTTGCCAATGAATTGATTTGGCATGCCGTGGTAGTGGTACTGGCCGTTGGGCTGCACATGGGCATTGCTGCTATCCGTGCCAAAGTCAAAGCGCCAAGGGGTAACACTAGGATCATTGAGAGCCTCCATACGCCATGGGCCGATGGCAGTAGCGTAATTGCAACCTGAGCCTACTGAGCTTGCCGTGTTGGTACAGGTCCCAGCAGTACCCGGATCGAGCTTGACGCTATTGAGCGCGTAGCCAGGAAGTTTGACAGGCGTAGACGTGGTGGTGGAAACAGGCGCCAGAGCCATAGCGCTTGAGATTGTTTGGGCCGACACCTTGGTCGCAAAGTTGCCACCAGTCACCTCATGGTTGGGAACACCGTTCCCATTCAATGAGCGCTGGCCGCCATTGCAGGTCCAACTGAAGTTAAACGTGAGACTTTCATTGACGGTCGTCGGACTAGTGCCGGGTACGCCATTGGTGTAGACCAGGTTTTGGTTACCGTTGCCTGACCAACTGCACAAAATCGCAGCCGTGGAAGTTGCACCTGCATACGCTGGGAGATCTGCCGTGCCGGAGGAACCCCCGCCACACGCCGTCAAGACACTCACGCATACACCTGCGTACACCTTGCAGCACCATGACAGTAAATTAACCCGCATCCATGCCTCCAGTCGTGCTGATCAGTTTATCAATAAAGCAGCGGGCTAAGCCTGGCGCAAACCTACCGCCTCGCGCGCCAGCGCGGTGATGCGCGGCCAGTCGCCCTGCGCCAGGGCATCTGCAGGAACCAACCAGGAGCCGCCTACGCACAGCACGTTGGGCAGGGCCAAAAATTCGCGGGCGTTTTGCAGGTTGATGCCGCCGGTGGGGCAGAACTTCACGTCATAAAACGGACCGCTCCAGGCCTTGAGCATCGCACTGCCACCCGCTTGCATGGCCGGGAAAAACTTTAATGCCGTAAAACCATCTTCTTGCGCGGCCATGATTTCGCCGCCGGTGGCCACGCCAGGCAACAAAGGGAGACCAAGGTCGCGACAAGCAGCGCCCAGCGCGCTGGTGTACCCGGGGCTGACCGCGAAGCGCGCTCCTGCATGGGCTGCCGCCTGCGCATCGGCTTTGGAGCGCAAGGTGCCCGCTCCCACAATGGCTTCGGGCACGGCTTTGGCAATCGCCTCCATGCAAGCGAGCGCTTGCGGTGTGCGCAGCGTCACCTCCAGCATGCGGATGCCGCCCTCCACCAAGGCGCGCGCCATGGGAACGGCGTGGGCCACATCGTTCAGCACGATGACCGGAATCACGGGAGCGTCTTGCATCACTTGCAAGGAAGTTAAGGGGCTTTGCGTCATGGTGGTATCCCGTAAAAATTAAAGCCAGCTGCAAGCGCCCTGCTCAGCCGTCAGCGCATTGCGCCGCATGCTGGCAAACAGTTCGCGTCCCATGCCCAGGCCATTGGCCGCTTGCAAGACGCTTGGCATGGTAGCGATGGGCCGAGCGTCCCATTGTGCAGCGTCCATCAGCACCTCCAAGCGGCCACTAACCGCATCCACGCAGATGATGTCGCCATCCTGCAGCTTGGCCAGCGGACCACCGGCTGCAGCCTCGGGCGACACATGGATGGCGGCAGGCACATTGCCCGATGCACCACTCATGCGGCCGTCTGTGACCAGCGCTACCGCAAAGCCTTTGTTTTGCAAGATCGCCAAGGGGGGCGTGAGCTTATGCAGCTCGGGCATGCCATTGGCTTGCGGGCCCTGCCAGCGCACTACACAAACTACATCGCGGTCTAACGCGCCCGCCTGAAACGCCGCGTGGAGTTCTTCCTGCGAAGCAAACACCCGACACGGTGCTTGCACAATATGACGTTCTTCGGGTACGGAGGACACTTTCATCACGCTGCGGCCCAGCTTGCCTCGCAAAAGTTTCAAGCCACCGCTGGCGTTAAACGGATCGCCAGCAGGTCGCACTACGGCCAAGTCGCCGCTGATACCGGCCTCACGCCAGGCCAGTGCGCCTTGGGCATCCGCTTGGGGTATCCGGGTGAATTCACGCAGCCCGCCGGGCCGAACCGTCAACACATCGGCGTGTAGCAAACCCGCGTCCAGCAATTCGCGGATTACATAGCCGGGGCCACCGGCAGCCTGAAATTGGTTGACATCAGCGCTGCCATTGGGATAGACCCGGGTGAGCGTGGGCACGACATCGGATAGCGCGGAGAAATCGTCCCAATCGATCACTATGCCGGCGGCGCGGGCTACGGCCACCCAATGAATTAAATGGTTGGTGGAGCCGCCGGTGGCCAGCAAGGCGACCATGGCGTTGACAAGGCAACGCTCGTCTACCACGAGGCCAATCGGCGGGCATGCAGCGCCAGCGGCTGCACCCTGACTGTGGCCCAGTACGGTGCGCGCTGCCTCGCGGGTCAGTTGCTCACGCAGGCTGGCGCCGGGGTTTACAAACGCAGTGCCCGGTACATGCAGGCCCATGGCTTCGAGCAGCATCTGGTTGCTATTGGCAGTACCGTAAAAGGTGCAAGTGCCTTCGCCGTGGTAAGCGGCAGACTCGGCTTGCAGCAATTCGGCGCGGCCCACCAAGCCCAGCGCAGCCTGTTCGCGCACTTTGGCTTTTTCTTTATTGGGCAGGCCCGAAGTCATGGGCCCGGCGGGCACAAACACCGTGGGTAAGTGCCCAAAGTGCAATGCGCCGATCAAAAGGCCGGGAACAATTTTGTCGCACACGCCTAGCATCAGCGCGCAATCAAACATATCGTGGCTCAGCGACACCGCCGTGGCCATGGCGATCGCGTCACGCGAGAACAGACTGAGCTCCATGCCAGGTGTGCCCTGGGTCACACCGTCGCACATCGCAGGCACGCCCCCTGCAACCTGCGCGGTGGCGCCCCACTGGCGGGCTTCGTGTTTGATGATGTCGGGGTAATGCTGCAGCGGCGCGTGGGCCGAGAGCATGTCGTTGTAGGCGTTGATGATGGCGATGTTGGGCGATCGCTGACCCACCACTTGGACCTTGTCCAGTGCGCTGGCACGGCGTTTGTCAGCAGCTTCCATGGCGGCAAAGGCGTGCGCCACATTCGCGCAGCCCATGCGCTGCGCACCGGGCGGGCGCTGTGACATCCCCTCCACCTGAGCCAGGTAAGCGCTGCGGGTGGGGGCGCTGCGGGCGATGATCCTGTCGGTGAGAGACTGGACTCGGGGATGGAGTGGCATGGCGGGTTATGTAACTAGTACATGTAACAAAATTACAACCCCAATGGTAACGCAGCTTCTCTTCGCAAGGTAGCAAGAAATTACTTTGCGGTTACCAAATTTCTGAATATGGGTTTATCCCCCCGCTTCCCCCCCGCCCCTTCACCCCCGCCGGGGTGAAGGGGAGCTTGAACAGCCAATTTGATTTTTTTGTACCGGATAGAGGCGATGGTGCGAGAGGTGGCGGTGCAGGTTTGTGCGCCCAGATTGGTGAATGTGGCAGTCGTAGTAAATGGATTGAGGAATGAGGATTGACGCTTGCGGATTGGCGAGGCTTCGGCTCCGCCTGTGGCAATGGCAGCGATGGTGCGTGGGCGTGTGCAAGGTGAGCGCAGCGAACGAGCACAGGTGGCTCCATCGCCATTGGCCGTGCTGAGCAACGCAGCGGCGCACGGATCAGGGCGGGCGCTTGTTTGAGCGTAGCGAGTTTGCGCCCGACCCCGGGCGGCGCGAGTAGCGCAAGGTACCCCGAAGGGGCACGGACTTGGGCTCGCCTTTTCTTTGGTTACTTTCTTTTGGCGAAGCAAAAGAAAGTAACTCGGCCAGCAGGCCGAAACCGGTATGAAAACCCCCACCCTATGCGACTAGCCTTTCTTTTTCTACTTTGCCCAAGCGAAGCATAGAAAACCAAAGCCGATAGCTTGAGCCGCTCCTTATACTGCCGCCATGAGCTCCATCGCCGATTTACGCAAAAGCTACGAACGCGCCGAACTAGACGAAAACGCCTCGCAGTCCGACCCACTGGCGCAGTTTGACCAGTGGCTCAATGAGGCTATTGCCGCCCAGGTACCTGAGCCCAATGCCATGACGCTGGCCACCGTGGGCAGCAACATGCGTCCCTCGACACGGGTCGTGCTGATCAAAGGCTATGACGCGCAAGGCATCGTCTGGTACACCAATTTTGAGAGCCGCAAGGGGCAAGAGCTGGCGGGCAATCCGTTTGCCGCGCTGCAATTTCACTGGGTGGAGTTGGAGCGCGTAGTGCGCATTGAGGGCCGGGTGGAAAAAGTGAGTGACGCCGAAGCCGATGCCTACTTTGCCAGCCGTCCACTGGATTCACGCATAGGCGCTTGGGCTTCGCCGCAAAGCCAAGTCATCAGCGGGCGCGGCGTGCTGGTGGCCAATGTGGCCCGCTACGCCGCGCAGTTCTTGCTGAACCCGCCGCGCCCGCCGCATTGGGGCGGCTACCGCCTACGGCCTGACACCTGGCAGTTTTGGCAAGGGCGCAAAAGCCGCTTACATGACCGCTTGGAATACCGGCTACAGGGCGGCCCCGACACCCACTGGCTGCGCCAGCGCCTGGCGCCCTAAACGCTGACGCACCCACTGCACACTTTTTCTCGCACAGCTAGCATGCCTCGCTTTGCCGCCAATCTGTCCATGCTCTACAACGAGTATGCTTTTCTAGACCGATTCGCTGCCGCCGCGCAAGACGGTTTTGGCGCGGTGGAATTTTTGTTTCCCTATGCTTTTCCCGCCGATTTGCTGCAACAACTATTGCAAGACTATGGCTTGCAGCAGGTGCTGTTCAACGCGCCACCGGGAGATTGGGACGCGGGAGAGCGCGGCCTGGCTTGCCTACCCGGCCGCGAAGCCGAGTTTCGCGATGGGTTTGCCAAGGCGCTGCATTACGCAGCGACGCTGGGCTGCCCGCGCGTCCATGTGATGGCCGGCATTGCGCCCGCTTCTACCGACGCAGAACTGCTGCAAAAGACCTATGAAGCGAATTTGCGTTGGGCGGCTGAGGCGGCGCTACCTGCAGACGTTGAGGTGCTGATCGAGCCCATCAACACCCGCGACATGCCTGGCTATTTTCTGAACTACCAGGAAGCAGCGCACCAGATCGTGCAAGCCTTGGGCGCATCCAATTTGAAAGTGCAGTTCGACCTTTATCACTGTCAGGTGATGGAAGGCGATGTGGCCAGCAAAATTCGCCACTATCTGCCTAGCGGCCGCGTAGGCCACATGCAAATTGCCGGGGTTCCCCAGCGGCAGGAGCCCTCGCTCGGTGAGCTGAACTATGCCTATCTGTTTGAAGTCATCGACGGGGTATCCGCGCAATGCGGATGGGATGGCTGGATAGGCTGCGAATACCGGCCCGCACGCGGCGCAGTGCCCGGCGGCACATCGCAAGGATTGGCTTGGCTCCACGCCTGGAGGCAATCGCATGGGTAGACCCCAGCGCGCCCACAGCGAGACAGCCCTTAGTATGGACCGGCGAACTTGGACCATGACAGCTATTCATTGACGCGTATCAATACTGCTGAAAACCATTGCCTTTACAGTAAGTGCCTTACCGAGTTTTTAGAAAGAAGGACCCCATGAGTAGCGAAAGTGCAGCCCAAAGAGCCCGCGTGATGCAGGACATTGAACTCACCATCAAAGACGCCGAAGCCTTGTTGCGCATGACAGCCCATGAAGTGGGCGACGAGGCCGCGCAGGTGCGTGCCCGCGTGCAAGAGCGCCTGCAGCGAGCCATGCAGGAATTGCAGGATATCAAAGAAGCCACTCTCCAAGGCACCAAGGAAGCTGCCGAGGCAACCGAAGCCTACGTGCAGGACCATCCTTGGAAGTCCTTGGGTATCGCCGCAGCGGCAGGCTTGGTCATCGGCTTGCTCATTAGTCGCCGCTAAGCATTTGCAACCATGAGCGAGATACCAGGTGCCGGATTCCTTGGTAGCGTGCGCCAGTTGCTGGCCACCCTCCTCGAAACCCTGCAAGTACGACTGGAGTTGCTGGGTACCGAGCTGGAGCAGGAAAAGCGAAGGGTATTTGCGGCGCTCATGCTAGCGGCCATGGCCCTGGTGTGTCTGGCGCTAGCTTTGCTGATGTTCAGCGTACTCATTTTGCTGATTTTTTGGGACGGCTATCGCATTGCAGCAGCTTGCGCACTGGCCTTACTGTTTGCCGTTGGGGGTAGCTATTTGCTGGTCCACGCCAAGAAAAAATTAAGCGCGCCCTCGGGGCTGTTCGAAAACAGCTTGGCCGAACTACAACGCGACCGCGCCAAGGACTAGGCGATCATGGCAAGCACAATGGCCTCGCGCGATGCGCTATTGCTGGAGAGACAAAAGGCCCTGCGCACGCAAAGCGCCATGCTGCGCCAACGTGCCAGACACCACATTGCCACGGTCGTGGCGCCGCTGGAGCAAGTACAACAGGGCATGCAATGGATGCACAAAGCCGCGCCGCGCAATGCGCTGTGGGCCTTGACTGCCGCCAGCCTTCTGTTTGGAAAAACCCGCCCCTTGGGCCTCAAAGCATTGCGGCTATGGCGTTTTTGGCGCTCCTTGGAGACCTTTTTCGACCGCTAGTGGGTTGGTGCGCCGGTTTCTAGCGGCGCCTTGCCCTGGCGTAATTTATTTGACCGCCACTGCGTCCGTCATGCGGTAGTACATGCCATAGGGGTCATCGGCCAGCACGGCAAATTTACCCTCTACCACCACCGGCTCCATGGAATAGCGGACCGGGGTTTTAGTCGTCACTTCCACCATGCTCTCGGGTCCGCCGGGCAGACAAAAAGCGCAGGTCAAGGGCACCGAACTGATCAAGAAATGGTGTTGTTTCTCCCCCGGATCCAGCGGCATCATGAAGCCCTGCACACGCTGGGTTTTCTGACTCAAACCCTGTTGCACCGACCCGAAAACCGGCAGGATACGGTTCTTCACCGTTTTAGTTTTGACATCGGTCAGCACCGACCAAGGCACTACATCGGCGCGCGGCTGCAGGGGTGCAAACGGACTGTTCGCCCCGTGCTCGCCGGCACCCGTTCCCATGGGTATCCCCAGGCTTTGGCCGGGCACACTAGGCGCCGATGCGCTATTCGCAGGTGCAGATTGCGCATAAGCAGCGCCAATCGACCCGATCGCCAAGCCCGCGGCGCAAACGGCTACGACAATGCGCTTCAAAAACCCATTTTTCATACCAAGCCCTTGCGTAAAGTCATTCATAGTTTATTCCTTGGTCTGCAGTAGTTGCAACACATCGCTGCGGTAGGCCTGCCAGACCGGCAGCACCGCAGCACCCAAAGCGACCAGCGCTGCCAGCAAAGGTACCACCCACAAGGTGTGCGGCCACAGCAAGCCGGTGGCCATTAGCTGGCTTTGCAGGCCCAACACCCAGCCCAAGCCCAAAACAAATGCCTGGCCCAAAGCCAAGCCACATAGCGCAGACAAGAGCGCCAACCAAAGCGCCTCCGCCATCAACAAGGCGCCAATTCGACCGGCCGGTGCGCCGAGCATGCGCAGCAATGCCAGGTCGCCACGGCGCTCGCGCACCGCATTCCATAACGCAATAAACACGCTCAGGCCGGCAGTAACCAATAGCATGCCCGCAAATGCACGCAACACATCCGTACCCAGACCCAACATATGCAATAGGCGAGTGACTTCGAGTGCCGGTGCTGCCGCTTGCATTTCCGTCGTCGTGTTTACCCACCGCGGGAAGCTAACGGCGGCCATCGGGCTGGTATAGCGCACCAATGCCATGGTGACTTCCCGGTCCTCCTCATGGGCATGGTGGTCTGGGTCATCAGGCGCGTGGGGGTCCTCATGTACTGCCCACACCGAAGCGCTGTCGGTAACGATCAAGCGGTCGATGACACCTCCCTGGGGGGCGAGCACACCTACGACGGTATAGGCCTGGTCTGCGTGGGCATGGCCACCTGCGCCCATGCCATGGGAGCCGGCAAATTTTTGACCTAGCTGCAAACCTAAAGTACGCGCCACCGTGGCGCCCAGCACCGCTTGCATGGGCGCATCCCACACCCGCCCTTGCGCGAGCGTGGCCTGGTAATGGCTAAGGTAATCCGGGGATGTACCCACAATCCGGTAACCCTGCAGGTTGTCGCCCAGGCTGATGGGAATCACTTGTGCGACCAGGGGATTTTTCTTGAGCGCGTTGACCGCGGCCAAGGGAACATTGCCCGGCGGTACATCCAAGTGCAGCACGCCGGACAAAATCAATTGCATAGGGCTGCCCTTTGCCCCCACCACCGCGTCGATTCCGGCCAGGTCACGGTCAAAAGCACGCTCTACATGGTGCGACACCAGCAATAAAAATGTCATCGAGCCCAGGCCAAGACTCAATAGCAACACATTGAGCAAAGCCGCCATGGGGCGCGCCCACACGTAGCGCCAGGCAAAGGCCAGCGTTTTCATGCCTGCATCCTCCCCGCTGCCGCGCTGGATTCCCTATCCTGCGGCAGCGAAGAAAGCTGCACCAAGGTCGGCGCAATAGCCGTGGTGGCCGCCAAGGTATGCGCGACACGCGCATCATGGGTGGCTATGACCAAGGTCGCGCTGTGTTGCTGCGCCGCTTGCGTCAACAATTGCACCGCATCCAGCGCAGCGGCATCGTCCAGGCTGGCGGTGGGTTCATCGGCCAGGATCAGGCGGGGCTGCATTAGGACGGCCCGCGCTAGGGCCACGCGTTGTGCCTGTCCGCCTGACAATTGCGCGGGAAAACGCTGGGCCAACTCCGCCACGCCTAATTGCTCCAAGGCCTGACTCACCCGCTTAGCATCGACCGGCAAGCCTGCGGCCCAAAAAACCAGTTCCAGGTTGTGCTGCACCGTCAAGGCGGCACTTAAGTGCAACTTTTGAGGCAAAAATCCTATATTGCGCGAGCGCCAAGCATCGGCGTTGCGGCCGCCCAAGACCCTCAAGTCCTGCCCCGCTACTTCAAGCGTGCCGTGTTGCGCTTGCACCAGACCCGCGAGCAGTGCCAGCCAGGTAGATTTGCCGCTGCCTGAGGGACCGCTGAGCAGGACAACAGCGCCTTGCGGCACCCGCACATCGGGGAATTGCAAGGGCGGTCCGGCACCATAGGCAAATTGCAAATGCTGCGTTTCAATCATGGGGCTGCGGTTTGGCAAGATCGTGGGTATCAGGGCTTGGCCAGGCGGGCAAAGGTCTTTCGGAACTTGGCCACCTTGGGTGCAGCCACCGCCAGGCAGTAGCCCTGGCTGGGGTTCTTGGCGAAGTAGTTCTGGTGGTACTCCTCGGCGCGCGCGTAGTTAGACAGCATCTGCACCTCGGTGACCAAGGGTTTACCAAAGTCGCCGGCCGCATCGAGCGCCTGCACCATGGCCATGGCTGCTTGCAGTTGCTCAGGCGTCGTGCAGTAGATGCCGCTACGGTATTGGGTGCCTACGTCATGGCCCTGGCGGTTCAAAGTGGTCGGGTCGTGAATCAGGAAAAAAATCTCCAGTAACTCCGTCAAGCTGATCTGCTCTGGGTCAAACTCCAGACGAACCACCTCGTTGTGGCCGCTGGTACCGGTGCAGACCATCTCGTAGGTGGGGTGGGGTGCATGTCCGTTGCAGTAGCCGGACTCCACCCGCGTGAGGCCACGCACCTGCAAAAACACCGATTCGGTGCACCAGAAACATCCTCCCCCCAGGACCAGGGTATGTGTGTCAGCGGCCATGCACAAGATCTCCTATAGCTTCAGACCGAATGGTCAAGCCCTAGAGCATACGGCGCTTGCGTGTCCCATTGGTGAAGCCCGTCACGCGCAGGGGCAATCGGGTATACCTCATACAGGACAGGCACGCTTGCAAGCAAGCAGTGCTTGTGGGGCCCGCCCGAGGGCCTCGCGCAACGCGAATCGGGGCCAGGACACCGCGAAGCGTTACACTACTAACCATCCGGTCAGTAAAAATGCATGTGATCAAAACCCTCTTTCCACCCAGCTGTCCTATTCCGCTCAAGCGCGAGCGCCGCAAAGAGGCGCGCCCTGGTGAGCTGCTGCAAGCGGCATTGGCCTTGTTCGTCGAAAAGGGTTTTGCCGCCACCAAGGTAGAAGACGTGGCCCGGATCGCTGGGGTATCTAAGGGTACCTTGTTCTTGTACTTCAGCAGCAAAGAAGAATTGTTCAAGGCGGTAGTGCGAGACAAGATCGTGGGTCAGTTGTCGCAGTTTCATGCCGCCATTGAGGCTTTCAAAGGTCCTACCGACCAATTGATGCGCACTTTTTTGCACGCTTGGTGGCAACAAGCCGACGCCAGCCAGAGCAGCGGCATCGCCAAGCTGATGCTCAGCGAGGGGCAGCAATTCCCAGAGTTGGCGGCTTTTTACCGCGAAGAAGTGATTGATCCGGCGCGCGAATTGATTGCAAGGGTGCACGCACGCGGCGTGAAGCAAGGAGAATTTCGGCCTATTGACCCCAGCTACGGCCCCTTGACATTGTTGTCCTCTATTCTGTTTCTGGCCTTGTGGCGGCATGCGCCGGCTTTGAGCCCTTCGCACATAAGCCCATTGCAACCGCTGGCTTACTTGGATGCCTTGATTGATAACTACCTTAGCGGGGTGTTGCTGCGCGAGCCGGCCCATCCTGCCCCTACCGAAAACGCTTTATGAAATCGAAATTACTCTGGATATTTCTGGCGCTCGCGCTTGCCGCAGGCGGCGGCGTATTTCAATGGCAACGCTCAAAAAACAGCACGATAGCCAACAGCCCCGCGGACACACCGGCAAACCCTGCATCGGCTGCCAGTGCAGCTGCCAAGCCCTTGCCCGTGGTGGCGCTGTCCGCCAGCGACTTGGTTAATATGCAGACCATCCCGCTGGTGCAAATGCTCCCGATTTCCGGTCCCGTCAAAGCATTCAATTCGGCGTTTGTAAAAGCCCGCGTGGCTGGCGAATTGCAAGACCTGCTAGTGCGGGAGGGCGACTATGTCAAAGCAGGGCAAGTGATTGCGCGCGTGGACAGCACCGAATACCAGGCGCGCCTGCGCCAGGCCCAGCAACAAGCTCAATCGGCCAAAGCCCAGGTCGATATTGCCCAGCGCACCTACGACAACAACCGCTCGCTGGTAGACCAAGGCTTTATTTCTAAAACGGCGCTGGAGATTTCTGCCTCGAACCTGGTGGCCAGCCAGGCCAGTTACCAAGCCGCGCAATCGGGCGTGGATGTGCTGCAGAAATCCTTGGATGATGCCGTGATGCGGGCGCCCATTAGCGGACAGGTATCGCAACGCCTGGCGCAAAACGGCGAACGCGTAGCCATTGATGGTCGGGTGGTGGAGATTGTGGATTTGGCCCAATTAGAAATGGAAGCCAGCCTGAGCGCCGAGGACGCAGCGCGGGTGCGGCTGGGCCAGGTCGCACAGGTCAGTATTGACGGCAGCACGGACACCGTGGCTGCCAAGTTGGTGCGGGTCAACCCCAATGCCACGGCAGGCAGCCGCGCCGTGGTGGTCTATCTAGCGCTGGCACCCCATGCGCAACTGCGCCAGGGCCTGTTCGTGCAAGGTCAACTCTCCACCGGCAGCCGCACCGGCCCCGCGCTTCCCTTGAGCGCGGTACGCACAGACAAGCCGCTGACCTATGTGCAAATCGTTGTGGACGGCAAAGTGGAGCATCGGTCCGTGGTAACCGGCTTTATCGGTGACTACCAGGGTCAAACCATGGTCGAAGTCATGGGCTTGCCCGCCGGCACGCGGGCACTGCTGGGTAGCGTGGGCGCATTGCTTGCGGGTACGCCAGTCACTGTGAACGAAGCGGGCAAATAATTTATGTGGTTTACCCGCGTCAGCCTGCACAACCCGGTGTTGGCCACCATGATGATGGCCGCGCTGGTGGTGCTGGGTCTGTTTTCCATGAATAGACTCAAGGTCGATCAGTTCCCCAACATCGACTTCCCCACCGTGGTCGTGATTACCGAATACCCCGGCGCGGCCCCCGAGATTGTCGAGAGCGAAGTTTCCAAAAAGCTGGAAGAAGCGGTCAACTCGATCGCTGGCATCAGCTCGCTCACCTCGCGCAGCTATGAAGGCCAATCGGTGGTCATCATTAACTTTGACCTGACCATGGACGGTCGTAAAGCCGCAGACGATGTGCGCGAAAAGGTGGCATCCGTCAAGCCACTATTGCGCACCGAAGTGAAAGAGCCCCGCGTGTTGCGCTTTGACCCTTCTGCCAAAGCCATTTGGTCCGTCGCCGTCTTGCCAGATGGCAAAGGCCCGGCCCTCAGCGCCGTCGAATTGACCAACTGGGCCGAACAGGTGTTTAAAAAGCGCTTGGAAAACGTCCCCGGCGTCGGCTCGGCCAGTGTGGTGGGCGGAACCAAACGCGAGATCAATATTTACCTCAACCCTCAGGCCATGGAGGGCTTGGGTATCACGCCCGACCAAGTGGTCTCGGCGGTGCGCAATGAGAACCAGGACCTGCCGCTGGGCAGTATTCGTTCACTGGACCAAGAACGGGTAATTCAGGTGTCCGGGCGCGTGCAAAGGCCCGAAGATTTTGGCAACATCATCATCACCCGTAAAAATGCCGCGCTGGTGCGTGTGATAAAGGTTGCGCAACATGAAGACGGTGCGGGTGAGATAGAAAATCTCGCTCTGTACAACGGGCAACGTACCTTGCTGTTGTCGGTACAAAAATCCCAGGACGAAAATACGATCGCCGTCGTCGATGGCTTAGAAAAAACGCTGGCCGAGGTGCGTAAACAACTGCCCGCTGGCATTCGCCTGGAAACCATTACGGACGGATCGCGCCAAATCCGGGTGTCGGTGGACAACGTCAACCGCACGCTGGTCGAAGGCGCTGCGCTGACCGTCCTGATTGTGTTCTTGTTCCTCAATTCATGGCGCTCGACCATCATCACCGGCCTGACGCTGCCCATTGCCCTGATCGGCACGTTTTTATTCATGTACATGCTCGGCTTTACCATCAATATGATTAGCATGATGGCACTCAGCCTGTGCGTGGGTTTGCTGATTGACGATGCCATCGTGGTGCGCGAAAACATTGTGCGGCATATCCAGATGGGCAAGACACCGTTTCAAGCGGCCATGGATGGCACCCAAGAGATCGGGCTGGCGGTGCTGGCGACCACGCTGTCTATCGTGGCGGTGTTTTTACCGATTGGATTTATGGCCGGCATCATCGGGAAGTTCTTCCATGAGTTTGGCCTGACGATTGTGGTGGCCGTGCTGATCTCTATGTTCGTCAGTTTTACCTTGGACCCGATGCTGTCGAGTATCTGGCATGACCCCAGCGTTCAAAGCCATGGCAAACACAGCGGGCCGGCCAATTGGTACGACAAAACCATAGGCCGCGTCACGGGCTGGTTTGACCGGGGCACGGATTACTTGGTGGATGTGTACCAAAGTATTTTGCGCTGGGC
>Ga0114963_10001751_pt1 | contig 14824 bp, 22 predicted proteins | sample C_131016_EF_Meta_FD_87019 | JGI IMG/M metagenome (GOLD analysis project Ga0114963, IMG submission 87019) | Freshwater microbial communities from Lake Croche, Canada to study carbon cycling - C_131016_EF_MetaG | ecosystem: Environmental > Aquatic > Freshwater > Lake | place: Lake Croche, Canada...
AACGCCATCGTGAACCGGCTCCAGTACGCGTCGGTCGGCCTGCAGCTTGCGACGGTCATCCGGCCCGCCGGTGCCAAGATCAGCTTCCCAAAGGTTGGCGATGCCACAGCGAGCTTCGTGGCGGAAGGCACGGCGTCGACCGATCAGGATCTCTCGACGAGCGTAGCGGACCTGACCCTCTACGAGATGCGTGCTAGCGTGGCCGTGTCTCGCAGCCTGCTCGAGGACTCGCCGATCGACGTGGCTGGCCTGGTGGCCGAGCGGTTCGCTCTGTCCTACGCCCAGAAGTTCGACTCCGTCTGGCTCGGTGGTAACTCGTCCAGCCCGACCATCACCGGCCTCGCCGGTGCGGTGGCGTCCGGCAACACCATCACCGTGGCTGCCAACGCGGCGACGAGCCTTGCCAACCTGGCCGACGTTGTCGGCAAGGTCGACGAGACCGTGATGGGAACCAGCTCGTGGGTTTGCAGCCGTGCCGGCTGGGTGGACCTGATGAAGATCTGGTCCGCACAGCAGACGACCCAGACGGTCGGCGGAGGCCGCGTGGTGCCGACGGTGTTCGGTGCTCCTGTCTACATCGTCAAAGGTCTGGCATCGACGACGCTGGCCCTCTACGGCGACTTCTCGATGTCATCTGTGGTTGGCATCAAGGACAGCGGCCTCGAAATCGAAGCCGGCCGCGAGATCCTCATGCGGAACCGCCAGGTGCTTTACGTGGCCAACACCAGGTTCGGCGTGTCCAACCACGCCCCCGAGTTCATCGGCCGGCTTGCCAAGGCTGCCAGCTAATAACCGCAGCGTGAAAAACTGACGCGGCCGGTGGTGGTCACCCGCCACCGGCCGCTTCTCTACACCCAAGGAACCGCGCCGTGCCAAATATGAAATTCATCCGCGACGGCTGGGGCCACAAGGCCGGAGACGTCGTCGAGAAGGCCCCAGACTTTGCCCTCTGCCTTGAGCAGGAGGGCTACGCTGTCGAAACCACAGAGGCCCCGGCCGTCGAGCATGCAGTGGCCCAAGAGCCGGAGAAGCGTACCGCGAAGCTAGAGAGGTGAGTGATGCGTCTCCGCTCTCTCGCAGTCGCCACACATCCAATCGTCGAGCCAGTCTCTCTGTCGATGGCCAAGGCTCATCTGTCGATGCTGACCGAGCAGGAAGATGACGACACGCTGATAATGTCCATGCTATCAACGGCCCGCCGGCTGATAGAGCGGCGGCTCGGCGTGGCCCTGGCACCGCAGCAGCTACGTGCCAAGTTCGACGCCACAGATGGGGCGGGGTGGACCCGTGGCCCGGACAACGTTGGTCCGGTTGTCCTTCGCCTGCCTGTGGTGCCCGTGCTGACCGGTGGCAGCTACCCTGTTGCCCTGGATGTCGACGGCACGGCCGTCAGCTCGTCCACGTACACAGTCGACGCCGACGCCGGCCAGATCCGATTCTCATCGGCGCCGCAGATGTCGGACCTGACCACGCTGACGGTCACGTACTGGGCCGGGCAGGCCACGATCGTGCCGCAGCTCCGCACGGCCATCCTTCTCTACGTTGGTCACCTGTACGCAAATCGCGAGGCCGTGATCGCCACCGGTGCCCAGCCGGTCGCCATCCCGATGGCGTTTGAGACGCTCCTGGCAAGCGAGTCTGTCAGCGGGAGGTGGTAATGGCCATTCCAGCCGGCAGCCTGCGAGAGACCGTTGTGATCGAGAAGCAGACCGAGACGCGGAACGCGTTCGGCGAGGCCACCTCGAGCTGGTCGACGCACGCCACCAGGCGGGCGGCCGTCGAGTCGATCAGCTACTCCGAGACGCAGCGGCAGGGCCGCATCGGTGGCTCCGCCACGTGGATCGTCCGCTGCCACTACATCGAAGGCGTCACCGGCAAGATGCGTGTGCGGTGGAAAAGCCGAGGCGATCGGTATCTCTACATCTCCGCGGTTGTCGAGACAGGCTCGCGCCAAGAGCACGAGCTCACGTGCGAGGAGAAGGCGACCTGATGCTTCTCAAGTGGGAAAACAACGTCGAGGAAGAGATCCAGACATTGATTGGTCGGTATGCGGCACTGCCGAGGCACATTGCCAAAAAGCACCTGCAAGCCGCGATGAAACGCACGCTCAAGGACGGTATTCCGATCTTGAGGTCTTTGACTCCACCTCTCGGCGTTCGTCGCGGCCGCCGAAGGGCCGGGGCGTTTGTTCCACAGAATAGATCGACAGGTGCACTGCGGCGCGCCGTAACGACGAAGTCGAAGTACATCGGCCGCAACGCCGACGGATTGGTCTACGGCGTGGTCGGCTACAAGGCTGGATATGAAAGCCGAAAAGCGATCTGGCTCGAGTACGGCACTCGCCGCGGCATACGGCCGCAGCAGATCATCCACAGATTTATGCAGCAGTACGCAGGCCCGTCGCTTGCGAAGCTGAAGTCAGAAATGGTCAACGCTCTCGACAAGGCTCAGAACGAAATCGCAGGCGGACGCAATCCAGGATACACACCCTAATGGCATACCCTGAACAGTGGCTGAAAGCTGCGATTGAGACAGCCGGGGGCTGCCTGGCGTGGCCGATGGAGGCCCCCGAGGGCGCCGCCCTGCCATACGTCATCTACGGGCGGACGTCCACGCAGCGTGAGACGATCATGGCCGGCACTACTCCGCTGAACGTCAACCCGTCGGCGACGTTCTCGGTGTTGGTGTACGCATCCACCTATTCTGGCGTGAAGGTCCTGGCGGACTTGGTGCGCGTTGCTCTCCACAACTTCAACGGCACTGCCAACGGCGTGACAATCCGAGAGTGCCTGATCACAGATGAGCTCGACGGCTCGCCGGACTTTCTTGAGGGTCAGGACAAACCTACATATTCAGTCGATCACACGTACCAAATCCGCTGGGAGGAGTAAGCCATGCCGGCCATTGCTGATTCGCAGGGAACGACGTTCACGTTTAACTCCGTCACGTTTGTGGCAAAAAACGTCAAGGTAAAGCGCAGCCAGGCCTACGTCGACGTCACGCCGCTCTCGGCGACCGCCGGATCGACTCGGGTCCTGCAGGCTGCCCCGCTCATCGACGGCGACCAGATCACCTGCGAATACATGGGCACGACTGCACCAGCTCGCGGCACTGCTGCTGCGATCTCTTGCTCGACGCTCGGCATCAGCGGCAGCGCCGTCTGCGAAGACTTTGAGCTGACAGCGGCGGTGGGCGAGCTGATCATGGGCAACGCCACGTTCAAGCTGACAGGCACCTGATTGGCCGGGAGGTGACCCGTGCCAGATATTGCGACAAGTCAGGGCGCCGTTCTGTCGTTCCGAGGCCAAGTGCTTGGCGTTCTGCAGAACATCAGCCAACAGTACGCTGTCGGTAATAAACACGAAGTAACCAGCATGCGATCTCCGGTTGTCGGTGCTGGCCAGAACGCCCGTGTAATCAAGCAGTACAACGTCACAAGCATTGAGCCCGGCACGATCACGGCACGGTTCTTGGGCTATCCAAATCTAGTCAGAAGCGACGTCGGGCTACCTGGATTGCTGGTTTTTTCGTGGAACTCTAGCGCCAGTAATAGCGGCCAGGCGTTTCTTGAAACGCTTGACGCAGAGTTTGCAAAGGGCGAGCTGATTCAGTGGGCGGCGGTGTTCCAGTTTTCTGGTTTTGACTCTTAAGGAAAACATATGGGATTGGCAGAAGACATTCTGGCGATTGACGACATCCGCGCACCGCAAACGCTGCACGTCAAGGCGTGGGGCCGCCAGGTGTATCTCCTTGACCCAACGGCCGACATTCGCGACGAGTGGGAAATCTATTGCGCGGCCAATCAGGGAAAGCGGGCGAGCTGGCGGGCCAAGCTAGCTAGCCTGCTCCTCTGCGACGAGCACGGCACGCGGCTGTTCACGACCGATGCCGACGTGGCAAAGCTGGGCAAAAAGAATGCCAAGGCTATGCACGAGATTTGGCAGGCCGGGCAGAAGCTCTTGTCGATCACCGACTCTGAAATTGAGGAACTTGAAAAAAACTGAGGAGCCGGCCGGACGACGTGTTCGTCTACAGGCTGGCCCTCGAGCTCGGAATACCAGACCCGGAGAAATGGAAGAAGCGGCTGACGATTCGGCAGCTACGGAAATGGATGGCTTACTGGCGTGTCGAGCCGTTTGGCGACCAGTGGCGGATGGCCGCCAGGACGTCGCTCACGACAGCAGCAGGTATGGGTGCAAAGCCAGACCCGGAGGCCGAGGAGCGATTCTTGCCGAGTTACCGCGACAGACCGCAGACAGAGGAAGAACTGAAACGTGAGCTGATGAAGATTCCAGCGTTCCGCGAGCAAATGCAGAAGGGCTGACAGTGGCAACCATTGGCAAGGTATCAGCCGTGTTCTCGGCCAGCACGTCCGGCCTACGAGCTGGCGTCTCTGATGCCATCCGCTCATTTCGGCAGCTCGGTGGCGAAGCCGGCACGCTTAAGGGCATCTTCCAGGGGATGCAGGCCGTGGCCTCGCAGGGCGTCGGGGCAGTCGGCCCGGCCGCGGAGGTGGCGGCCGCGAAGCTTGGCCAGTTCCAGCGGCTCGCGCTTCTTGCCCAGCAGGCCCTTGCGGCCGGTCGGATTACGGCTGACCAGTTCAAGGCAAAAATGGAACAGATTGGCGTGGCAGCAGAGTCTACTGGGGCTGCCGTTGCTGCCGGTGCTGCGCTCACCGACAAATACGCGTTGGCTGAGGAAAGCGCATCGCTTTCGATTGCCAGGGCCAACTTGCTGCTTGAGCAGGGTGTAATCTCGCACGAGACGCACGCCAGGGCGATGGCAGACCTGACGGGTGAGACGGCGCGCGAGCGTCAGGAGATGGAGAACGCTGGCCGCGCAATGCAGATGATGGCCAGCACCTTCGACGAGGGAGCCGCTGTAACGCAGTCTGTTCGAACTGCAGAGGAGAGGCACGGTGACGAGGTGCAGCGGCTCCGCCGCCTGCTTGTTGCTGGTGCCATCTCACAGAACACATACTCGCGTGCCGTCGATAGAGCCGATGACGAGCTGCGGCAAGCCACCGGAGGAACGCGTCTGCTGGCGGCCGCCACATCGGCTGCAAGCTCAGGCGTTAAGTCGCTCAGTGGAAAGCTCAACGCTCTGATTGCAATTAACGGCGCCCAGCTCTTCGGCGACATCGCACAGGCAGTCACCAACTCAGTTCGATCGCTAGCCCGCATGGGCGCCGCCCAGGCCGATGTGATCGACAGTCAGAGCGACCTGGCCAAGCGGCTTGGCATGACATACGGCGAACTAGCTGGCATTGGGTTCGCAGGGGCTCAGGTTGGCGTATCGATGGATTCGATTGGTGCGGCGGTCACGAAGGCTGATGTGGCGTTTGTGAAAGCCACGCAAGGCTCCAAGACGGCCACTGCGGCCTTTGCCGGCATCGGGCTCTCTGTGCATGAGCTCGAGGGCATGTCTCCGGCAGAGCGGTTCCGGGCGATCGCCGACGGGATCGCCGCCTTGCCGACGGCTGCCGAGCGATCGCGGGCCGCGCTCCAGATATTTGGCCGGAGCGCCGGCGAACTGCTGCCTATGTTTGAGGGTGGCGCCGGTGCAATCGCGTCGGCCACTGACGAGGCGGCCAAGTTTGGGCTAGCGCTAACTGACGACCAGGCCGCCAGCGTCAACTCGATGTCCGACGCGTTTGACAAGGCACAGATGGCCGTTCAGGGCATCGTAGGACAGGTCGTGGCCTATCTGGCTCCGGCCATTCAGGGTGTCACCGAGACGTTCCTAAATCTCGTCGGGGGAATCGGCGGAGCCAATATCGGTCAGTTTATTGGCGAGGGCATCATGATTGGCGCCCAGTTCCTGGCAGGGATTGCCGACTGGATGATCTCGGGCATCGGCTCGGCGTTTGAATACGCCGGAACGGTGATTGACGTCTTCAATCGTGTCGTGTCTGGCCTGCAGGCGATCTTTTTTGTTGGCGAGGCTGTGTTCAAGGGTGTCGGCGCGATCATCAGTAGCGCTATTGCAAAGGGTGCGATGATTCTGGACGCACTGCCAGACTCCGTGGCAGGGACAGGCTGGGCCGAGTTTGGCCAGTCGATGGAAGCGTCTGCCAGTGATCTCGCGAGGCAGTCCGAGGTAGCAGCAGGCAACGCCATGACGGCCGCCGACAACGCGATTACTGGCGGGGCTGGCGGCGTTGGTGAGTTCCAGGGAGCTGGGCCTCTGTCGACGATGATGGCGGACGCGAAAGCAAAAGCTGAGGCCGACGCAAAAGCACGCAGCGTTGCCGAAACAGGCCCCGGCCAAAAGCCAGTTGTGCCACCTGGCGACCAGGCACCTGTCGGGGCATCAGCCGAAGCACTCAAGGCCACTGACAGCCGATCGAAAGAAGGAATGGCGGAGATGTTTCGATTGATTCGTGCCGGCGGCGAGGACGTGCAGCAGCAGATCCTCGAGGTCAATCAGAAAATGCTGGAAACCATGTCGGAGGGCGACGCGGAAGAACTGGCAATTTTCGCTGGAGCATGACGTATGGCAGTTGTTGCAGTCCTTGAAACAGCACGCGGCACCGGTGTTTCCGGCAAGTTCGGCGAAAGTTTCACGTTCACTCGGAAATGGATCATCAGGTGCGACACGCCAACGACGTCGAGAGTCAAGATCACTCAGGCGCCGGGCGTTCGGTTTGGCGACCCGTATCCAGACTTCACAAGCCACAAGGCAATGGAGTTTGACTGTGCCGAAGAGTCAGGCGACGGGATGATGTGGAGCATCACTGTCCGCTACTACATCCCTCCTGTTGAGAAACGGCCAAACGATTCCACTGGATTGCCGGACGACTGCTGGGCCGCCTCTGGTTCGACGACCACCATCCCGCTGTTCAAGGACAAGGATGATAACTTGCTGGTAAACAGCGCAGGAGACCCGATAGAGGGCGCCGAGCGCGAGGCCACTGACTTCTCGCTGACACTGACAAAGGCGTACACAGATCTATCTTGGTCGGCAATCGCTGTCGCGCAGTCGAACACTGTCAACTCGAGCACGTGGAACACGTGGCCCGCTAGGACGTGGAAAGTGGCATTCCGGTCGGCAAACAAAAAAGAGCTGACAGTCTCCGGCAGCGACAGCGATACAAAGCCGTATTGGGAGGTCACGTGGGAATTTTCATATCGCCCTGAGACATGGAACTTCATGCCATGGGACGTCGGCTTCAACCAACTTGTGGCCAGCGACGGCACGCCATCGACAACAGGCACAAGCAGAGCGGCCGTTCTTGGCGCTGACAAAAAGCCGGTGAAGTCTCCTGTTGCGCTGTCAGAAGGGATTGCAAAGCCAGCAGGTTCTGCACCCGACGCGCTGTCCTTCAGACTCTACAAAGAAACTAATTTCTCAGTCTTTGGGACGCCGGGCTGATGTCTAAGCCGCCACGACAATCAGGCCGTACCGTGTCGCTGACGCCGGCGACCGTGAAGCGCATTGCCGCTTGTGTTCTTGCGTTCGAGCGCGGGAATAAAGATATGGGTGCTGCCACGATGCGCACGGCCGGCTTTGATGGCGAGATTATCCGCGGCACGTTTCAGGCGCCATGGAGTAAGGGCTCGACGAAGACGGTGACGGATGCCGTGCTCTCGGCGGTGACGTATGAAGCAAAGAACTACTTTACCCCAATCACCGGAAGCGGATCAAAAGACTGCGCCATATCTTTTGTTGCCGGAGAATGGATTCTCTTGGACTTCGACATAACGCAGCTCGACGGGTTTGACGCGACAAAAACGCAGGTTTTAGCAAGCGTATCTGGGGCGCTAAAGTGGCTTAACACGACGGCATGCACATGACCAGCATTGCTACAAAAAACGGCTCGCTCATCGTCAAGGACGGCAGCGTTGCAGAGAATTGCAACTGTTGCGGTGGGTGGTATTGCTATCAAGGTACTTGTCCGTGCAATGGGTTTTCGCCCGTCTGCCCGTCGCCTGGTTGCCTTCCAAAATACATCAAGATTAGCTATCAAGTTAATTTTCCAGAAACAGCGTTTCTGTATTATGCTCCGCTCCTAACGCACAGCGCACAATCTTTTTCTGGAACAGTAACGTTAACGCGCGGGGCACAAATTGGGACGCTTAATTACCCTGACTACCAATCGCAGTGGAATATCGATTTATTGTTTCCAGACAGTAGCTACGGCGTTATGAGAATGTGGATTCAATACTTTGCGCTGCAGGGATGGATGAAGATGGTTTTTTTCCGCGCCGTTGATACGGTAACGGTTCAATCTCAGGATCCTTGCTGGAATCGCAACCGAATCGTCTACGGAAACATTACAACAACAAACAACCCTAATCAGCCGGATTTTATGGGCTACCGCGAATGGCCTGAGTGGGTCGCCTATGTTTGCTTTTCAACGTATAACAACGACGTCGCGCCTGAATTTGGGCTGACTCAGGCAAGGCAGCCTACGGGACTAAGCCAGTCAGGCTATTGTTTTGGAAGCGGAGCGAACGATCAGTCTTGGAGCGAAAGCATAGTCCGAGACACAAGCCTAACTGATGTCGCTTGTGATCGTCGCCAAAATAATGGATACAGTATTCCGCTTATTTACCCACGAAACCTCGGCATAGCAAGTGTTACCCTGCTCGATTCATACATTTGAAAACAACATACTGGTATGCGAGATGACTTGCAGGCAAGTGTCAACCTACGGCGGACTGATAGGCGAAGGCGCTAGTTCCGGTGTCGGCTACGCAACCGAAGCCGATTGCCTCAACGCCTGCAAAGAGGGCGCGTGCTGCTACGGCACGACGTGCAGCGTGAAACCGCAGTGCCAGTGCCAAGGTGCTGGGCAGACGTTTAAGGGTGTTGGGACGACGTGCAATGGGTCGAGATGCCCTTGTGCTGGGGAGAACTTCTTATGTCAAGCACCTGGATGCCGTCCCAGATTTGTAACAGTGAGCATTCAAGCACAGTTCCCACAAGGCGTTGTCCAATACAACCGCGACTACATTAGGTTTCCTGCCGTTACATTTGCAGGAACTATAACTCTTGATAATCAGAGAGGTATAACCCAATATCGAGCTCCAGACTCACACGTATACGTTGGCCGATTTTATGGCGCTGATGCTGCTACGCTAAATGCTTCAGAGACTAGGATTGGGTTTTACCCGTATGAATCGTATGCACTCGTTAGCTTGTTTAGAAAGATAGAGTCATTAAGCCTTATCGCTAATGATCCTTGTTTCAGATACACAGGCATTGGTGCCTATTACGACGTTACGGCTACTTCAACTAACACCTCTGCGGATGGCTCTGGGGCAGACTACATAAACTATGTAGCGTTTGCATACTTTGGCAATACGCTAGGATTTTCTGACACAGGACATTGTTACGGAACTGGGGGAAGCACTTTCGCAAGTGTATTTCCGGGAGATTTTAATCTAACGGCGTTAGCTAGACCGTGCGAAGAAAGGGCTTCCAACCCAATTGTGTCCCCGCAATCGGGAGTTATTTCCAACAGCGTAACCATGACGTTCATCGATTCCTATGTATAAAAGGCAGCTATGTCTGTATGCAAGTTCGTTGAAGGGTCTTCGTTTTGCTCAAGCTGCGGCTTGTTTGCAAAACACACTCACGCCTTGCGTGCATGTGACGGGCCTCGGAAAGCGTCTGCGGGAGGCCCAGGCACTGAACTGAAGAGACTGCTGGCGGGATGGCCGTTCTATATCACCGCGTCTCCCGACTGCTCGTGCAACCGTGTCGCCGCCGAAATGGACGCCTGGGGGCCGGACGAGTGCGAGAAGCCAGAGCGGCAGGACTACATCCTCGCGGCCATGCGCGAGAACGCTGAGAAGCGTGGGCTCCCGTTTCTGGACGTTGCTGGCCGCATGCTAGTGCGCCGGGCAATCAAGAGCGCCAAGAAGGCCGCTGCCGGCTGACTTCAACGATCAACTTGCACAGCCACAATTGCAAGCCTGAACCAACCGCAGGAGTGCAGGCGTGGCCACAGCATTCGTCCAGACACCGGCAGATATGTCGATCGAGTTTGTGGTCGGCGACGAGCTAAACATCGGCCTGGCGTTCACCTCAAGCTCGGCCGCCATCAATCTTACTGGCTACACGTTCGAAGCGAAGGTGTATAAGCCGGTCTACGCAAACCCTGACGGCTCATTTACCGAGGGGGCATATACGGTTGGTGCAACTGCCGCCACGTTCACTGTGTCGACTGTCTCGATGTCCGGCGGAACCGTGAACGTAGGGCTGACTGAGACGCAGACGGCGGCGCTCAGCCCGGCCATCGGCTACCGATGGTATTTCCGCTGGACCGACACATCTGGCGTGACACTGACAGTGCTGTCTGGATCGTTCACGGCGAGGGCACCGTGAGCGTAACAGTCACAGTCAACGGCAAGAGCGGCCCGTCGGTTGTTGCCACTAATGGCGACACGATCTCGGCTGCCGTCACGAAGAACGCGGTGGTGAGCGTCTCCGCGTCGGCTGCTGCAGCACCAGGCGGCACTGGCCAGACCGGGCCGCAGGGGCCACCGTCCACCACAATCACGGTTGGCAGCGTCTCTACGCTATCTGCTGGCAGCTCGGCCACGGTGGTTGGCACATCGAGCAACAATGGGGCGAATCTGTCGCTGGCGTTCGGCATTCCAGTAGGGGCGACAGGAGCAGTAGGGGCGACAGGAGCAGCGGGTGCGAACGGCACGACACCTACCATCACAGCAACGGCCACCACGCTCTCCGCGGGCAGCTCGGCTACCGTCACGGCCACGCCCAGCAACGGCGGCGCGAACGTCGCCCTGAAGTTTGGCATTCCGGCCGGTGCCGCTGGTAGCGGCGGAGGTGCATCGCTCTCGGATGCCATTCCATCCGCTCTTGGGACTGCGTCGGCGGGCACTGCCTTGACGGCCAGTCGGAGTGATCACGTCCACGCCACACAAGTGGTGAGCAGTGGGGACGTTGTCGGCCTCGACGCACTGCTTGCGAATGTGAGCGTAGACGTAATAGACGGCGGCGACTATGTCGGCGTGGTGCCGTCTTCGACAATTACAATCACGGCACAGCCTGCGAACTACGCTTCCTCGCTGAATGTTGGATCGTCTTGGTCATCTGTTGGAACTGGCAGCACTTATTGGCGGTGCATCGCGTACAACGGATCGCGCTGGGTGATTGCTGGCCAGTGGTTTGCCAGTGGCTCCGCGTATTACACGACTGCATCGACGGACGGCACAAACTGGACGTTGCGTGGCAATTTAAATTCGCCACAGTTTCCGGTGACGGCATTGGCGAGCGACGGCACGTCGTTCGTGGCGATTGGCGATGGCAAATACGCTGGCAGCACAGACGGCCTGACGTGGTCTGGCGGCACGCTGCCTGTCTCGGCAAACGCCATCGCATACGGCAACTCCCGCTGGCTGGCCGCCGGCAGCAGCTCGAGCACCTCGACCAACGGCACAACGTGGGCCGCAGCCGTGGCAACACCAGCGACGATTTCTTGGCTGTGCTACGGATCTGGCGGGTTTGTCGGAGTGGCTGCCGGCACAACAGCGTCTGTGTACCGCACGACCGACGGCACGTCCTGGTCGTCGCATTCGCTGCCAACCTCTGCGGCGTGGTCTGGCGTGGCGTTTGGTGGCGGGGTCTACGTGGCCGTCCGCAGCGGATCAACGGCGGCGTATAGCTCAGACGGCCAAACGTGGTCTACGGCGACAATGCCTGCGAGCAGGTCGTGGGGCTCTCTTGTGTACGCCGGCGGGAGGTTTTTTGCGTTCACATACAACTCGACGGCGGCTGCTTACTCAACAGACGGCCAAACGTGGACGGCAATCACATTGCCAGCCACCGGACGATGGATCTCGGCTGCCGGCGGATCGTTGTCAGTGGTGGCCGTGAATCAGGGCACCGGCTCGCACGCCTACAGCGTGTCGGCTGCGACTGCCGCATTCACCGTTGCTGCCGCATCGACGGCCACGCTGTCTTACCAGTGGCAACTCTCCACGGACGGCGGCACGACGTTTGCCAATGTCTCCGGGGCCACCAGCAGCACGCTCTCCCTGTCTGGGCTGACGACCGGCGACAGTAGCAAGCAGTATCGGTGTGTCGTGTCGGCCACGGGCACGGCAAGCGTAACGAGCAGCGCGGCTACCCTCACGGTGACATGATGCCAAACAAGATTAAGCCAAAACGAAGCTACACCGCCAGCGCCGTTCCTACGACGAGCGACCTGGACACGAACGAGCTTGCCATCAACTGGACGGACGGAAAAGCGTACACAAAGAATGCCGCCGGAAACATTGTCACGGTAACGCTTGGCGGTGGCGGCAGCTCGTTTACGCTGCCTGTCGCAACAGGTTCCGTTCTTGGTGGAGTCAAGACTGGCTCAAACGTCACGATCGCAGGCGACGGCACGTTGAGTGTGGCAGCCCCAACGACGGACGCCAGCTCGCTGACATCCGGCACGCTGCCTGCGGCCAGGCTCCCATCTGCAACTTCTAGCACGATGGGTGGCGTGATTGTTGGCGGAGGGCTGTCTGTGTCGTCCGGAACCGTCTCGGCCGACCTGCGCAGCAACACGTCTGGAATCACTGGTGCCGCTGCGGTCACGAACATTGTTTCGCTGACGGCGGCGCAATACGCAGCATTGGGCACCAAGAATAGCAGCACCCTTTACATCGTTTCGGGGTGATGCGTGGCAATCTATCTCGGCACGGCGTCGCCATCGGATTACAAGCTCGGCTCCGCCGCAGTAAGCAAGATCTATTTAGGCTCAACGCAAGTCTGGCCGGTAGCGTCTTCTGCCGCGTGGAGCAGCAAAAGCACAAACTGGACGGCCGCCAGCTTTTCTGGTGGCGGCTTATCTGCGAGCGACAAGTTTTTTAAAACGTTTCTTGGCGAATCAGCAATCGACGGCGCATACGCCACGGTTCCGGGTGCCGGGACTGTGCGAGTCACCTCAACGTCTGTTAACTGCGCTTACGATTTCCGCATCTACAAAAACGGCACGGTCGCATACACGCTGCCAGACAACTCTGGAGATAGCACGGGCGTTTTCTCAGGCGTGATCCCGGCAACCGGCACAAACTCCTGCTCCATCACCGTCGCCGCCGGTGCCGTTATCAGAATTGCCAACAGCGGCGACCATACGGACTTTCAGAATTTGTACATTTGGTGGGAAACAGCATGAGCGACATCAGCGCGAGTGTTACGTCGCAGCCGATCTCCGCCACCGTCACGGCGGCCGGCGTCTCTGCCACCGTGGCCAGCTCGTCGGCAATGGTGACGATCGCCGGCGGAGTAGGACCGCAGGGTCCGGCAGGTTCAGCCGGCGGTCAGCTCGAGCAGCTTTCGAACGTGCAGATCACCTCGGCACAGGCTGGCGACGTGCTGCAATACGGCGGTGCCAACAAATGGCAGAACAACCCGATACTCGATGGAGGTAACTGGTAATGGCAAGCTCATTCCGCGTTAAACGACGAGCGACAGGTGGTGCAAGCGGGGCGCCGAGTTCCTTGCTGCAATCTGAGCTGGCATACAGCGAGGTTGACCAGATCCTGTACATCGGCCAGGGCTCCGGCGGTTCTGCGACGGTCGTGGCTGTTGGCGGACCAGGCTCGTACCTAACGAAGGCCCTGGCGGCATCGACGTATGCCACAACATCCAGCCTCTCAAGCTACCTGACCACGGCGACGGCGTCGTCGACCTACGTCACGAGCTCGACAGTCTCAAGCACCTACGCACCGCTGGCGTCTCCTACGCTGACTGGCACGCCGGTGGCACCGACGGCGGCCGCTGGCACGAACAGCACGCAGATTGCCACGACGGCCTACGTGACAACGGCCATCAGCAATTTGGTTGGAGGGGCCGGGGCCGCGCTCGACACGCTGAACGAACTGGCCGCAGCCCTCGGCAACGATGCCAGCTTCTCGACGACAATTACCACGTCGATCGGCACGAAGCTTGCCAAGAGTTCAAACCTGTCGGACCTGGCCGACGCTGCCACAGCCAGGACGAATCTTGGGCTCGGCACGATGGCCACGCAGGCGGCAAGCAGCGTCAGCATCACCGGCGGCTCGATCGATGGCGTGAGCCTGGACGGGGGCACCTATTGATGGCCACCTACGATCAACTGCCGGCCACGATGAACCTACGGTGGCGCGTCGGCGACGACTTCTCGGCGCTCATCGACTTCGACATCGGACTGACCAACTACACGGCAGCGGCCACCGTCTACTCGACGATCACAGGCAACGCTGTAGCCACGTTCACGGTCACGATCCCCGACGCCGCGGCGGGAAAGGTGAACGTGGCGCTCACTGACACGCAGACCACGGCCATCGGTGCCGGCACGTTCGCGTGGCAGCTCGTCTGGACTGTCGGCACAGTGACACGAGCCGCGATGGCAGGGTTTATCGACGCCACCCCGTAAGGCTGGAGGCGGCGATGGCCAAGAAGGCAAACAGATTCTGGGTCGGCGACCCGGACGGATTCGGGATGCCTGACGAGGACCAGGTCGAGGGGTCGCTGACCCCTGACGACGACGGACACGTGTATCTGAACCGTCGGCGGCCTGCCGACCAGGAGGCCAAGGATGGGAAAAGCGGTAATGCCGAAGCATCGTCGAAACGCAAGCGACCCGTGGACGGTCGAGACGCTCGAGGGCGGCGTTAATAGGCTGACGTTCAAGGCCCGGCTGTGGGTGCTGCTCACAAGCGACTGGCACTGGGACAGCGTCAAGTGCGACCGCGACAAGCTGGCCTCAGACCTCGCCGCAGCCAAGAAGGTCAACGCCGCAGTGTTGTCTATTGGCGACCACTTCGACGTGATGGGCGGCAAGTGGGACCCACGCTCCAACGGCAAGAACGACATC
>Ga0114963_10001753_pt1 | contig 14814 bp, 13 predicted proteins | sample C_131016_EF_Meta_FD_87019 | JGI IMG/M metagenome (GOLD analysis project Ga0114963, IMG submission 87019) | Freshwater microbial communities from Lake Croche, Canada to study carbon cycling - C_131016_EF_MetaG | ecosystem: Environmental > Aquatic > Freshwater > Lake | place: Lake Croche, Canada...
AGCCAACCTCTGAGGCACCAAGCGAGCCAACCTCTGAGCCAACAAGCGAGCCAACAAGCGAGCCAACCTCTGAGCCAACCTCTGAGCCAACAAGCGAGCCAACAAGCGAGCCAACAAGCGAGTCAACCTCTGAGCCAACCTCTGAGCCAACAAGCGAGCCAACCTCTGAGGCCACATCTGAGGCAACCAGCGAAGCAACTTCTGAGGCCACAGCTGAGGCAACAAGCGAGCCAACTTCTGAGGCAACAAGCGAGGCAACAAGCGAAGCAACTTCTGAGGCCACATCTGAGGCAACAAGCGAAGCAACTTCTGAGGCAACAAGCGAGCCAACAAGCGAGCCGGTGGACGAAGCAACTTCTGAGCCAACTTCTGAGTCCATTCCAGTACCGCCTGAACCGTTACCACCAACGGATGTTCCTGATCCAACGCTGGAGCCGGATTCGGAATCGTCTAACGAGTCTGTGACTGAGGCGGCAGCCGCGGCTACCAGGGCAGCTGGAGCAAGTGCGGTAGATAAGCAGGATAGATTGGATCTCGATTTGGGGGCTGAGCTTGAAATTACTGCGGCTTCTGGAGATGGCAACTTGGCGACGTATCGAGTTTCGGATACTTCCAACCGTGCGTTCCATGTCGGAGATCTAGTTACGATCGTTGGACTTAAGAACCGTGATTTCAACGTCGTCAACGCTCGAATAGTTGCAGTATCTGATTCAGGGTTCACAATTGAGAATCCGGTCTTAGATAAGGAAGAGAATGCAACTGCTAAGGCTAGTTTCTAACTCGAACGTGAGTGATGGCGCCCTCTTTTCGCGGAGGGTGTCATCATGTTTGGTCTAGGCATAGAAAAGATCTTAGTTTTGGCCGTGCTGGCCTTGTTTCTTGTCGGTCCAGATAAGCTTCCACAGTTTGCAATGGATGCAGCGAGGCTTCTCCAAAGGTTGCGAGGATTCAGTCACCAGGCCGTAAATGAATTGAAAGATCAGCTTGGGCCAGAATTTGCAAATTTGGAGTTACAGGATCTACATCCGAAAACTTTTTTAGCTAACCACCTAGATGACCTTGTAGGTGAAGGTCGTCAGATCGCGGGAACGACCTTAGAGGGTCTAGATTCTGTTTCGGATCATGTAAAAATTGATCCGGATCTATTGTGAACTATTTTTTGCCCAGTATTTTGAGCTCTTGAAGCAGGAATGAACTGTTGCTTTTAGCTGAAGTTGGCGGGAACAAATAGTCGTTTACCGCATGAGAACGAGGGTAGTTCCACACAGGAATAAGATGGTGGCTATGGCAGCACTCAATTTCGTGCCCAGCCTTTGAGGTAGACCCATGATTAATTGCTCACGATCGGAATCCATGTCCTTGATGACATTAACAAAATGAAAACCCACGGTGAAGATAGCAAAGGCCGAGTAAAGCCAGATCGGCGGGATCTTGTTTTTAGCGCAATAGATGGCCCAAGGCATCGCCCCAAAAGAGATTAAATAGGGAAGGAATGAGAAGACTGTCCTTTTTAGCCATAAGTTATAGGCCATCGCACTTCCGATTCCCAGTAGATGGATTGAACCGCCTGCAATCCCAAGGGGTCCAAAAAAAGAAAATACGACGGCTAGTAGCAACGCAACAAAGATTAATTTCGAGAGTAATTGAGCGTTAATGTTGCCAGCAACGAGCGGTTTCTTCATCCGATTAGCTAACCTATCGCTCTCTAGATCAATTAAATCATTGCTCCAACCAACAGTGCATTGACCGCAGAGAATAGCGAAAACAATTTCTAGAGAAGCGGGAAGAGAAAATTGCGTGAGAGCCAAAATAAGTGTCATACAACAAACCAACAAGGTTGGACCAAAGTGTGTTGCTTTCGCATAGGAGCGAAGCTTTCCTTCTCCCTGGAAATTTAAATCTTCAGAATTCGGCACTTAACGCTCAATACAGGAAACTGACGCAACAGTAACCTGGATAGCCACTAGATTGCAGAGATGAATCTTTTTGAACAACTGTAAAATACAAACAGTCATTAATCCTTTTTTGCTTTTTTCTCCTGTTTTGCCAACCGCTTTTCCTTGAGAGAAGACTTTGGTTCCTTCTTGGTGTTCGCCGTGCCTTTCTGCTCTTTATTTGCCATATCACTATCCCTTTCTTAGTCCTACTTAGGAGTCATTAGATTACCCGATCCTGACGATGATTTCAGGTGGCGAATACGATTTTGCTCCCAAACAAATGAATAAAGTTTCACGTAGAATTCAATCCGCATGAAAATTATCATCGCACCAGACTCGTTTAAAGGTTCGCTTTCAAATTTTGAGGCAGCGGACGCGATAGGGCGTGGCTGGTCTGCTGTTCGACCCGATGATGAAATCTCGCTCGCTCCATTAGCGGATGGTGGTGAAGGAACACTAGAAACAATTACTGCACAGGTTCCGGGATCGGTAATGGTTCATGAAGAAGTCACTTTCTACAAAAATCTAAAGCGACGGGCATACTGGTCTTTGTTGCCCGATGGAACCGCGATAGTAGAACTGGCGATTGCATGTGGAATTACCCATATGCCAGGACTCGATGCGATGAATTCTCATACGTACGCGTTGGGCGAACTCTTGAAATCTGCGATAAAGCATCCTCGCGTAAGGAAAATAATTACCTGCCTAGGTGGTTCTGCTAGTACAGATGCGGGTGTCGGAGCGTTGATTGCGCTTGGTTTTAACTTTTATCAAGCAGATGGCTCATTAGTTCCACTCGGCGGCAGGCACCTCAAAGAAATTACTTCTTTTGACCAAGATAATTCGTTCCAACTTCCCGTTGGAGGGATAACTTGTCTTGTCGATGTCACAAACACTTTGTACGGCGAAAGCGGCGCTGCTGTTATTTTTGGACCCCAGAAAGGCGCTACCCCTTCAGACATTGTTGACCTAGATAGTGGTCTAGGAAATTTATTGGCTATCTCTGGTGGAAAAGATTTTGATGGAGCTGGTGCTGCCGGTGGATGCGCATTTGGACTAAAAACATTTTTGAATGCAAATATCGCGCTAGGTTCAATATCGATCTCCGAATTGATTGGATTAGAAGCTGCCATTGCTTCCTGCGATTACGTGGTCTCTGGTGAGGGAAGATTTGATAAGCAAAGCTTGGAAGGTAAGGTCGTAGGAAATCTCGTAACGATTGCACGCAAAAACCACAAAGAGGTTCTTCTTTGCGTTGGTTCTAGTTCTGTGGATTTCAAAGATTATGGATTATCAGGGGTGCAGCTTCTGGACCTCGCAGAATCGCACGCTGACGCAATGGCCAACGCCTCGACACTACTCGAAAAAGCTGGCGGACTATTGGCTCAGCAAGTAAATAATGAGCAAAGCGATTGTTAGTTAGGACGATGCGGAAGTTGAATTAGAGAACTGCGACTGTATGGTTTTCTATGAAATCCCAATCGTATTCAATGCACAACCCTTCGCCCTCTGGCGCCATCACATACCCATCAACAATATTGAGTCTTGATCTTGTTCCAAATTCGAAATCATCAAAAGGATACAGTGTTTCGAAGAATTCGCAGTTGCTAATGGCTAGTGAGGGATGAAGTTGTACTTGTTCTAGGCCGTGATAGATGGTGGTATGCAATTCACATTGAACTCCAAATGCTTCAGCGACATGAGCCGTCTTCATCACTGCAGTGATTCCTCCTCGCCACGAGACATCGCTTCGCACAATATCGGCTAAACCTTCTCGAATGTAATGTGCAGTCGAATATTGGGCACCGGCAACGACCTCGGTACCGCAGATTGGTATATCCAATTTCTCGCGCAACTTTCGTAATCCATTAAAATTTACATCTAATAGCGGTTCTTCTAGCCAACGATAATTGAGGCGCTCGAGCTCGCGACCAGCCTTCAATGCTTGTTCGTATGTATAACTGATGACTGGATCCGCCATGAGAGTAAAGTCGTCACCGACCGCTTCTCGAACGGCTCGGTAGCACTCAATATCTATTTTGAGATCTCCTGGGGGATGTAATTTGTAGCCTCTGTAACCCTTGGCTTGTACTTCAAGGGCTTGCTTCACATAATCTTCTGGACCAGGTAAAAACATGGAGGAGACATAGAGCGGCACTTTTTCGCGAGCCGCACCCAGGAGTTTATAGACCGGCTGGTGTGCCATTTTTCCGACGATATCCCAACAGGCATTATCAAATGGCGCGTATGAGTAAATCGGAACGTGGTTCCAACGACGATCAAAAAGCTCGAAATCTTTGATGCTTTTAGCGGTATCGTGCGCGGATCTTCCCAGAAAAAAAGGTCTCACTTGTGACATTGTCGCTGCGGCTGCCTTGGCATCAAGGGCACCAAAACCAAAAGAAGTTCCGGTAACGCCTTCGGTTGTGGTTATCTGTACCACCGTGAAATCGGGCCTAGATCCTCCCGGTAGCTGAACCGCTTCTACGGCATCGAGATTATTTAGCGAATCCCCACCCCGGCATGCACGGATTTCGATCTTCTCAATGGTGCTCGCTTTACTCATTGACCTTCCGTTCCTGTGTGTACGATTTTTAGATCCGAAGTAAATCTCTTTAGTGATGTTTCAATGTGGGAGAACATCTCATCTTTCGCCTTTTGTGGATTTCTTGCGGCAATTGCTTTAAAAATTGCGTTGTGTTGCTTGATAGCAAGTTGCCCACGATCTGATTGGTAATATCGAGAAAAGAGATCTTGAATGAATTCAACTTTGTCATCTGGCTGAACTAATTTCTTCTGCGTGGCTACGTAAAGACGAAAAAGATGTAGATGACAATGCGTTCGCTGAAACGCCGATTTGACCGATTTATTTCCAGAATATTGCGCTATGAGCGAGTGGAATCTCTCATCATGCATGGTAATTGCTTCCATCAAATAGTCATCATCTAGTGTGATTGCCTCTTTAGCAGCATTGATTTCATTCAATAATTCTTTGATACCCTTTTCATCAATATATATTGCTGCTTGTTCAGCAGCCCAAGGTTCGATCAGTAAACGAAAATTGAATAGGTCAGCGAACTCTTTGACACTTAATAAGTTAGTCGCGCGATATCCCTTTAGCGCTTCTTTAGCGATTAAATCTTCTGATTCTAACCGAGCCAATGCTTCTCGAATCGGCGTTTGAGAAACACCTAGTCGCAGGGTTAATGCATCTATATTGACCTTTTCGCCCGGAGCAATTTCATGGGAAAAAATCATCGCCCGAATCATGGTGTAGGTCTCGTCGGTGAGTATCGATCGCTTTGGGCGACTACTCTCTGGGACTTTCCCTTTAACAACCACAGTACGCTCCTTGGCTATAAAAACTTCTAATTCAAATAATTCGGATGAATCCTAAGAATCATACTCATTGATCGTGTAAAACTATTTGGGGAGCCGAAGCCCGTCCATACCTCCGTCAACTGCTAACACCGTCCCAGTGGTGGAACTCTGTTGAGGGCTTGCTAAATACAATATTGCATTTGCAACCTCGTCTGCTGATACTAATCGACCCATAGGTTGACGAGCCTCGAGTGCCGCGCGCTCGGCAACAGGATCCTCTGTCAACGTTAATAATCGCGATACCCAAGGAGTATCAGCTGTTCCTGGATTGACGCAATTGACTCTAATTCCCTCTTTCACAAAATCTGCTGCCATTGCGAGCGTGAGGGAGAGTACTGCGCCTTTACTGGCGCTATAGACCGCTCTTTTTGGAAGTCCAACCGTCGCTGCGATAGAACATGTATTCACGATCGCAGCCGAAGTACTTTGACGAAGAAAGGGAAGCGATCCGGAGGTAACTCGCCCAATACCAGCCACGTTGATATTCATGACTTGAGACCATTCATTATCTGTGGCATCGGCGACCGTTCCCACAGCCCCGATTCCGGCATTGTTTGCCAGAATATCAAGCACAGATGTGTGCTGAGATAGTTCTTCGTAAGCTTCAGTCACGCTTTGTGAATTACCTACATCGCAACGAATATAGGTGGCGAATGGCAACATATCACCCTCTGAAATATCGAATCCAAAGACAATTGCACCGAGAGAGGAGAGCTTCTTTGCAACAGCAAGCCCTATTCCAGATCCAGCACCGGTTACGACCGCATGTAGACCTTCAAATTCACTTTTCATTGTTGCTCTCACTTTCAATTGAGTGTTCCATCCAATATTTGCCATGGGGATAGACGTATTCTTTTATGCTTGCTTCATGCATCTCTGCACTAGAACCTGGACCTACTGGTGCCATGTAATGTCCGAGAACGACCTTTGTGGGTTGTAAGAAATGCTCATGTAGGTGATCAACATACTCAACGAGCCGCTTTTCGTGATGACCGGTTACGGCTACAGCATCAAACATCGCCAAATGTTGAACCATCTCGCATAAGCCTATTCCGCCAGCATGAGGAACTATGGGAATTTCAAATTTTGCTGCCAATAAAATGTTTGCCAAATTCTCATTAACGCCAGCAACCCTCGTTGCGTCAATTTGCATGAAGGAAATTGCATTTAATTGCAATAGTTGCTTAAAAATTAATCGATTAGCTGCCATTTCACCAGTCGCCACCTTTATTGGTGCGACCTCTCTTGCTATTCGAGCGTGCCCAACCACATCATCCGGATGAGTTGGCTCTTCAATCCATTCAATGTCGAACTCTTGTAACTGATTTATCCAATCGATAGCGACATCCACGTCCCAGACTTGATTCGCATCAATGGCAATTTTGAACTTTGGACCTACTTCAGCTCTAACTTTTGCAAGTCTGCGACGGTCATCGACGACGGATTTACCGCATTTATATTTGATTAAAGAGAAACCATCGGTCACAGCGTTGCGGGTTAGCTCTAGCATCTTCTCATCTGAGTAGCCAAGCCATCCAGGTGTTGTCGTGTAGGCAGCAACGCCTTGTTCAAGAAGAACCTTTTCATTTATTTCTTTAGCGCTCTCGGTCCGCTTCAAAATTGAAAGTGCTTCTTCTGGCGTCAAAACATCTGCGATGTATCGAAAATCGATGGCCGCCACCACTTGCTCAGGTGTTAGCTCCGCCAATAATTTCCAGAGGGGGAGACCTCTTTCTTTCGCAAATAAATCCCACAACGCGTTGAGAACGGCTCCCGCTGCCATGTGAAAGATACCCTTGTCTGTCCCCAACCATCGGAGTTGGCTATCAGCAGAAAGTTGGTGAGCAATCGCTCCGATGTTGCTAAATGCATCTTCCGTAGATAAGCCAATCACTTGCTCTGCCAAGATTTGAATGGCGGTAATCTGCACATCATTTCCTCGGCCAATAGTGAATACGAGAGAGTCACCGGTGTAGTTGTCGTCACTCGTGAAAAGCTTGAGGTAGGCTGCTGAATAATCCGGATCAGCATTCATCGCATCGGAACCGTCCAACATGGTCGATGTTGGAAAACGGACATCATACGTTTCGCTTCTCGTGATCAACCTTTTCGCCATGAGTTATGAAACCAAAAACTTTTCTAACCCGAGCGGCGCACCGGTCTCTGACCATACACTCTCGTAACCGACACCAGGAGCCGTAGGTGCACTGACTAATCCCTTTGCGTCGACAAACGATTCTCGAACTATTGGATTACCGAAAACTAATGATTCATAGTAAGTATTATTCTTGATAGCCATGCAGAGGTGAATGCTTTCAAGGCCGTAGCCATGTACTTCTGCCCGTAAGTGGTAAGCATCTGCTAGGTGAGCTATTCGCATAGCACCGGTAAAGCCACCTCTCAAAAAGGTGCTGGTACGCAACGCCGACGCAACGCCGGTAGCAACAAAATCACCTGCACTCATGTGGGCGCCATCTGTTACCTCACCTAAAAGTAAAGGAACCCGAACTCTTTCACCTAGCCATTTGTAAGCTGTGACGCTGAATTCCCGCATTGGTTCTTCGTACCAAAGATATCCAGCGTCAGAAAGTGCATGGCCTAGATAAGTCGCATCCAGGAGATCAAATCCGGCGGAGCCGTCGTACATCAGCGGAACATCTTCTCCAACATGTTCTCTGAGCTTTGTACAGAGCAAAGCATCTTTCTTTGCATCTCCAAAAGCATGTAATTTGATCGCCGGATAACCCAGTTCAAGGCATTGATCTGCGACATCAAGGAATTCTTCTATCGTGGAAAATGTAACGGTGGAGGCATATGCCTGGATTGATTGACGATAGCCACCTAATAATTTCCAGACAGGTAAATTTGCTTGTTTGCCCGCGATGTCCCAGAGCGCGACATCGACAACGTGTGCCATGTTTGGTGCAAATCTTTCAATACGGTCCAGCTCCCACGCGCGTTCCCAGAGATATTCGCGATTTAGAGGATCTTGTCCGATTAGCTCGGCCGCAAAACGACGATCTATATAGTCTTTGAGAATTACGCCACGTGGCGCGGCGGCAAATCCAGTAATCCCCGCATCAGTTTCTATTACCAACCAACCTCCAATGCCGGCCGGTTCTGAACCGGGTAGACCTTTTCGCCAAACAAAGCTCGGAGAAAATGCTGGTCGTTCTACTAACACGACCTCAACACTGGTGATCTTCATAGAATCTTCCCTTCCGGTACTTCTATCAATGTTTCACTCTTCAAAATTATAACTTTTCGATAACGAACCGAAGTTTTATGCGAAATCATGCAGGAAACTCCTGCGGTAGTTGGAATCTTATGTAATATTTTCCGAAAATACTATACGAAATAGTATTTTTCCTTTACTCTCACGATACTAGGTCGCTCTCAATCTGTAGTAGTGGCTAAATACGAAAGGGGATATCTTGAAAAGAAAGTTCTCAGTACTCGGAATCGCAACTGCTGCATTTGCTGTTACAGCTAGCTTCGCAGTTACAGCGCTTCCAGCACATTCGGCAATACCGTCAATTACGGTATGGGTAGATGCACCTCGTTTGCCTGGTGCCAAGCTTTATGCACAAATTATGAAGGGCAAAGTAAACGTTGACGTGCAGTTGCACGCACAAGGTGACTTGGTTGCCAAAGTTGCACTATTCAATCGCGTGAAAAAAGGTTGGCCAGATGTAGTTTTCGGTCCACCAAATGACGTTTCAGTTCTGCGAGATGCTGACAACGCCATGCAACTCGATTCACTTGCCACTCCGGCATTCTGGAAAGACATTGCCAACGGAAATAACTGGTGTAAGGGTGCAGATGGTCACTATTACTGCATTAAGAACGATATGGCACAGACAGTTCTCTGGGTCAATACCAAACTCGTTAAGCAGTTTGGCTACACCATTCCGAAGACAATGACAGATTTTGCTGCAATCGGCGCTGACATTGCCAAGAACCATCCTGGATATTCATTGGGTGCACTTGGCGATCAAGGCTTCTATTCTGGCTACCTCTGGCCTTCTCAATGCCCAGTGAATGCTGCAACTTCATCCACGGCTGTAAGAATTGCTCCGAAGGATTCACATTGCACTCGCGCAACCGCGCTAGTACAACCGATGCTTGACTCCGGAGTACTTTCACCATCAGCAGGATGGGACGCCGACTTCCTCAAAGAATTCGGTTCAACCGATAAAGTTGTCATGACAATCGGACCAACATGGTACGGAGACTTCGTCATTCGTCCAGCTTCATCATGGAATGTTCCAGCAGGAGAAATCACTGCCTACCCAATGCCTAAATGGGCTGGCGAGAAAGTTGCTTACTCAGGTGAATATGGCGGCGGTATCTATACCGTATCCCCACATTCCAAATTCCCTAAGCAAGCACTTGCCTTTGCTCAGTTCATGGTGCAAGACAAGCGCAACATCGTGGATGTAACTAATCCTGATGGATCGCATGGAGCTCCTACATTCCCATCTACAAGTAGTGGAAACGCACTATGGGCCGCTAAGACAAACGCGGATCCGTATTACTCACCAAGTCCATTCCCAGCAATGCTTGCTCAGTTCCCACTTATCTTTACAGGTGAGAAGCCAGTTAGCTACGATGCAAATGGTGCATGGTCGGTATTCAGTAATGAGCTGAAGAAGAACAAGAATGCACAAGCAGCACTCGAGGCTTACGATGCTTACACAACGAACCTTGCTAAGCAGCTTGGTTACGATGTAAAGACAAACTAAACAGAAAAAAATACGAGAATAGCGAAAGTCGAGTTGGTTCTCTTTGAACCAACTCGACTTTCTTAATAGTTACTTGGATCTGGAGTAAAGATGTCGAAAGTCAAAAAGGCAAAACAGAGAAACACAGCAATGTGGGTGATGCTATCCCCATATTTAATTTTGCTCATTGGCTTAGGAATTCTTCCGGTGATTATGGCCGTGTTAGAAATTCCTCAAAAAGCCCGCAACAATCGAGAGGGTGGGTGGGGCGTAGTAATCAAAGTAATTCAAGACTTTCGTCTCATTCCAGCGGTAGAACATATCCTTGGATTCGTTCTCATCTTTGTTCCGCTCACGATTGTTTTTGTGATCGCTATGGCGTTGATGCTTGATCTAAACAACAGTAAATGGAAGAAATACGCACGTGTTGCCTATATTGTTCCTGCTTCTGTTTCTGGCGGGGTTGCGGTTTTGGTCTGGTATATCATTTTCGAACCACATTTCAGCCCATTTAAGCCTTTCCTAAGATTGTTTGGCATTAAGCGAAGTGACCAGATTTGGCAGACAAGTCATTTGGTCTGGATTTTTGCGATTATGGCCTTCTTTACTATTGCCGGTAACTGGATTTTGATCCAGTATGGCTCACTCCAGTCGATTTCTGGTGAGGTTATTGAAGCAGCAAGAATCGATGGTTGCAGTGCGTTTCAAATTGCCATGCGGATTAAATTACCTTTAATCAAAAAATATATAATTTATATGGCCGTACTCGTTTTCGCCGGCGGACTCCAGCTTTTTGTCGAACCGCAATTGCTCGACACTGGTGTTTTCAATGGAATTTCACATGTATGGTCTCTAGATCAACTTTCTTACGACTTTGCTTTCACAAATGGCGAATTTGGTTCCGCCTCAGCGTTATCGATCCTGCTCTTAATTCCGAGCTTGCTCGGTGCGCTGGTTGTGATTTTCAAAACTGACATGTTTGAGGATGAAGAGACAGCAGCCAGAAAAGAAAGAAAAATGGCCAAAAAGGCGCTTGAAGCTATGAAGGCAGGAAATTAATCATGATTGAAACTCAAACCCTGAAGAAGAAGTCAAATTTAAAGGGCGAGAATCCGTTCGCAATGAGTTTGGTAAACGGATGGTTAATAATTTTTGCAGTTATCAGCGTTGTTCCTATGATCTGGTTGGTCTTGGCTCCCACTAAGACTGATCCTCAATTGTCTTCAAGCAACCCGCTTGCTGTTGGAAGCCTGTCGGGGTATTGGCATGCATGGCACCACTTGAATTTTTTTGACGATGGCGTCGTTGCCCAGTGGGCTTGGAACTCTGTCTGGTACACCGCCATGATCGTAGTTATTGCAACAATAACCGCATCATTGGCTGGTTTCGTTTTGAGCGCTTCACGGATTCGTTTCAAGCGAGTCTTCTTGATTTCGACTCTTATTTTTATGTTAGTTCCTCCGATGGCCCTTGTGGTTCCGGTCTTCGTACTCATGGACAAATTGAACCTCACGGATAATCCGTGGAGTGTAATTCTCGTGTCATCCCTCTATCCATTTGGGGCATTTCTCTCTTATATTTACTATTCAACAACTATCCCAAAAGAGTTGTACGAATCTGCGCGCTTGGATGGTTGTAACGATTTTCGTCTTTTTACAAAAATTGCGCTTCCGCTATCGACTCCTCTTCTATCGCTTCTTGCCTTCTTTGCCTTTATAGGTAACTGGGGTAACTACTTTCTTCCATACATATTGCTGCCATCTCCCGAGCACTACACCTTGCCGATTGGCTTAGGCTTCTTGTTCGTATCAACACCGGCCCTTAATCCGGGCGTGGGAGCCACCTCTGTGCCTGTATACAAGCCCGAGATTGCCTTGGCGGGTGTTCTTGTCGCCGTACCAATCATGCTGGTATTCATGTTCTCGCAGAAACGCCTGGTCCGCGGAATGCTCGCTGGTTCCATCAAAGAATGAGCGACGCACGGTCCGGGAGCAGTGAATAAATGTCCTCGTTACGTCATGACTCGCTTGTTACCCTTAAAGGTGGCGCAGTCGTCTCTCGCCTTGGCCTTGGAACAGCTCAGCTAGGCGGCCTTTACACGTCGCTTCCTGTCGATGATGGTGCAGAGCTTGTGCAGTTTTCACTGAATAATGGCGTGCGGTATCTCGACACTGCCCCACATTACGGAAAAGGTACATCTGAGAGACGTTTAGGCAGTTATTTGCAGGGTATAGAGAGAACTAGTTTCACAATTTCAACAAAGGTCGGCAGACTACTGGTTCCATCTTCCGGAAGTGTTGATGCAGATTTTGCAGATGCTGATAATTCCGTTGAGAGATTACATGATTATTCAGCAAGTGGAGTTTTGCGTAGCGTTGAAGAAAGCTTGGAAAGATTGCAGTTAGAAAGAATCGATATTGCATACATCCATGATCCCGATGATTTCGCAGATCAAGCCATTGATGAGGCCTATGCCGCGCTCGAGTCACTACGATCCCAAGGGTTGATTAAATCAATTGGGGTAGGGATGAATTACAACGAGATACCAACGCGATTTGTTAATGAAACCGATATTGACCTGGTAATGATTGCCGGCAGATATACCCTTCTGGATCAGAGTGCGGATAGAGATCTCTTTCCCAGCGCTTTGCGAAAAGGCGTCGATATTGTTGCCGTCGGAGTTTTCAACTCTGGCATTCTCGCAAACCCATCTCCCACCTCGCACTTTTTTTATGGCGTAGCACCTGAAGCAATCGTGAACCAAGCGAAGAGGCTTCAGGCAATTGCAACTGATTTTGGATTTACGCTCTCACAGGCAGCTCTTCAGTTTCCACTGCGCCATCCAGCGGTAAAAAGTGTGGTGGTCGGTTGTCGATCCGCAAAATCACTGGCACGAAATATTTCAGAATTTAATAATCAAGTATCAGAGGAAGCGTGGAGCGCCCTACAACATCAGATCGACTCATTTAACGCGAGCGGAGAATAAAATGCCACTTCACCAAGAAGCCTTAGATTTTTTAGCTACAGCAAAAGCGGCTGGTGCTGTAGATATTTCAACACTGACACCACGTCAGGCTAGATCAAACTCACACATCGTTTTAGATGTTATCGGGACTATTGATGATCGTGTGACGATTTCGCAGGCCTATATGACTGGACCTACTGCGGATATACCTCTGGAAATTTATACTCCACCAGGGGAGGGACCGTTTAATGGTTTGGTCTGGTATCACGGTGGTGGCTGGGTACTTAACTACGTTATTTCAGCTCGAGCTCATTTGGCGGAGTTGGCAATACGCACCAAATCGGTGGTGGTAGCTGTTAATTATCAGAAGGCCCCCGAACATAAGTTCCCAATTCCTCATGATGACTGCTATGAGGGGCTTTTGTGGACAGTTAACAACGCTCATAAACTAAATATTGACATTAAAAAGATTGGCGTTGGTGGGGATAGCGCTGGTGGAAATTTGGCCTCAGGAGTGGCTCTGCGAGTACGCGATGAAGGAAACCTACATCTTGCCTACCAAATGCTTGTCTATCCTTGCAACGGAGTCGACTTCAATACGCCTTCATATCTTGACAATGCCGAGGGATTTGGCTTGTCTCGAGCAGGAATGATGTGGCTCTGGGAACAATACTTAAACGGCCCAACGGATCATGAAAATCCATACGCAGTCCCATTGTCTGCTAGGGATACGAGAGGTTGTGCGCCAGCCATCATTGCTACCGCCGAGTTCGATGTTTTACGAGATGACGGGCTTCGCTATGCCGAGCTTTTGCGTTCCCATGGTGTTGAGGTGATCTATAAGAATTTTGATGGATTGATTCACGGTGCCTATTCCTATACCGGGGTCATCCCCTCTGCGCTTGTTATGCGAGAATTTTTTGGAGACTCGATCAACGCAATACTCGCCACCATCGGATAGCTCATGCAAATACTCAGGGGCATGACTTGGGACCACCCACGGGGCTTGGACTCGGTTTTGCTTTCAAATTCCATTCTTCAATCGGAATTGAACCTCACCGTGGATTGGAGGGCCCGCTCACTTTTGGATTTTGGGGATCAACCCGTTTTGGAATTCTTTAATGATGTTGATTTGATGGTGATAGATCACCCTCATGTTCCAGATGCTGTGCACAGCAATACGGTGCTTCCCTTTGAAAATTTCCTTACGCCGCCTGAACTCGAACTACTTTCGAGAACCAGCGTCGGTCAATCCCATAATTCTTATACATATCAGGGAAAGCAATGGGCGCTAGCAATTGATACGGCTGCTCAAGTAAGCGCCTTTCGAGCCGATCTGACGGATTGCGCACCTGTTTTTTGGTCGGATGTCATAGAAGTCGCGAAAAAAGGTACCTTGCTTTGGTCCCATAAGCCGGTAGATATCTTTAGTACCTTTGCTACGCTCATGGCGCAGAAAGGCTCACCGTTGTGCGGTGACGGTCAGTTTATTAACGAGTCTGTGGCTCTAGAGGTACTCGAATTTATGCTGGAACTATCGACATTAGTACCGGATTTTTGTGCTTCGAGTAACCCGATAGACGTTGCCGAAATTCTTGCGACATCCGATGACTACCATGTTGGTGTTTGTATGTACGGATATAGCAATTACGCTCGAGTTGGATTCAGAGAACATGTACTTCTTTATGATGATCTTCCATCATTTGATGGCAGAGCCTCTGGTTCGCAGTTGGGTGGGGCGGGAATCGCGATTTCTGCGGCTTCGGTGAATCCTGAGCTAGCTGCCCGTGTAGCCATGTTCCTATCA
>Ga0114963_10001754_pt1 | contig 14812 bp, 11 predicted proteins | sample C_131016_EF_Meta_FD_87019 | JGI IMG/M metagenome (GOLD analysis project Ga0114963, IMG submission 87019) | Freshwater microbial communities from Lake Croche, Canada to study carbon cycling - C_131016_EF_MetaG | ecosystem: Environmental > Aquatic > Freshwater > Lake | place: Lake Croche, Canada...
CGAGCTGAAAGTCCCTATAGCGCAGAGTATTTGACGTCGGCTTTCGGTTCGGGTTCGTCGAATGGATCGGGTACCGCCACGGCGGCGAGTTTCGCGGCCTTCGGCCTGGGGGAGGAGACCTGGTCTAGTGGCCGGGCGCCGGCCACCAATAACGCCCTCTGCGCGTACACGCCGTCGCGCGGCGTGATCTCGGTGCGGGGCAACTGGCCGCTGGTGCCCACCATGGATGTGGTGGTCCCGCACACCCGAACCATGGCCGACATGTGTGAGCTGCTCGACGTCCTGGTCGCCGACGATCCGAACCCGCGCGGCGATCTGTGGCGCACGCAGCCGTGGGTCAAGATCCGGCCGGCATCCAACGTGCGGCCTAAGTCATACCCGGCACTGCTGCCCCGCGACGGCGACTCGGCCCGGCAGGCGTTGGCGGGGAGGCGATTCGGGGTGCCGCGCATGTACGTCAATGCCGACCCGGAGGCGGGCGTGGGCGAAGGTTTGGGCATCGGCGGCGCGACCGGCCAGCGCATCGAGACTCGGCAATCCATCCTCGATCTGTTCCGGGCTGCCGGAGCCGACCTGGTCGCCGCGGGCGCCGACGTCGTCCTGGTGGATTTCCCGGTGGTCTCCAACTACGAGCATGACCGCGAGGGCGTGCCGTCGATCAAGACCCGCGGGCTGGTGAGCCCGGAGTTCCTCGAACGTGAGGTGCTCGATCTGTCGGCATGGGCGTGGGACGACTTTCTGCGCGCCAACGGTGACCCGAACCTACCCAATCTCGCCGCGGTCGACGGAAGTCTGATCTGGGTCAACGATCCCGGCGCACTGCCGGATCGGGTACAGGGGTTCGGCGAGGGCAGCGACGAGATCAATATCTACCCCGACTTCATTCGCACGAACCCCATTAACTCCTTCCTCGATATCCCGCACATGGAAGAGGGACTCCGCGGACTGGAACGCACTCGCACGGTCGACTTCGAGGAGTGGATGCACCGGCGCGGACTCGATGCGGTGATCTTCCCGACCGTCGCCGACGTCGGTCCCGCTGATATGGACGTCAACCCCGCCTCCGCGGATCTGGGCTGGCGCAACGGCGTATGGGTGGCCAACGGCAACCTGGTTCCGCGTCATCTCGGCATCCCGACCGTGACGGTTCCGATGGGAACGATGGCCGATATCGGCATGCCCGTCGGGCTCACCTTCGCCGGCCGCGCGTATGACGACAATGCTCTGCTGGGTTTTGCCGCAGCATTTGAGGCGACCGGTGACCGGCGCACGCCTCCACCGCGAACACCACCCCTATGAAAGGTGAACTATGAACGCAGGTATCGCAGACGGCAACCGGATGCCGGCCGAATACGCTCCACAGGAACGGATTTGGATGGCCTTCCCGTGTGACGGGTACACCCTGGGCGAATCTGCTGAGGATCAGGACGAGGCTCGGTCCACCTGGGCTGCGGTGGCCCACGCGGCTGCCGAATTCGAACCCGTCACCATGGTCGTGCATCCGAAGGAACGCCATATCGCCGACCGCTACCTGTCGGCGGATATCGACATCGTCGAGGCACCACTCAATGACGCGTGGATGCGTGACATGGGGCCGACGTTCGTGCACGCCGCCGACGGTTCGGTGGCCGCGGTGGATTGGGTGTTCAACGGCTGGGGCGCCCAGGACTGGGCGCAGTGGGACCTCGATTCGCAGATCGGCCGCTTCGTCGCCAACACCGCCGGCACACCCATCATCAGTTCGGACTTGGTCAACGAGGGCGGCGGAATCCAGGTTGACGGCGAGGGCACCGTCTTCGTCACCGACACCGTGCAACTCGACGCCGGCCGCAATCCGGGTATCACCCGCGCGGAGGTCGAGGCGGAGTTGGCCCGGACCATCGGGGCCACCCACGTCATCTGGCTGCCCGAAGGGCTGACCCGGGATTCGCAACGGTTCGGCACCCGCGGCCACGTCGACATCGTCGCCGCCATCACCTCACCCGGACGGCTGGTGTTGCACTCCCAGCGCGATGAATCCCATCCCGACTTTCAGGTGTGTCAGCGGATTCGCGCCGCCATCGAGGCCAGCACCGACGCGGCCGGGCGCTCGTGGGACATCACCGAAATCCCAGCTCCCGCAACGCTGACCGACTCCGAAGGATTCGTCGATTACAGCTACATCAACCATCTGATCGTCAACGGCGGCATCATCGCGTGCGGATTCGGCGACGCCCGTGACGCTGATGCGGTGGCGATTCTCGCCGAGCAGTACCCGGGCCGCACAGTAGTCACGGTGGATGCGCGACCGTTGTTCGCCCGCGGCGGCGGAATCCACTGCATCACTCAGCAGCAGCCGCTGCCGAGGGTCTAGGCAGGATCAGCCGGCGGCGCACCCGGGTAGAAACAGCGCAGCCGGGATCAGGGCATCGGCGGGCGCGGTGGTGGTGGTCGGGTTGGTGCCGCACACCTTGGCCTTGTCCTTCGGAATCCAGAACTGGCCTTCCTGTTCGAACACGAACGAGGTCGGGGCGCCCATATCCGGATTGGCCTTGTTGGCAAGCAGACCGCCGGTGACCGCCCACCCGTCGGCGCACTGCAGATCGCTGATGGTGTAGACGTTGTCGGGACCCATGGCTTGGGCGGCGTTGGTTGCGGGCTGGGCGAGTGCGTCCTTCGTGCATTCGGTCATGCCGCCGACCATCGGTGCGGTCGAGGAACTCGAAGAACTCGAAGGACTCGAGGCGGCGACGCTGCTACGTGGCGCGGCCGGTTCGGTGGTGCTGGTGGCGCAGGCGGTCAGGCCGACGGCGGCCAGGCATGCCAGTGCTGCGGTGCGGGGGGCGGCGGCGATCAGGATGCCTGACGCTCCCGCTTCTGTTCCTCGCGGGCCAGCATCCGATCGCGCTGCTCCTCAAACTTGAGTACCTGACCCTCGAGGTCGGCCATGTAGGCGGCGAGTTGCTCGCGACGCTGCTCGCCGACGGCGCTGAAGTCGGTGCGGTCGAAGATGCGCCACTTACGCAAGACCGGTGTCACCACATCCTCGAGATGCTGGCGCGGATCGTAGATACCGTGCTTGGCCATCAGCACACCGTTGCGGCGGAAATTGGGCATGCCCTGACCGGGCATCCGGAAATTCTCGACGATACTGGCGATGGCTTCCATGGCCTGGTCCGGCGCGAGATCCAGTGCGGCACTGCAGGTATCGCGGTAGAAGATCATGTGCAGGTTCTCGTCCGCGGCGATGCGGGCAAGCAACCGGTCCGCGATCGGATCACCGCATGCCTTGCCGGTGTTGCGATGGCTGACCCGGGTCGCGAGTTCCTGGAAGGAGACATACGCGATCGACAGCAGGAAGTCGGTCTTGTGACGTTCCTCTTCTTCGGCCGTGGGCCCGAAACCATTGGTCATGTGGGCCATGCGGGCCTGCTCAAGGGCGACCGGGTCGACGCTGCGGGTCACCACGAGATAGTCGCGCAGGGCGATGCTGTGCCGGCTCTCTTCGGCCGTCCAGCGGCCCACCCAGGTTCCCCACGCGCCGTCGAGCGAGAAGTAATCCGCGGCCTGGCGGTGGTAGGAGGGCAGGTTGTCCTCGGTCAGAAGGTTGGTGATCATCGCCGCCTTGGCGACCTCACTGAGTTGCGACTGTGCCGGATCCCAATCTTTGCCACCCATGGCCGCGAAGTTTCGACCCTGATCCCACGGGATGTAATCGTGCGGATGCCAATTCGTCGTCGCAGACAAATGCCGGTTCAGATTGTTCTCGGCGACCTGCTCAAGTTCCTGGAGCAGCTCCAGGTCGGTCATCACTCGCTGCATCGCACCTCACCCTTGGCTTTGACGAGCAGGGGAAGGTCACCCGCGCGGTGTATCTGTTTAAGAAGTAGGTCTTAGAGACTATCAGTCCAACCCATCCGTTCCGTGCCCCGACACGATCCGAAACCGCAGTTCAGACGGCTCTCGTCAGCAGCCGTTGCCGAATAGGGCCTGCAGAAGCGGCATCGACGACGGTTCCGGCCAACGCGAGTGCGCCCTGTGTGATTGCCGTCTCAGCCGCGCTGGTGATGGTGGCGGCGGCGAATTCGGGTTGATGGTTGACCGCCGGCAGCGAGTCGATGCCGATGTAGGGGTGGATCGCGGGGATGACCTGGGAGACGTTGCCCATGTCGGTGGATGCCCTGGCCATCATGGTGTCCGGACCGGTGCTGAAGCGCCGACCGGCGGCAGTGGCTCGTCGCTCGTAACAGGTCAGCAGATCGTCGTCAGTGCGGAATTCCGCATAGGGCTTCGATTCGGCAGTGACGGTGAGTGCGGCACCGGTCGCCATCGCGCCGGCCTCGAAGCAGCGCATCACCCGGGGTTCGATCTCAGCGAGTTCGGCCAGCGTCTCGGCGCGGACGTACCAGCGTCCCTCGGTGTGTTGTGGAATGGAGTTCGGCGCCTCGCCGCCGCGGGTGACCATGCCGTGCACCCGCACCGACGGCGGCAACTGCTGGCGCAGCAGTCCGATCGCGACCTGGGCGACGGTGAACGCGTCGGCGGCGTTGATGCCGCGCTCGGGGTAGGCCGCGGCATGCGCAGCCTTGCCGGTATAGGCGATATGGCTGTGCGACACCGCGAACGGGCGCGCCCGGGCGACGTCGACCGGGCCGGGGTGCACCATCGCCGCGGCGTGTTGGCGCGAGAACCCCCCTCGGTCAAGGAGTTCGATCTTGCCGCCACCGCCCTCCTCAGCCGGCGTGCCGATCACGGTGAGCGTCACACCCAGATCGTCGACGACGGGAGCCAGTGCGAGTGCGGCGCCGACGCTGATGGCTGAGATCAGATTGTGGCCGCAGGCATGCCCGAGGCCGGGCAGCGCGTCGTATTCGGCGCACAGCGCGATATGCAGATCGCCGCTGCCGATCCGGGCGGCAAATGCGGTGTCCAGGCCGCAGTACTTCTCCGTGATGTCAAAACCGTTGTCCAACAACTCTTCCGCTACCCGCCGCGCGGACCGCACTTCCTCCCAGGCGATTTCGGGATGGTCGTAGAGGTCGCGGGACAGGGCGATGAGCCTGGGGTGTGCCGCGGCAACACCCGCGGCGATGGCGTCGTCGATACTCACTGGTCGCCCGCCACGCCGTAGGACGGCGCCCGAGTCGGATCGACCCCGCGCACCCGGTAGTCGTTCTTCTGTGGCTGCCACAGTTCCCATAGCGCGACGAGGTCGCCGATGGGGTTGTCGGAGTAGTCGACGCGCAGATCGGTTACCGGCCACGGCACGTCATCGACGACGAGTAGGCCCGCGGAATGCACCGGCCCTGCCTCGCCGCCGGCGGATAGCGCCGCGTGTAGTCCGTCGAGCAGGCGTTGTTCGAAGGCGGCAGCCGTGCTGTCGGCGTATCCGGCCAACAGGGCACCGATGACTCCCTCGCCGGCAAGCAGGTTTCCCGCCGCGACCGCCTGATTGCCGTGGGCGTGGGTGTGTACACCCAGGCTGTGCGAACCGGAGTGGATGGCGGTGGTGCCGTGTGCATCGACGACGGCGACCTGACGGTAATCGGGGAAGTTCTCCTGTGCCAGTGCGGCTTTGAGCGCAGCGTCGGCACGTGAGCCGCCGGCCAGTGCGTCGAGCACCAGCGGGCCGAGGGCGGGGTTGGTGACGTTCTGGGAGGCGACAACTCCGACGCCGGCCCGGGCGTGCGCGCACCGGGCTGCGACTGCCGGGCTTGATGAACTGATCACGATGCCGAATGCGCCGGTGGCGGGGTCTCGAGCGATGAGGGAGAACGTCATGGTGTCGGCTCGCTGATCACGGCGGTGGCGTCGATTTCCACCAGCCATTCGGGACGGGCGAGCGCGGAGACCACCAGACCGGTCGAGACGGGGTAGACGCCTTTGAGCCATGTGCCCATCACCCGGTACACCGTTTCCCGGTAGCGGATATCGGTCAGGTACACCACGACTTTGACGATGTCGCGCAGCGAGCTACCGGCCTCGTCGAGCAGCATGGCGATATTGGCCATCGCCTTCTCGGTCTGTGCCTCGACATCGCCGATGCCCACCGACTCCCGGGTGTCGAGATCCTGTCCGATCTGGCCGCGGAGATAGACCACACCGCCGGCGACGACCGCCTGACACAGGTCGTTGTCGATATTCTGTTCGGGGTAGGTGTCGCGGGTGTTGAAGGGCCGAATCCGCGTGTGGGTGGGGGGTTTCGGGTTCATCGGGCCGCCTCGAATGCCTGGTATGCCAGGTAGCCGCGCTGAATCGAGATCTGGTCAGCCAGGTACTTGGCGTCATGCCAGACACCCCAGATGAAGCTTGATCCGCGTCGCGACTGCCAGGGCAGGCCGAGGAAGTAGACGCCGGGTTCGGTCGAGACGCCACGGGAATGTTTCGGCCTGCCGATCTCATCGAAGGCGTCGACCTGCAGCCAGCTGTAGTCGGATGCGTATCCGGTAGCCCAGACGATCGAGGTGACACCGGCTGCGGCGAAGTCGAGTTCCCGGACGGGATTCGTCAAGCAGTCGGGGTCTGAGCCGAGTACGCGGGCCCGTGGTTCCTCAGGCAACTCCAGGCCGGTCCGGGACAGGTAGGCATCGGCTTCGTCGAGTATGGCGAGGTAGGTCGCGTCACTGTGTGCGATGTTGTCGCACAGGTCGGCCGCGAATGCCATGACTCCGGAGTCGAACGACGTCGCCAGACCCACCAGTGTCACGCCGCGCGCGGCCAGTGCGCGGAAGTCGACGGTGTCGCCGCCACCGACTCCGCTGACGGCGATGGTGACGTGTTCGGCACCCTGCGGGGGAGCGGCCGCGTCCCACTTCCCGAGAACGCCGAGCCACCAGCAGAAGTCGCGACCGCGGTAGCGCCGCGGCGGCCGGTCATGCGGACCGACTGCGAGATAGACGCTCCGACCCGACTGCCGCAGTTCGTCGGCGATCTGCACGCCGGATGATCCCGATCCGACGACAAGCACGCCACCGGCGGGGAGCTGCTGCGGATTGCGATACGAGCTGGAATGGATCTGGGCGATACCGGCGGTCTCGGGTACCAGGGACGGGATGACGGGCTGCTGGAATGCACCCGTCGCGGCCACGATGTAACGCGCCTCGAGTGGCCCCGCGGAGGTCTGGACGGCAAAACCCTGGCTGCCGTTGATCTTCCGTACCGCACGCACCTCGACGCCAGTGCGGATCGGGGCGTCGATGTCGTCGGCGTAGTGGACGAAGTAGTCCACCACCTGTTCCCTGGTGGCGAATCCATCCGGGTCGATTGGGAATTCCCGGCCGGGGAACCGGTCATGCCACGCCGGCCCATTGGCCACCAGGGAATCCCATCGCTCGGACCGCCATCTCTCGGCGATCCGATCACGTTCCAGCACCAGGTGCGGTACACCGGCCGCCCGCAGGTGCTCGCTCATCGCGATCCCGGCCTGGCCGGCACCGACGACGAGTACCTCGGTCTGCTCGGTCACAGCTGGATCCAGGTGGTCTTGAGTCCGGTGTATTTGTCGAGGGCGTGCAGCGAGAGGTCGCGGCCGAAACCGGAGCCTTTGAATCCGCCGAACGGGGTCTGCGAACTCAGTGCATCCACGGTATTGACCGACACGGTGCCTGCGCGCAGTGCCGCGGCCACGGTGTGCGCCCGGCGCAAATCGGTGGTCCACACCGAGGCGGCCAGACCGTAGACCGTGTCGTTGGCCATCCGGATCGCCTCGTCCTCGCTATCGAAGGTCTGCACGGTCACCACGGGTCCGAACACCTCCTCGGTGATCAGTTCGGCGGACGGGCCCAGGCCGGTCACCACCGTCGGCTCGATGAAACAGCCACGGCCGCCGACGTTTCCGCGAGCGCCACCAATGCGGATCTCGCCGGATTCGCGAGCACGGTCGATGAATCCCAGCACCTGGTCGGTGTGTGCCTCATCGACGATGGCGCCCAGGGTGGCATCCGGATCCAGGGGATTGCCCGGACGTACGGCGGCCACCCGCTCCACCAGGCCGGCGATGAACTCCTCGGCGATCGACTTCTCGATCAGCAGCCGGGAGTTGGCGGAGCACACCGCACCCTGGTTGTAGAACGCGCCGAACACCGCCTTGTCCAGAGCGAGTTCGAGATCGGCGTCGGCGAACACCACATTGGGACTCTTGCCACCGCACTCAAGCCAGACCTGCTTCATATTGGATTCACCCGCGTAGCGCAGGAAACGTTTGCCGGTCGCGGTGGATCCGGTGAACGCCACCACGTCGATATCGGGATGCAATCCGAGTGCGGCACCCGCGGTGTCGCCGAGTCCGGGCACGACGTTGAGCACACCGGCCGGCAGACCGGCCTCGGTGGCCAGTTCAGCCAACCGCAGCGACGACAGCGGAGCGCGCTCGGAGGGTTTGAGGACGACGCTGTTGCCGGCCGCCAGGGCGGGTGCGACCTTCCACACGGCCAGGTCGAGTGGGAAGTTCCATGGCGTGACCGCGCCGACGACGCCGAGTGGTTCGCGGGTGACCAGGGCAAGGCTGCCCGGATCGGTGGGTGCGATCTCGCCGTTGATCTTGTCCAGTGCCTCGCCGTAATAGGTGAAAAGACCTGCCGCTGAGGGCACATCGACGGTGTAGGCCTCGGTGACGAGCTTGCCCATGTCGAGGGAGTCCAGCAGGGCCAACTCGACGCGGTGGGTGGTGATCAGCTCGGCCAGTCGCAAAAGGACTTCGCGGCGGTGGCCCACCGAACTGCGGGACCATTCGCCGGACTCGAAGGCGCGGCGGGACGAGCGAACCGCGGCATCGACATCGCCCACCTGGCCCGAGGCGACGGCGGCGAGCAGAGCGCCGGTGGCCGGGTTGACGCAGTCGAAGGTGGATCCGGACTGCGCGGGCCGGAACTCGCCGTCGATATAGATTCCCGCGCAGGGACGGACGCTATCGGCGCGGCGGGTCCAGTCGCTGAGTGTCGTGGGATCGCTTGCGGTGGATGTCACGTGGGCTCCTGAGCCAACTGGGCTACCTCGCGCTTCGCGGCGGGCGGCGATGTTTCGTCGAGTTCTTCGGCGTAGCGGTGGCCGGCATAGACGGCGGCGGCGATGGTCGAGGGCGCCCACGCGTCCCCGACGGCCCGCACACTGCGGATTCCTGCGGACTCCCAGTCAGCTTGGCGCGCCATAAGTGCGTCGTACAGGGCGTTCTCCGGCAGGCGGGCGGTCACCAGCACCACTGAGTCCGCCTCGATGCGGCCTGCGTCGCCGGTGAAGACGCATGCGGTGTCGACGCCGTCGCCGGTGATCCGGGTGAGCGCGGTATTGGTGTGGACCGTGATCCCAGCGCGGATGATGCGGGCGCGGATCCGCTGCACTTCCAACGTGTTGACGGTCCACTGCGAGACGTGCGGCGCCGGGGTGAGCAGGGTGACGTCAAATCCCTCGCCGGCGAGCAGTTCGGCCACCACCCCGCCCAGGTAGTAGTGATCGTCGTCGAAGACCACGACCCGGTGGCCCCGCGGGCGTGCGCCGGCCATGATGCTGTCGGGGGTGAGCACATCGGCATTCTCGGCGATGTCAATCGGATGGGTGTGCCAGCGGCCAACTCCGTCGCTGCGCCAGTGTGCGCCGGTGGCGATAAGAACGTGATGGAAATCGTTGCCGATGATGTCGTCGACTGTCATCTCGCTCTGCATGAACAGGTCGACGTTGTCGAGTTTGGCGATCTGCTGGACGCGGTAGTCCACCACGCGGATCCAGGCTGACAGTCCGGGCAGGGTGGACTCGCGCCGCACTCGTCCGCCCACCGCGCGGGTGGCCTCTGCAAGACTGACGGTGTAGCCGCGACGGCCCAGTGCGCGTGCGGATTCCAGCCCTGCCGGCCCGGCGCCGATCACCAGGACGTGGGCGTCGGAGGTCTTGGCGCGGATGTGTTCCGGGTGCCAGCCGCGCCGGAACTCCTCGCCCATGGTGGGGTTTTGGGTGCACCGGATCGGGGACTGGGTGAAGTCGCCCGAGACGCAGATATTGCAGCCGATGCACTCGCGGATGTCCTCGAGGTCACCGCGTTCGATCTTGCGGGGCAGGAACGGATCGGCGATGGATGGCCGGGCGGCGCCGATCAGATCCATGACGCCGCTGCGGATCTGGTGCACCATCATGTCGGGGGAGGTGAAACGGCCAACTCCGACAACGGGTTTGGTGGTCAGTGCCTTCAGTCCGCGAACATAGGGTTCCTGTGCGGCCTCCGGCCCGAACCGGGAGGTCACCGAGTCGTCCTCCCAGCTGCCCAGAACGAAGTCCCACAGATCGGGGTGCTCGCCGATCATGCCGATGACGTCCTCGATCTCGGCGCGGGTGATGCCGTCATCGCCGAGGAGTTCGTCAACGGTGATCCGGCAGGCGATGGCGGCTTTCCCGTCGGCTTCCTCGCGGGAGTCTTCGAGTACCTCGCGCAGGAATCGGACCCGATTGGTCAGGCTGCCGCCGTATTCGTCGGTGCGGTTGTTGTACCGCCGCGACAGGAAGTGGTGCAGGCCGCCCATGGCGTGTCCGGCGTAGACGTAGACGATGTCGTAGCCGACCTCGATGGAGCGGCGAACCGCGGCGCGGTGCCACCGTCGCATATCGGCGATATCGGACTTGGTCATCGCCCGTGCCTGCACCGGGTCGTAGTACCAGGACACGACGGGAAGGTTCTGCGGAGCCAGTGGAACTTCGCGACTGATCAGGTTCGGACTGTTGAGTCCGTTGTGGGCGAGTTCGATACCGGCCAGCGCGCCGCCCTGGTGAATCATGTCGGCGATCCGGGCCAGTCCGGGCAGGTCCTGCTCGTCCCAGATCCGAAGTTCGATGAACGGCCCGATATCGGACGTGGGGTGGATCTCGACCTGCTCGGTGCAGACCACGGCCCAACCACCCTCGGCCTTCACCCGGCGCATGTATGCCTCGCCGGACGGGTCCCGGTAGCCCATGCCGTTGCAGTGTGGCACCTGGTAGAAGCGGTTGCGTGCCGTCACCGGGCCGATCTGCACCGGCTCGAAGAGGATGTCGTAGCGCGGATCGCGCATCTGTCCTCCTGTCGGGTGCTCGGTGGCCGATTCCGGATAGCGTATTCCGCGAAGCGGTAGCGGCGGTCAGTGCCGTCTTCGAAGGTCGACATGACCAGCGACGAGGGGGTGAGCAGCCGTGATTGATGACATCAGCCACTACGGCTTGATCATCCTGTTCGCCAGTGCCGTTGGTCTGGTGGCTGTGATGGCGAATCGCCTCACTGAACGGGTCAAAATCCCGGCGCCGCTGCTGGTGCTGGCCGGGGCGGCATTGGCGACGGCTGTGATCCCGGCGTTGTCGGCGCCGCCGGAGTCGACGGTGGTCCGCATCATCACCGTCGCTCTGGTGCTGGTGCTCTTCGACGGCGGCATGCACATCGGGTGGCGCAGATTCCGGGCCGCGGCGGTGCCGATCATGACCGTCGGTGTGGTGGGAACGTTCCTCACCGCGGCCGGGGCCGCAGTCGTGCTGCACGTGCTGTTCGGAATCAACTGGTACCTCGCGCTTCTGGTGGCGACCGCCGTCGCGCCGACAGATCCCGCGGTGGTGTTCTCCGTCCTGGGTAAGCGCGAGATCACCGGACCCAGCGGCACCATCCTGGAAGGGGAGTCCGGGGCGAACGATCCGGTCGGTATCGCGTTGATGATTCCGTTGATCGCGGCCGGCGGTGTGAGTGCAGCCGGAGTCGCCACTGTCGGAATCGAATTCGTGCTGCAGATGCTGATTGGCGGCGCAATCGGCGTGGTGGGTGGCCGTGCACTGCTCGTGTTCATCCGCCGGGTGCCGCTGCCCAGCGAAGGTTTGTATCCGCTGCGCACGCTCGCCGTTGCCCTGATGCTCTACGGCCTCGCGACGCTGGCGCACGGCTCCGGGTTTCTCGCCGTCTTCGTCGCGGGAATCATCATCGGGGATGCACATGCTCCCTATAAGGCCGAAATCGAGCGTTTTCATACGGCGCTGGCGGGGCTGGCCGAGATCGTCGTCTTCGCCGTCCTGGGTCTGACCGTCGAGCTGCGCGTCATCGTCCACGCCGACGTGTGGATTCCCGGCGTGGTTCTTTTTGTTCTGTTGACGGTGCTGGTTCGGCCGCTGGCGGTCGGCGCGTGTCTGATACCGACCCGCCTGCGGGGAGGCGAACGCGCTTTCATCCTCAGCGCCGGCCTCAAGGGCGCGGTTCCGATTCTGCTCGGCGAGTTCCTGCGCGCGGCCCATGTTCCGCAGGCCGAACGCCTCTACGGGATCGTCGTGGTTGTCGTCGCGCTCTCGGTAGGTGTCCAGGGCAGTGCGGTGCCGGCGCTGGCGCGTGCGCTGAGAGTGCCGATGCGGATGACCGCTCCGGAACCGTGGACCGTCGGGGTGCGGCTGCGTGACGAACCCGAAGGTGTGCACCGATTGACCGTCGGCACCGGATCCGCCGCCGACGGAGCCTCGGTCGAGAGCCTCAGCGATCAGGCCGGCGATATCTGGGTCAGCATCGTCGTCCGTGCCAGTGGGTTGGTGCCGGTCCGCGCCGATACCGAACTTCGGGCCGGCGATGAGGTGGTCGTCCTGGCGGAATCCGAACTCACCGACACACTCCGGAGTCTTTTCCGCGGCTGACGACCCGCCGCGCGGTTACGCGGCAATACCGCCACAGCTCCCTACGATCACCGGGTGGCTGACCGCTATGGCACCGATGTGCTCGCCAATGACCCGCACAGCGACCCGCACAACAACCGCAAAGTCCGTTCGGTGGAGCGCTGCGCAGAGGTCGGGATGGTGGTCGAGGATCCGCAATCAGGATTCGTCGGCGCCGTGGTGCGCATCGAGGGCTGCCGCGTCGAACTGCAGGACCGTCGCGGACGCAACCGGGTGTTCCCGCTCGGGCCCGGGTTTCTCCTCGAGGGTCGCCCGGTGATCCTGACCGCGCCACTGCGCCACGGTCCGGCTGCTACCCGCACCGCGTCGGGATCGGTGAAGGTCGCCGACGCGCGCGCCCGGGTGGCGCTGGCCGCCCGGATCTATGTCGAAGGCCGCCACGATGCCGAACTCGTCGAGCAGGTGTGGGGTGACGACCTCCGCGTCGAAGGTGTGGTGGTCGAGTATCTGGGCGGTGTCGATGATTTGGCCGAGATCGTGGCTGATTTCGGGCCCGGACCGGGTCGGCGCCTCGGCGTGCTGGTCGATCATCTGGTGCCCGGGTCCAAGGAGGCGCGGATCGCCGAGGCGGTTCGACAGGGTCCCGGTGGGGTGCACACGCTGGTCGTCGGCCACCCGTATGTCGACGTCTGGCAGGCAGTCAAGCCGGCACGGGTGGGCCTGGCGGCGTGGCCGACGGTACCGCGCGATATCGAGTGGAAGCACGGCATCTGTGCGGCGCTGGGCTGGCCGCACCGCAATCAGACCGATATCGCCAAGGCGTGGGCGCGCATCCGTGGTTCGGTGCGGGATTGGACCGACCTGGAACCTGAACTCATCGGCCGGGTCGAGGAACTGATCGACTTTGTGACGCAGCCGGTTTGAGCGCCTTCGCTCACATGGAGTGGGCCGCCCACAGAGATTGAGCAGGACAACAGCGTCCGGGTGTCGCTCCCCCTGACCCGGTCGCTGTTGCCCTGCCCGATAACGATCCTGCAACTACCAGCGGGGTGGCGGCAGGGTCTTTCGGCCCCAGTTTCGCGGGCCTTTCGTCGTCTCAGGCTTTACGCGGTCACACCTCGCCCGATTCGCCCGCTACCTCGACGAGGGTTTCCTCATCGCACAGACCCTCGGCCTGACAGAGCTCGGCGGCGCGGGCGGCATCCGGCACGAGATGGAACGGGATGCCCTCGGCGCGAAGGGTTTCCGCTTGTTCGCGCACCGCGATGTTGCGGTCGTCGTCGTCGTCACCGACCTGCCGGATGATGATCAGGTGCACGCGGCCGGGGAACTCGCGCGCCATCTCCGCGTACGTGAGCGCATCGCGTTGGCCGCTGTCGCCGATCAGGACGAACGGCATCTTCGGGTAGGCCTCAAACAGCCGGCGGATTGCGGTTCGCTTGTGTTCAGCGCCGCTGCGCCGCACATAGCGCTCAGTCGGGCCCCAGTCGGTGAGGAACATCGGACCCTGCGGGAACGCGCGCAATTGCATGAACTGCTGCAGCAGTGGGTAGAACGACCAACTCCCGGTCGACACGTAGAAGAACGTCGGCTCCGGTTTGCGGTTACCGGTGCGGTTGGGCACGCCGCGGGCCAGCCCGCGATACAGCGAGGACATGCCTGCGATGGCCCGGCGTTTGTCGGCTTCGCGCAGCACCGTCCGGGTCACCATGGCGACACCTTCGGTCAGGCCGGTGACCAGGATGGTGTCGTCGATATCGGAGATCACCAGGAAGGGTGCCTGCAGCGACGGTTTGATCACCCGCCCGGTACCGGTTGCGACCTCGCCGTCCTCGATGGGCGTCGTCATCGCATGTGCGTCGTGCCACCCGACCCGCAACTTGGGCACCGGCAGGGAGAAGTTCGCAAACCCGTGATCATCGGTGACCTCGGTGGCCATGTGGGTGCCGATCCGTAATTCGACGGCAACGCCGACGATCGCCAGCGCGGCGTGGCGGCGCAGATTCGACTGTGCGACATCCCAGTACGGGATCCGGCTGTCGCCCGGCAGTTCGGGCGCCTCCACCACGCGCACCCGCACTTTGGCGACACCGTCGGCGACGAAGCCGCGGTAGACGATCACGTGCAGGCCGCGGAAGGCCCCGGACTTCATCTTCTGCTCGCGACGACGCTTGGTGATGGAGTTCTCGATCCCGGCCACCACGGCCGCGGTTTCCGGGCTGCGCAGCCTCGAGGTCAACTC
>Ga0114963_10001755_pt1 | contig 14812 bp, 11 predicted proteins | sample C_131016_EF_Meta_FD_87019 | JGI IMG/M metagenome (GOLD analysis project Ga0114963, IMG submission 87019) | Freshwater microbial communities from Lake Croche, Canada to study carbon cycling - C_131016_EF_MetaG | ecosystem: Environmental > Aquatic > Freshwater > Lake | place: Lake Croche, Canada...
CCCGAGCCCCAGCAGTTTGAAGCCCTGCAGGTCCGCACCAACCATGTGCTGACCAAAGAATGGCCCCAACTGTTCGGGTCGAAAGAGCTGGAGGGACTGATCGTGCTGGCCCTGCGCGACAATCCCGATATCGGCGCGGCACTGGCCCGCATCGACCAGTCGCAAGCCCTGACCCAACAGGCCGGAGCCCTGTTGTTGCCCACCATCAACGGCTCGCTCGATGCCGGTCAGAGCATGGTACCGGGCACATTGAAGCGGCGCGAACCGCCATTCAATGCCACCCGCTCGAAACAGTTCAGCGCAGGGGCTAATGCCAGCTATCTGCTCGATATCTGGGGCCGCTACCGCTCGCTCTACAGCGCCCAGCAGGCCAATGCGCAAGCCACTGTCTATGATCATCAATCGGTGATGCTGGCGACAGCCAGTGCCGTCACCAACAGCTATTTCATCATTCTGTCGGCCCATGACCGGATCGCGCTGGGCCGCGAGAATATTGCCACCGCCCAACGGATCCTAGATGCGATCCGCGGGCGGTTGTCGGTCGGCACGGCGTCTGCGCTCGATGTGGCCCAGCAGGAGAGCGTGCTGGCCGCGCAAAAAGCATTGATCCCGCAATTGCAGCAACAGGCCTCCCAGACCCGCAATCTGCTGGCCATCCTGTTGGGACGCCCCCCCGAAGGATTTGTGCTCGCGGCTAAAAGTCTGAACAGCCTGAAAGTGCCGCTGGTCCATCCGGGGTTGCCGTCCGATCTGTTGCGCCAGCGTCCCGACATTGCCCGCGCCGAAGCCCTGATGATGGCCGCCAGCGCCAATGTCGAAGCCAGCCGGGCGGCCTTTTTGCCCAGTTTCAGCCTGACAGCCTCGGGCGGGCTGGAGAGCATGACACTGAAAACCCTGCTCAGCCCGCATGCCGCCGCCAATTCGCTGCTGGCGGGGGTCAGCCAGCCGCTGTTTGATGGCGGCAATCTGACAGCCCAGTATCAGGGTGAAACCGCCCGCGAGGCCGAAACCGCGGCCATGAGCCGCAAAACGGTTTTAACCGCCTTGAGTGATGTCGAAAATGCCCTGATCGCGGTGGAACAGTCACGCCGCCAGGAGATGCTGGAGCAGGAAGTTGTCACCGCCTCCCGCCGTGCCACCCTGATCAGCGAGGAGCGGCTGAAGGCCGGCACCATCGACATTGTAACCCTGCTGGCCGTGCAGCAGAGCCTGTTCCAGGCGCAGGAAAACCTGTTATCGAGCCGTCTGCAGCGCCTGCAGGCCAGTCTTGGCCTGATTGAAGCGCTCGGCGGCGGGTTCCAAAAGCCACAGGACGACGCCGGTGGCAGGCCTGCCTTGATGGTGCCGCAAAAATCCCGTGATGGTACGATCCTTCTTTCTCCATCGCCTCCGGTCCAAACGCCCTGACACAGACATGAGCAAGCCATGAAATTGCGCACCCTTGTTGTTTTGCTCGGTCTGGCTGTCCTGATTGCGGGGGGCATCGCCTATAAAATCTGGTTTGCGCAAACCCCTGCCGCACCTTCCGCCGGGACACGTGGCACGCGCGGCAGTGGCGACGGGCCCTTGCCCGTGCTGGCCGTGCGCGCGGAGCGCACCGATGTGCCGGTCGAACTCGATGGCATCGGGACCGTGCAGGCTCTCAATACTGTCACCGTCCGCCCGCAAGTCGATGGCCGGCTGATCTCGCTGCATTTCAAGGACGGGGACCCGGTCAAAACCGGCGATATTCTGGCCAAGATCGATCCGAAAACCTATCAGGCTGCCCTCGATCAGGCGCTGGCCAAAAAGGCACAGGACGAAGCCCAGCTGGCCAATGCCCGCCGTGATCTGGAACGCTACACCAATCTGGCACGCACCGAATATGCCACCCAGCAACAGGCCGATACGCAGCGCTCTGTTGTCGCCCAGCTGGTCGCGCAGGTCGATGCCGATCAGGCCGCCATCGACAATGCCAAAGCCATCCTCGATTACACCATCATCCGCGCACCCCTTGATGGCCGCACGGGGTTGCGGCTGGTCGATCAGGGCAATCTGCTGCGCGCCTCGGACCAGACCGGCATAGTCACCATCACGCAGGTGCAGCCGATAGCGGTGATTTTCAACCTGCCCCAGCAGCAGTTGCGCGCCGTCAATCAGGCCATGATGCGCGGACCGGTGACAATCGAGGCCCGCGAGGCCGACAATCTGACGGTGATCGATCGCGGGCTGGTCGAGGTGATCGACAACCAGGTCGACCAGACCACCGGCACGGTACGGATCAAGGCGCGGTTTCCCAATGCGCAACTGGCCCTCTGGCCCGGACAATTTGTCAATGTTCGGCTGCGGGTCGACACACTCAAGGATGCCATCACCGTGCCCACCGCCTCGATCCAGCGCGGGCCGCTTGGCCCCTTCGTCTACGTGGTGGACGCGGAGTCATTTGCCACTCAGCGCCCTGTCACGCTGGCCCGCCAGACCGAAACCGTCACGGCCATTGCCACAGGCGTGGGAGCCGGCGATCAGGTGGTCACCAGCGGCTTCAACCGCCTGACCGACAAAACGCTGGTGCGGATCGACGAGCCCAAACCCGCCGGCGGCGAGCCTCCCGCCCCGCGCCCGCAAGGCGAGCGCCGCAAGTCCAATGGTGGTGGCAATAGCGGCGGGACCAGCCAGCCGTGAGCGTCTCCTCGCCCTTCATCCGGCGGCCGGTTGCCACCTCCCTGCTCGGGGTCGCAGTGCTGCTGTGCGGATGGCTGGGGTTCCGTGCGCTGCCGATCGCCGCCTTGCCGCAGGTCGAATTTCCGACCATCCAGATCACCACCCAATATCCCGGTGCCAATCCCGATACGATGGCCTCGCTGATCACCGCACCGCTGGAGCGGCAATTCGGGCAGATTGCCTCGCTGGCGGAGATGAGCTCGCAAAGTGCGTTCGGCCTGAGCCAGATTACCCTGCAATTCGATCTGGGCCGCGATATCGATGCCGCAGCCCAGGATGTGCAATCCGCCATCAATGCCGCAGCATCCACTTTGCCGCGCTCGCTGCCCTATCCGCCTGTCTATGCCAAGGTCAATCCGGCCGATCCGCCGGTGATAACGCTGGCGCTGTCATCCAAAACCGTGCCGATGCGGGTGTTGAGCGATCTGGCCGACACCCTGCTCGCCCCCCGTCTCAGCGAGATTTCCGGCGTGGGACGGGTCACCATCGAAGGCGGTATCCGCCCTGCAGTGCGGATCCAGGTCGATCTGGCGCGGCTGGCGTCCTACAAGATCAGCCTCGAGGATGTCCGAGCGGTTGTCACCGCCGCCAATGCGGCTGCTCCCAAAGGCGCGCTCGACGGCACATTCCAATCCTACACGCTGGCTGCCAATGACCAGATCAGCGCGGCGTCGAGCTATCGCGATGTGGTGGTGGCAACCCGCAACGGTGCCAATGTGCTGTTGCGCGACATTGCGGACGTGCTCGACGGGCTCGAAAACACTCGTGTCAGCGGGGCTTTGAACAGCGAAACCGCCATCATCATCGACATCCGCCGCCAGCCCGGTGCCAATATCGTGGCCACCGCCGATCTGGTCACCGCCGCCCTGCCTCGGCTGCGGCGTGCTTTGCCTGCGGGCACACAGTTGAGCGTGGTGCATGACCGCACCGATACGATCCGCGCCTCGATCAGCGATGTCGAATTCACGTTGGTGCTGAGCACGGTGCTGGTGGTTCTTGTGGTGCTGATGTTTCTGCACTCGCTGCGCGCCACGCTGATCGCCGGCATCAGCCTGCCTTTGTCGATCATCGCCACCTTCGGCATGATGTGGTTTCTCGATTTCAGCCTCGACAATCTGTCGCTGATGGCTTTGACCATCGGCACCGGATTTATCGTCGATGATGCGATTGTGATGATTGAGAATATCGCCCGCCACATCGAGGAAGGCGACAATCCGCTTGCAGCAGCCCTTAAAGGCGCGCAGGAGATCGGTTTTACGGTGATTTCACTGACCGTTTCGCTGATTGCCGTGTTCATTCCCCTGCTGTTCATGACCGGGCTGGTCGGCCGCATGTTCCGGGAATTCGCGTTGACGCTGTCGTTGGCTGTCGTGATTTCGGCGGTCATTTCGCTGACCCTGACCCCGATGTTGTGTGCCGTCATCCTGCGCCAGACCCCGAGCCGCAGCGAGCAGGATTTACAGGCCTTTTTTGACCGTCCGATGCAGTTGATGGCCGGTTTTTATGAAAAAACCCTCGTGCAGGCGCTGGCACGGCCCCGCCTGATGCTGGGCCTGACCGCCGCCACCATGGCCCTGACCGCATTGCTCTATACGTTCAGCCCGAAAGGGTTCCTGCCCAACGAGGATACCGGCCTGATTTCGGTGGTGATGGAGGCCGCTCCTGATGTCTCCTTCGGTCAGATGCAGCAATTGCAGGCCCGAGTGACCGAGCGGATCAAGCGCGAACCCTCGGTGGCCAGCGTCATCGCCGTTCTGGGGATCGGCGCACAGAATCTGACCCTCAACAGCGGCAGAATCACCGTCAGCATGGTGTCGCATGGCGAGCGGAAAGAGAGTGCCAGCCAGCTGGGCGCGAAAATAAGGCTGATCGAAAACGAAATCCCCGGCATCAGGCTCTATGTCCGCGAGGTGCAGGACATCCAGATCGCCACGCGCTCCTCGCGCTCCCAATACCAATACACGCTGACGGGGGCCGATCCGGACGAGTTGACCCAATGGGGCAAAAAGCTGGCTGCCGCGCTGGCAGGCGATCCCCGCCTTGCCAACATCGCCTCGGAAATCCAAGATGGCGGATTGCGGGCCTTTATCACGATCGACCGCGAAAAGGCCGGCCGTCTCGGTATTTCGATGCAGTTGATCAATGACACGCTCAATGATGCCTTCAGCCAACGGCAGATTTCGACCATCTATGCCCAATCCAACCAGTATCGGGTGATTTTGGAAGCTGCCCCCGCCTTCCAGAATGATCCGAATGTGCTCGGCAATCTCTATATCGGCACGGCAACTGGCGCACAGGTGCCCCTGTCCTCGATCGCCAGCCTGACCCGTGATACGGCCCCGCTGATCATTGCCCATCAGGACCAGTTTCCCGCCTATACGCTGAGCTTCGATCTGGCCCGCAGCTCATCACTCGATGCCGCCTTGCGCGCAGTGACCGAGGCCGAACAGGCCATCGGGCTGCCCCCCTTGCTGTCGGGCCATTTCAGTGCCGACGCCGCCGAATTCCAGCGCGCCCTCGCCGGACAGGTCTGGCTGATCCTGGCTGCTGTGGTGGTGATCTATCTGGTGCTGGGCATGCTTTACGAGAGCTATATCCACCCGATCACCATTCTGTCGACCCTGCCCTCTGCCGGTGTCGGCGCCTTGCTGGCCCTGTTGCTGTCGGGACATGACCTGTCGGTCGTGGCCCTGATCGGCATTATCCTGCTGATGGGCATCGTCAAGAAAAATGCCATCATGATGATCGATTTTGCCATTGTCGCCATGAACGAGCACGGGATGCGGGCCGAACAGGCCATCACGCAGGCCTGCCACTTGCGCTTCAGACCGATTATGATGACCACTCTGGCCGCCCTTTTCGGAGCCTTGCCACTGGCCTTTGCCAGCGGTGCGGGCGCCGAATTGCGGATCCCGCTCGGCATTTCGATTGTCGGCGGGCTGTTGCTCAGCCAGTTGCTGACGCTCTACACCACACCCGTGATCTTTCTGGCCCTCGACCGGTTCGATCCGCGCCACAAACTGCAGGTCAAGGAGACACTTGTGGCCGACCCAACGGAAAAAGCCTGATGGCCAGTCTTTCGGAGCCCTTTATCAAGCGCCCGATTGCCACGACCCTGATGGCGGCGGGGCTGATGTTTGCGGGGCTTCTGGCCTATCTCGATCTGCCGGTCTCGAGCCTACCTGCGGTTGATTTTCCGACCATCCGTGTCTCGGCCAGCCGTCCGGGAGCCGATCCGGCCACCATGGCCGCCACCGTCGCCGCCCCGCTCGAACGGCGTCTGGGCGAAATCGCCGGTGTCACCGAGATTACCTCGACCAGTTCGCTGGGCAATAGCGCAATTACCATCCAGTTCGACGTCAACCGCAAGATCGACAACGCGGCCCGCGATGTGCAAGCCGCCCTTAACGCCGCAGCCACCGACCTGCCGTCAGACCTGCCGACCCTGCCGGTATTCCGCAAGACCAATCCAGCCGCCGCCCCCGTGCTGGTGCTGGCCATCCGCTCCGATTCGATCCCGACCAGCGACCTCTACGATATTTCGGACAGCGTGATTGCCCAGCGCATCGCCCAAGTGGCGGGAGTGGCCGAGGTCACCGTCAATGGCGCGGAGCAGCCCGCCATTCGTGTCAAGGTTGATCCCGCCCGCCTGGCCGCGATGGGCCTGGGCATCGACGAAGTTCGCGCGGCCCTGGTCAGCGCCAATGCGCTAGGGCCGGTGGGCTCGTTTGACGGTCAGTATCAGGCCGAAATGCTCGCGACCAATGCCCAGTTGGTGACGATCGAGGATTTCAAACGGGTGATCGTGGCGGTGCGCAATTCGATTGCCATCACCCTTGGCGATGTTGCCGATGTACGCTCGGGCGTGCGCAACACCCGTGCCGCCGGCTGGTTCAACGGCAAACCGGCCGTCTTGCTGATCATCACCAAACAGCCGCAAGCGAATGTGATCGAAACCGTTGACAAGGTCAAAGCCCTGATCCCCGAATTGCGCCGCTGGATTCCCGCCAGTGTCGAGATGGCCATTGTCTCGGATCGCACCAGCACCATCCGCGCCTCGATCAGCGACCTGCTGGTGACCCTGTGCGCCGCCATCGTGCTGGTGATGATGGTGGTCTGGCTGTTTTTGCGGCGCGGCGCGCAAATTCTGGCGGTCGGCCTGACGGTGCCTTTGTCACTGGCCGGCAGTTTTGCCGCCATGTGGGTGGCAGGCTTTACACTCGACAACCTGTCTTTGCTGGCCATCACCATCTCGGTAGGGTTTGTGGTGGATGATGCCATTGTGGTGGTCGAGAACATCCATGCGCAGTTGGAGCGTGGCGCAACACGCCTGCAAGCCGCACTGGAAGGGGCCCGCCAGATCGGTTTTACCGTATTTTCGATTAGCCTGTCATTGATCGCCGCTTTTATTCCGATGCTGTTTCTGGATGGAGCGATCGGCCACATGTTCCGCGAATTTGCCCTGACCCTGGCCTTTGCGATCGCCGTTTCGACCTTTGTCTCACTGACCATTGCCCCGATGATCTGCGCCCGCTTGATGAAGCGCGACAGCGATTATCCCCAAAGCCGCCTCGACCGGCGTTTCGAGGATGGGCTGGAATGGCTGTCACAAACCTATCAGGCCTCGCTGATACCGGTATTGCGCCATCCATGGCTGACCCTGCTGACCTTCGTGCTGGTGATCGGTGCCAGCGTGGCGCTGTTCCGTGCCTTGCCGAAAGGCGGCTTTCCGCAAGACGATACCGGTCTGATTTTCGGCTTTACCGAGGCCTCGGCGGATGTCTCCTTCGGGGCGATGATCGGATTGCAGCAACGCGTGGCCGATATCGTGCTGGCCGATCCGGCGGTCGCCAGTGCCTCCTCGTTTATCGGGGCCTCGGGCGGCATTGCCTCGGTCAATCAGGGCCGTATCCTGATCAGCCTCAAACCTTTTGCCGAACGCGGGATATCGTCCAATGCTGTGGTGGTCCGGCTGCGCAAAAGCCTTGCGGCGGTAACAGGTATCTGGCTGTTCATGGTGCCGGTGCAGGATTTGCGCGCCGGCGGGCGGGTCGGCAAGTCTCCCTTCCAGTTCACCCTGTGGGGGCAGGATCTGGACGCCTTGCAAACTTGGGCACCGCGCGCTGTCGAAGCCCTCAAGGCCGCACCCGAGCTGGTGGATGTATCCACCGACAAGATCAATGGCGGTCTGCAACTCAATCTGGTGATCGATCGGGCCCGTGCAGCCCAGCTGGGCGTTAAAATCCAGGCCATTGATGCCGTGCTTGGCGATGCTTTCGGACAAAAGCAGGTAGCGACCCTCTATTCGCAACGCAACCAATATCGGGTGGTGATGGAGGCCGACCGCCAGCGCGACCCCAGTGACCTGAACGCCCTCTATGTGACCGGCGCAGGGGGGGTGCAAGTGCCGCTGTCCACTCTGGTGCGTGTCGAGCGCGGGGTTTCGCCGTTGCTGGTCAACCATCAGGGCCAGTTTCCGGCTATCACGATCACCTATGATGTCGCCCCCAATGTGTCACAGGATGCGGCCTTCAAGGCCGTGCGGCGGGTGATCGAGCGGCTGCATCTGCCCGATACGCTCAATTCCGATTTTGCCGGCGATGCCAAGGCTTTTTCTGCAGCCTCGGGCACGCAAGGCCTATTGATTTTAGCGGCTTTTGTCGCGGTTTACCTGATTTTGGGGATTTTATACGAGAGCCTTGTTCACCCGCTGACCATCATCTCCACCCTGCCTTCAGCCGGATTGGGTGCCTTGGTGTCGCTCTGGCTGTTCGGCATGGAACTGACATTGATCGCGATGATCGGCATTATCCTGCTGATCGGCATCGTCAAGAAAAACGGCATCATGCTGGTCGATTTCGCCATTGCCGCCCAGCGCGAACAACAGCTTTCGCCCTATGATGCCATCTCCAAGGCCTGCGGTGCACGGTTCCGTCCGATCCTGATGACCACACTGGCCGCCCTACTGGGTGCCCTGCCTCTGGTTCTGGCGATGGGGCCAGGAGCCGAATTGCGCCGTCCGCTGGGCGTGACCATCATCGGCGGGCTGGTGCTGTCGCAACTGCTGACGCTGTATACGACACCGGTCATCTATTTGCTGATGGATCGGTTTAGCCGGAAGAAGCCCTATAATTCAGTCTTATAACGATTATTTCTTGCCCGAGAACAGCGGATGCAGGATCACATCGCCTGCCTTGATGCCCAGACGCTGGACCGTACCGGCATTGACCTCCAGCACACTCCAGATCGCTTCGCTGCTGCCGATGGTGCGGGTGGAATGGGGCTCTGTATTCACAGCGATCGAGCTGATCGTGCCGTCCTTTCTGATGAACAGCATATCCAGCGGAATAAACGTGTCCTTCATCCACATGGCCACCGGTGCCTCGGCACCGAATTCGAACAGCATCCCGCGATCGGCCGGCAGATAACGGCGGAACATCAATCCGCGCGCCCGCTCGTCCAGCGTCCGCATCACCTCGACCATGAAGACACTCTCTTTGCTAGCACCATTCTGGGACGAGACAATGGTCAGCTTTTCCAGCGCGGGTGAAGCGGCTTGCGCACGGACTTCATAACCGGCGGACCCAAAAAGGCCTGTCAGCAACAATGACAACAGTAAAAACAAGCGCCAGAACAAGGGCCTGATGCGATGCGCTGCTGTGATGGAATTCAAGGTCACGGAATTAAAGGCTACGGAATTCAGGATCATGGGCATCAAGCCTTTTCTGCGTGCCGGTCTTGAAAATTCAAGAACATTGAACCAAAAGGGTTTGCCCCCCGAGAAGCGGGAAAATGGCGACTCTGCCGCAAGGGGTCAAGCAAAATACTCGAGCTCAGCACAACTCGAGTGGTCATGATACAGACTTGCCAGCCAATAAGCTCGCCATCAACCCGTCGGCAGATGCGCGCGCGCAATATCCCCGCCCGGATAAGGGCGGAGAGCCGCAATCATTGTCAATCAACTCATCAATGGGAGGCGGGCGGCTGCAGACCGTCGACCGGACGGATCTCGGCCACCATCAGGCCTTTGGAACCGTAGCCATAGCGCACCAGAACCTCCTGCCCCGGCTTCAATTCGGCAAAGCCGAAACGGCGCAGGATTTCCATATGCACGAAAATATCGGGGTGCCCTTCGCCCACATGCACAAAACCGAAGCCGCGCAAACGGTTGAACCATTTCACCACCATACGCTCCAACCCGCTGATCGGAACAACCGTGGTATGCATCCTCGGCATCGGCAATTGCGACGGGTGTAATGCGGTGGACGTGTCCATGGCGATCACCCGCACCACCTGCCAGCCGCGCTTGGATTTGACGGCTTCGCAGGTGATTCTCGCGCCTTCCAGCGCGGTTTCGAACCCGTCCTTGCGCAGACAGCTGATATGGACCAACACGTCCTCGCCACCGCTGTCAGGCACGATGAAGCCGAAGCCCTTGGCGACATCGAACCACTTGATGGTCCCGACCACCTCAACCGTGACCGGCATCCCCCCCATATCGGCAAAGCCTGCATATTGCTTGAAATCCTGGGCAGTTGCAGCCTGCGCGACGTACAAGATATCTCTGACTTCATCATTCATCGACAAATACCCACCACCTAATAAAACACGTTAAATTAAAAGCGGCCGTTCAAACGCAGACGGCCCGACGCAACAGCACCCCACAAATCCGCTGAACAAAGCCGGACCGGACAACGCAAAAAATATCCGACAAACAAGCGAAAACCTGACTACGTTTCAAACCATGTCTCAATCAAGATATTTTTCTGTTAATAAAAGAAATTTCATAATTTGAAAACAATATAACATTTTAAATTGCAATTATCCACGAATAAATTAATCAATTATACAACTATTGATTAATTTTATTATAAATTAATACCATAAGTTGCAAAATAAATTATTTTAAAACCAAAAAACACTGTATAATTTAAAAACAAACCAATCAGAAATTTCTCCTCTATATAGATTTTTCGTCGGACATTCATGGCTTGCCTCCGCCCGCTCCCTTGGACCGGTCATGGGCTCCAACGCTTTCGACCCACGCCCGTCCGGCTGGATACGAGCGGCAGAATTTTGCGGGCCCAGACAAATGAGAATTGACCTGTGCGCCAAACAAGGCAAAGACAGGGGATCAGCTCTCCATCAAACGGGAACGTGCCCCCATGACCCAGAGATTTATCCTGACCTTGTCCTGCCCCAATCGCCCCGGCATTGTCGCAGCTGTCTCGGGACTGATTTTCGATGTCGGCTTCAATATTTTTGATGCCCACCAGTTCGATGATACCGAGACGGGCCGGTTTTTCATGCGGGTCGGCTTCAATACTGTGGATCAGGATTCCGCCAGCAACGAAACAGCCCTAAAGAGGTTCGAGAGCCAGTTTGAGGCCATCCGCCAGCAATTTGCGATGGATGCCACCATACAGCCGGATGACAAGCCACGCCGCGTGATGATCCTGGCCTCGCAATCCGATCACTGCCTGTCGGATCTGCTCTATCGCCTGCGCATCGGCGAATTACCGGTCACTATCAGCGCGATTGTCTCCAACCACCCGCGCGAGACCTATGCGCATCTGGATTTCGGCGACATCCCGTTCCATTACCTGCCAGTGACACCGGCCACCAAAGCGGCCCAGGAACAGGCCCTGCTCGACCTGGTCGACAGCACCGGAACCGATCTGGTGGTGCTGGCGCGCTATATGCAAATTCTCAGCGACAATCTGGCCCGGGCTTTGTCGGGACGCTGCATCAATATCCACCACTCCTTCCTGCCCGGCTTCAAGGGCGCGCGTCCTTACCACCAGGCGCATCGGCGCGGGGTCAAGCTGATCGGCGCCACCGCCCATTATGTGACGGCCGATCTCGATGAAGGTCCGATTATCGAGCAAGATGTCGAACGCATCAGCCACAGCGATACGCCGGAAGACCTGATCCGCAAGGGCCGTGATATCGAACGGCGTGTGCTGGCCCGCGCGGTCTTGTGGCATGTGCAGGGCCGTGTGCTGCTGAATGGCAGCAAGACGGTTGTTTTCCCGGCCTGAATGCGGCAGTCCGGCCTGACTGTTTCAGGCCGGACTCACACCCATGCGACTGTTTTTAGGCGCCCTGCTGATCGGCATTGGCAAAAAACAGCTGTTTGCCATCGATCTTGTATTGTCCGATGGCGGCCTGCCCCTCGGCACTGACCAGCCAGTTGACAAAAGTCTGCCCGTCTTTGGCTTTGACATGCGGATGTTTGGCCGGATTGACCAGCATCACGCCATATTGGTTGAACAGGCGGGCATCACCCTCGACACTGATCTGCAATGTGCCCTTGTTCTTGAACGAGAGCCAGGTGGCCCGATCCGACAGCACATAGGCTTCCATCGCCATGGCCGTATTGAGCGCCGCTCCCATGCCCTGGCCGATTTCACGATACCAGTTCTGGATGTTGCCCTGTGCCTTTGCCGGATCGATCCCGACAGCCTTCCACAAAGCCAGTTCGGCGGCATGGGTGCCGGAGCGGTCGCCGCGCGACACGAATGGCGCCCCCTTTTCGGCAATGGTCTGCAAGGCTGTCGCGATATCCTTGACGCCGTTGATCTTTGCCGGATCACTGGCAGGACCGATCAGCACGAAGTCGTTATACATCACCGCAAAGCGCTTCAGGCCAAAGCCTTCCTCGACAAATTTTTGCTCTTGCGCCTTGGCATGGACAAACACCACATCGGCATCGCCCCTGCGTGCGGTATCAAGCGCCTGGCCGGTGCCTTGCGCGACCACACGCACCTGAATACCGGTTTTCTGGGTAAACAGCGGCAGAAGATGGTCGAACAGGCCGGAATCCTGCGTCGAAGTGGTCGACGCCACCGTAATGAACCGCTCCTGAGCCTGTCCGGGCTGGCCCGACAGCAACCCGAGCACACCAATCAAAACACCGAACCATCTCAACATGCTCTATCCTCCTGATAAGCGATCACCAAACAAGATCCCCTGCGATGAATGCACGGGCTTGCCCAGTTTGCGGATGATTGAAAAATTGATTGGCCTCGCTGGCTTCTACCAGCGAGCCTGACGCCAGAAACAACACATCATCGGCCAGACGGCGGGCCTGACCCAGATCATGGGTGCTCATCATCAGTGTCACCCCCTCTCCATGCAAATCTGCCAGCATCGCCTCGATCAAACGGGTGGCCGATGGATCCAGCGCGGCCGTCGGCTCGTCCAGAAACAGCAGATCGGGCCGCAAAGCCCAGGCCCGGGCAATCGCCAGTCTTTGCTGCTCCCCGCCCGACAGCAACCGCGCCGGTCGCTCGGCCAGCCCCATCAGACCGAAGCGGTTCAGGGCTTCCACTGCGCGGTTTCGGATATGGGCATCCGGCACGCCGATGGACGCCAGCGCATGGATGACATTGTCGAGCACAGAACGGCGCAACATCACCGGCGTCTGGAACACCATGGCATGGGCGCGACGCCCCGGCAGATGCCGGTCATTGCGGTGTACCTGACCCGAACTTGGCCGCAACAGCCCGTGACACAGCCGCAACAGCAGGGATTTACCCGCCCCGTTCGGACCCAGAACCACCAGACGCCGCCCGCTTTTGACCTTGAAATCCATCGGATGGATCAATTCGGTGCCGGAAATGGCAAAGCTGAGGCCGGAAACGGACAGGGCGACAGCAGGGTTGAGATTATCCGGCATGGCGCACCCCGATCCGGCTCATGCCGAAGGCCAGCGCGTTGACAAGCAGGGTGATGCCGACCAGAATCATCCCCAAGCCGAGCGCGAGGGCCAGATCGCCCTTGCTGGTTTCCAGCGCAATGGCCGTGGTCATCATGCGGGTGACGCCGGCAATATTGCCGCCGACGATCAACACCGCTCCCACTTCGGCGGTCGCCCGGCCAAAACCGGCCAACAGAGCGGTGGCCAGTGAAAAACGGGCATCCCACAGCAAGGTCACGATGGCCTGTTTCGCCCCCATGCCGATCGATTGGAGATATTCGCGATAGCCGGCCCACAGATCCTCGATCGTCTGTCTGGTCAGGGCAATCACGATCGGCAGCACCAGCGAAGCCTGGGCGATGATCATTGCGGAGGGGGTAAACAGCAGGCCGAACCCACCCAACGGGCCCGAACGCGACAGCAGCAGAAAAAAGACCAGACCGACCACCACCGGCGGCAGGCCCATCAGCGCATTGATGGCCACAATCATCGCCAAACGGCCACGAAAGCGGGACACGGCGAGCAAAGCCCCCAATGGCAGGCCAATCAGCGCGGCAAGACACACCGCCGTCAGTGTGACGCGCAAAGACAGGACGACAATGCCGAGAAATACAGGATCTAGACGCACAATCAGCGTCAGAGCCGCCATTAAAGGTGAAGCATCATCGATCATGGTTTGATCATAGGGTAAAACAGGCTCCGGCTAAAGCCCTCAAGCCGGCTCACCAAAGGCTGGCTTTGGCCCGCTCGGGCCATTGCTTGTCATAATCGGCACCGCCCGTCTGGCCATCACTCAAAGATGCCAGAATTTGACCTGCGGTCGGCAGTTGTCCGGCTGCCGCATAATGGTCGGGGTTCCACAGGTCGGACCGGATCACCGCGCGCGAGCATTGGAAATAGACCTTTTCCACCGTGATCACGATCACACTGCGCGGCGGCTTGCCCTCCACGGCAAATGACTGGCACAAAGCGGGATCGGCCGTCACGATGGCGCGGCCATTGACCCGCAAAGTCGTGCCGGAACCGGGGATCAGAAACAACAACGCCACCCGAGGATCAGCCACGATATTGCGCAGGGAATCGATGCGGTTGTTGCCGCGCCGGTCCGGCAGCATCACGGTCTGGTCATCGACAATCCGCAACAATTCACCCGGCCTGTCGCCGCGCGGCGAACAATCAAGGCCGTCCGGACCGACCGTTGCCAGGCCGAGAAACGGCGAGGCCGCGATCAACTGCCGGTAAACAGGAACCAGATGATCGGTTTCCTTGACCAGCGAGGCCGATGACGGCGCCCCGTAATAGGTTTCAAGCTCGGAAATCGTCTCGATCGGCTTCATGGATGGCCCTTTCAATGGGGACATATGGTTAGGCTTTCAAGGATGCACGCAACTTACCCAACAGTGCGTTGAG
>Ga0114963_10001757_pt1 | contig 14797 bp, 13 predicted proteins | sample C_131016_EF_Meta_FD_87019 | JGI IMG/M metagenome (GOLD analysis project Ga0114963, IMG submission 87019) | Freshwater microbial communities from Lake Croche, Canada to study carbon cycling - C_131016_EF_MetaG | ecosystem: Environmental > Aquatic > Freshwater > Lake | place: Lake Croche, Canada...
ATAATTTAAACCATTATAATTTAATAAATTATATGTATTGGCCGTCACATTAGGAGTCGCTGCGACAGTTATTAATCCTGTATTTACGTACACACGCAAAATGCCATCAAATTTTCTAATTAATCCGATGTTTTCCATAATTCCTGAAATATCGCTGAGTTTAATATATAAATAATCATAATATACAATATCACCATTAATAATTTGAGAATATGGTTTAAATTCTTGATTATATGTATTAGATGTAGCAATAGTGCCAAAAAAATTGTTAGCAGTTCCAGTGGTTGCTGAATATGGTTGGGCGAATGTTTGAGAATTGATTCTTTCTTGTATTGCTCCATTTACAGTTCCAAAATTTTGAGCACCATATTGTACTTGCTGAGATGCTCCAACTTGTCCTAAATTCATACTATTACCAGCGCCCCAAGGGTTATTGTTTGCAATTCCAGGACCTGCTCCCGATGGTCTATTTAAACCGGCTACGCCATTTTGAGCAGTTGCCATAGTTTGTAAAGATAAGGTAGTTGCACTATTTGCTCCATAATTGCCGGTATAATACATAGAGTTTGGATTATCTAATTGTTGAGACCATCCTTTAATTTTTCCGTGTAATGTTAAATCATCTTTAGACATTTTAGTAGCCATATCAAATCCATACATTAAATTACTGTATGGTTGTAACTGCGTAACGCATTTACCATTAATTTGTAGATCAATTTGATGTATAATATTTGCTGTATTGGTTTTTAGCGATGCAATTGCAAAAGCACTATTAGCAGGAGCCAATGCATTACCTGATGCTCCATTTGTTAATCTAACACAAGTTACAGTTGGGATTATTAAAAAACATTCTTTAGTGTCGATAAGAGTACTACTGTTAAATAAATTTGATAAATTGTATTGTATAAGTGTTAAAGAACTATTGGTATATATCCCCTGATTAATGTCGTTGGTAAAGTTCCAGTTTTTTGAGACATAGGGACTTTCTAAATTAATGCCTTGAGGTTCACAACTTTTTAGATATTCATATTGATCTACTTCACTCATTGATTATATATATATATACTATATATAATTTTTTTTATTTATATTATATATATATTTTTTCAAAAAAATAATAATATTATAAAGTAAAAAAATATAATATAATATAAATATATAGATGTCTGATTTAGAACAATTACAAAAAAATTTAAATTATAAGGTTAAATCTGAAGAAATAGGGTTAGCAAGTTGGAAAGGTTCACATGGAAAACCTCAACCAATGTTTATACCTACAAAAGATTATTTATTAAATAGTGCATCAAAACAACAAGACCAGATTAAAAAAAGAAATGACATGATAGATGAATATTTAGATGAACAGCGAACGCCGATATATAGATATGATGAGTATGGTGACGTTATAACTGGTACAGATGGTAAGCCTGTAGAATATAAATTTCACGGTATACCACCACCTGATTTAAATTTAGCTAATTTAGCGGGTTCTATATATGATCCTGTATCAGAAAGTATGCAAAATGTAAACTTATCGGACGCTGAACAGAAAAGATTTTTAACACAAAAAGATGAACTTATAGAACGTGTAAATACTGAATTAGACGGACGAATAAGAGAATATAGAAGAGATAATGATAATTTAAAACGTGAATTAATAAGAATAGAAGAACAAATTCAACAAGATGAAGAAGAAATAAAAAGACTTTACGAGATAGAAAATTTAGCAAACAGAAAGAAAATTATAAAAAATATTCAAAATAGACAAAGATTAGCATTAGCAGATAAAAAAAGTATTATAAATACAATAGAAGAGAATAAAGAAAATATTTTTAATATGATACAAGGTAAAGAAAGATTTAAAGATGATGTTAATGATTTATCAGCACAAGTACAAAATAAATTAAAAGAGAATGAGCGAAAAGTTAAAACATATAACGAAGAATTAAATGCCCTTAATCGTGGAGCATTAAACACGTCTAAAAGTCCTGATGAAACTGACGAACAATACGCTTTACGCTTACAACAAATGGCAGACGTTCCATTTGCTGACCGTCGTTCAGAAGAAAAAGCGATAAATAGACAAAAAGAAAAACTACGTGAAAATTTAAAATTACTAATTCGTAATAATGCTACGATATCACAGGTAGTAAATAGTATATCATCATCTAACCCTTTATTACTTGCAGAAATAAATAAATTTTTTGCTGGTTTTAAAGATTATTTTATCAAAAAATTTGGTGAAAATAATGAAAAAATTAGTTATAGAGATATAATTAATGAAATAACCTTTTATTTAAGACGTGCAACTGATCCAAGAGTGTTGTCAGGTAATGTGGCAAAACCTGAAGAAATAGCTGAAGAAGTTATAAGTAGATTACCCCGTGATGTGGTACCTTATCAACCAAGGGGTGTATCTTCATTAAATAGTCCATTTGGAGAAGAAGAATTCGGAGTTCCATCCGATCTTGAAACATTTTTTACAGAATCAGAAAGAGAATTGAGAGAACTTTTAGGTGAAAAGCCAATAAAAAAAGTTCCATCAGTTGGAGAATTGACAGGTGAAAGTGAAAGTGAAAGCGAAGAAGAAGGTGAAGAAGAAGCATTACCAATAATAAAATATAAATTATATGACGATGATAAAATGATTAAATTTACACATGGAGATAAAGAAATTTTTATAAGATTTACAAAAGGTATAACAGTTAATGATAAAATTATAACACAATCTGGAAAAGAAAAGAAATTACTCAAACATGAATTTCCAAATTTTTTTTATAGTTTAACAGGTGATAAAGGATCATTTTATTTAATAAAGGGGATTGGATTATTTGATAAAATTAGTACAGTTTTAGACATTCCTCCAGAGTTAACTAAAAAAAGTTTTGGAATTACTAGACGTGTACAAATGTCTAAACAAAAAATTCTTGATGTTTTAAATAATTTCGGTCTTAAAAAATCGACAGAAGGTGTATTTATAAGAGATGGTAAAACGAGAGATGGAGAAACTCATGCACCTGAATATGATAGAGGGGGTGTACCTTTATTTGGTTTAGGTATTAAAAAAGCGGATAATTTACCTGATAAAGTGCCCTTTGGTTCAAATATATTACTATTGAAAAAATTATTTTTAAAGAATATATTATCAATACAAAATAAACACAATACAAAAATAAATGGTTTCAATAATGTTCACGTATCAGATAATTTTGTTAAGATAATAATGAATTTATTAAAAGGTGTTAATTTTACTAATAGTGAATTACAAAATTTAACAAACAATGAAAGATTATTACTAGATAATTTATTGATGTTATCAGAATTAAATAAAAAGTTTGTTACAGGTTCATCAACTGCTTCATTAAATCAATTAAAAAAAGATTATGAAATATTAATAGGTGAAATAGATGCAGGTAATAATAATGAAATATTGAAAAAAAAATTATATAATATATTAATGCGTATGGTACATTTCGGGGCTTTATCGCAAATTCAAGCATTAAAACACTATAAAGAAATTTTAAAATCGCATTTTTGAAAAATAATATATAAAATAAATAAAAATTATTATATATAGTATATATATATAGTAATAATGACTTATCATCATGTAGGAATTCATCATTTATCACCATCACAAAAAAGTAAATTAAAACACGGTGGAGCTGTTAGAATGAGATTAGGAACTCATCACACTTTACAACTTAGAGCTGACCAAATTAAAAAATTACATAGAGCACATAAAAAAGGTTCAGCTGTCACTATCGAGCTGGATCCATATCAATGTGATCATCTTTCTGGTTCGGGTTTTTTTGATTCTATTAAATCTGCTTTTACTAGTCCTATTGCAAAATCTATTGTTAGAGCAGTTAGACCAGTAGCAACTAATATGGCGAGAACTGCTTTAGGTTCTATGGGTCCAATTGGTCAAACTGTAGGAAATATTGGTCTCGACATCGCAAACCAACAAGCAGAGCAACACGGTTACGGAGTTAGAAAACATTACGTACATCACGATAAAAGATTAAGACGTGGTCATATTGTTGAACCCGTAGAACTTGGTGAACATTTACACGGTCAAGGATTTTTTGATTCATTAAAAAAAGCAGCGTCATCAGATGTAGCAAAATCATTAAGTAAATCTTTACGACCAATGGCTACTGATTATTTAAGATCTAAATTACCACAAGGCGGAGTAATGGGAGCACTAGGTAATCTTGCAATCGACGAGGCATCTAAACTTGCTGAGCGTCACGGCTACGGCGTTCATCATAAAAAAAGAGGCAGACCAAGAAAAGGTGGAGCATTAATCGCTGCGGGATATGGAGGACATTAAAATATTATTAAAATAATTTTATAATAGTAATATATATGAATCCTCATTCTGACAATGAATTATCAAATATACAAATAGATAAATATTTAAAAAATTATAAAAGGTTTGCTGGTTGTTTTTCTAAAGATCAATTACCAAAATTAAAAAAGAATTATTATTACATTGTAAATTTACAACATTCAAAAGACGGTGGAGGTACTCACTGGACTTGTTTTTATATGCTACATGATAATATGGCTTTATATCTTGACCCTATGGGATATCCACCACCAGAAGAAATTAAAGACAAAATACCATTTATTATATGGGATGAAAAACCAATACAAGATATAGATAGTACAGCTTGTGGATACTTTTGTATTGCTTTTATAAAATTGTCCTATTATATGGACAGTAAAAATAAAGCATTAAAATTTTTTAATGATTTATTCACAAATGATACAAAAAAGAATGATTTTATCTTAGAAAAATTGTTAAAATTAGATTAAAATCTTTTTGAATAATCTATAAGATGTATTGACGGTTCTTTAATTTTACTTAAATCAAAATCAGGTTTATACATCATTTTTTTAACAAATCCTGACTTAGCAGATTTACCTTTAAACTCTAACCAATTTTTGCGTAATCGTTTAACACCATCACCTCTTAAATCAAGCATCATAAAATTCATTGGCTCTGATGTACAATGATGATAAAAATTTTTAATATCATCTTTATCTAAATTGTCAACATTATGATTTCTTATAATGTTATCAATACTTATATTATCATTCAATTTGAAAATAATAAAATAATGTATGTTTCTTGTAATAATTTTAGGTACATCTTTGTAAGATTGTGACATTAAATAACAAGTAAAACCTTTTTTACGTCCTGATATTAAATAGTCTTGTATTTTGTTTTTAGCTTTATTATCCATATTAACAAAATCATCAAATACTATTAATTTTTCTTTGTCATTATCATCTTCTGACCAATCATTTAGAGCTGGTAATTGTTTGATGTCATTAATCATTTGTAATTCTGGTATTTTATCGCGTAAATGATTATATAAAGGTTCATCAGTATTATTAGGATTAAAGATTATTATATTATGCCATACATCATTTTTTTTATCTAATAAATCCATTAGTGCATTAGTTTTACCTGTACCTGTGCCACCTAAAGCAAGAATCATAGATTTAGGTAATACGTGATGTTTTTTGAAATTTTTATCAAGTTTTTGTTTTTTTGTTTTAACTTCATTATACCAGTTTTTCATAATCTATATATAATAATAATATATTATTTTTATGGGTTTTTTAAAATATCATCTGAATCAGTTCCAAAATTACTCAAAACAATGTCTATATTGCTCTTTAATTTATCAGTTAATTCGATATCATTTAAGTTACTACGTTCAAACAATTTTATATATTGATTGTAAACATTATTTAAATACTGGTCGCCGTCAATTCCTCTGTCATCTGTTCTGAGTGATAAAATTCTATAGATGTCGATTCCTAATTTATGATATTCTTTTGACATATCATTTTCATTTTCTAATTTATCCTCAATTTTTAAATACAGTGAAATAGAAGTCAAAATACCAATACAGAAACTTATTAAACAATTCGCACCGGATATAATATTTTGTTCTAAATAGTTTGTCAGAGATACAGCAATAATTGCATTTAGACTAGACAGGATGATAATAGGTAATTTGAAATAAACTACTATATTTTTTATACTAAAATATAATTTTTTATGATGTTCTGAAAGTGTATTAGAGTTCAATCTAATATCATTCAATAATTTTTCGATTTTATCATTCCAATTACTCGAAGATGTAGACATATATATTATAATATTATATTATTTTATAATTGTTGAAATACAAATTCAGTAGATGCTTTAGATGTTAGTATAGTAAACTTAGAAGCGATGAACTCAAATAAACCAGCGGCCGAATTTGAAGAAGTACCAATACTAAAAAATAATATTTGTTCTGAATCTGCAAAACTTCCTTTATCATTACCTGGTATAGTTGTCGCAGATACCTTAGTATGTCCATAAGCTAGAGGGTCGTAAGTTAATCCTTTAAGGTCTGCTAATAATGCATAACTTGTATTTATAGTAGTAGTTGCAGTATAATCGACAGCAAATGTTTTACGTGATTTATACCAACTAGCAGAGTTAGGCGTAATTGAATCAGTTTTAGTATATACAGCAACGAATGGACAACCTAAACCAGATACAGCACTAACATTATAAAAATTTAACATCAACGCCTTAATATCTCTAACAGTCAAACCTGTATCAGGTCCGATATACCAGTTAATTTTTTGATTTAAATTATTTTTGTAATATAACCCGCTATAAGTTGTAATAGCACTGACTGCGGATGGTATATAATCAGCACGCCCTGAACTGTCGGCATATAATGCAGGTACATGATAAACTGGAGTACTGATTATTATTGGTTGTTTACTTTCAATAGTTGTTAGTCGTGCTTTTAAAGTAGTATCAACAGCATCCAGGTCAGATAATTTTGCTAATTCAGTTACATCGACAGCAGATAAATTACTAATCTGATTTGTATGTTGTGCTAATAATGCTTCATCAACATCTAACCTATTTCTAATTGTAGGTAAATCAGTATTTAATATCGTGCCTATATTAGTAGAGTTATCTTCTATAATTGGTTTGTAATTTCTACCATTGAAAAATATACCAGATGTTGACAGTTGACTATTACTTGAACCGTCGTAAGCAGTTAACGCTTTAGCAGTCAAACCATTTTTATTAACAGATAAAACACTATAAGGAGCGGTGGAAGATGAACAAACATCAAAATTTATTGATGCCTTATCATTAGAACCGCCGGCAGTTAATATTTTAGTTGAACCATCGTCAGCGAAGATGTAAGTTCCTTTAGATGCTGTAGGAGCTGTAGGATAAGTTGCAATAATTGGAGTATTTGCCAAATTACAACCTAATTTGCTATCTAGAGATAATGAATAATCATATCCGATGTAGGAAGTAAAAACGACGTCTTGAGTTCTTGCTGTGGTCATGATATATAATATATATTATATATTATTTTGAAATTTAATAAAATAATAAAAAATAATTTAAGGTGAAACTAATAGATAAGATTGTGTAAAATCCGCGTAATGTAAATTTAATTTATTTACAACGAATTCTACAGAATTTACAGCAGAACCACTATTACTCCCAATAACAACAGCGAGTATTTTGTCCGTTGGTTGATAATTTCCACGAGGATTATTAACTGTAGATGGTTCATATTGTATTTGTGTCTCATAATTATATGGTACTAAACTCTTATCTATAATACAAACACCTTGATAATTAGTATTAACAGTTGGTGTTATTGCTTGGTTAAATACATAAGTATAAGCACTATGAAAAAATCCAGGGGCATAATCTCCAGAACCGGTGGGCACTGTATAAATTGTGATGAATAAAGTATTATCATTAGATGTCGTAATGCCATTAAAAAAACTTATTGAAATGCCTTTTAAATCACTTACTAAAGTTGCATTTTGTTTATTTGGTGGAAAATACCAGTTAATCTTTTGACCTAACACTATATTTTTAAAATACCATCCGCTATAACCATAAGTATTACGTATTGTTAAACTAGTCGCAGGTGGTTGGCCGTCAGCATAAATAGCAGGAGAAGAATATATCAAAGTAGGTTGAACTTGGTTCATTTTAACATTTACATTATTAAAGGTTAAAGATGTTGATGATAAAATACTACTATTACTACTGACATCTGTTAAAGTTAAAGTTTGTGAAGTTAATTGAGATTGTTCAGTTGATGCAAGTTTATTGATAACTAATGACGATGTAGTTGTTGTATTCCAATATGAAGGGTCAGACATTCTCATTAATGTAGAATAAATCCTCATACTTGTATTATTTATATCATTGCCTACGCTTAAATTATCAGATTGAACATATGAAGATTCAGCCGTAGAATTATTTCTAACTAATAAAGTCGACTGACTAGCATTTAATTTAATATTATTAGAAGAAGATGATAAAGTCAGTTCATTACCTATCATATCTAAAATAGTATTATTTGAAGTATTTCTTAAAGAGGTATTAAGCAAAGCATTATCTCTATTAACTTCAAAATATTTTATAGGCGCATTAGCATTGCTTACATTCCAAAATTGATGTCCACCATTTCCAGTTCCTGATGCATTTAAGAATTTTAAAGCGTTTGTTGTTGGTTCTGTGTAATGATAATGTCCAACTGCATTTGTTGTAGTTGTTGGAAATGTTCCAGTTAACAAAGTACTACCATAAGCATTTGAACCCAATACACCTTGATGAGTTATATTACCGTAATTATCACTATATTGTATAGTTGAATTTTCATACTGATAAACTATTGACATTATATATATATATATATTAAATTTATATTTTATTTTTATATTTAATATAGTTAATTGTTTAAGCATTAAAATTTCCAAATGATGCAAAATTAACTATATAATTATAAGCTGGTGTTGCTCCTTGGGTCACAGGTGCCCCTGCTGGTGCATATAGTGATATTGTATAAGGAGAACCAGAAGACCAAACTACATTAAATGTATAATTAACCGAATTATTATTACAAAGACAAGTTATAGTATTAGTCAATGATGTAGGAGGATAAGATGGCCAGGGTAAAACATCAAATGCAAAAATTACTGCTGGTGCGCCAGTTGGTGGTGTGGTTACAATATTGAATTGTATCGGAACTGATAAAAAACTTACTAAAGAACCACTTTGAATTGTTGTTTGATTTGCCCCATAGGTTAAAGAACTATTACTACCCGTATAAGCTGAAATTGTAGAAGGCGTTGTTATTGGCAATTGGGCCACTGTTGCAACAGTTGTGCCTTTATATAATAATGAAGTAGAAAAATTATTTGATCCTGACCAATTATTAATTCCACTTGAAGTAATGGGACCTGTTAAAGTTGTAGTGCCTAAAGATGCGAATGTGCCATTCATACTGATAGCACCTGTGAACGTCTGTAAAGGTGAGTAAGTTAATTGTGCATAATTTGTTAATGCTGGTAGATTATTATAAACCCATGATGTAGTCGCTATTTTTGTGGAATTATCGGCATTTGGCGGGGTCGTTGTAGTCACGTAATTTCCTGATGATGGATTAATACTAGTACAGTTATTTATATCGTTATTATTCATATTTATATCTGAACCAGTTGATAAATTTAAAGGTAAATTACAATATACCGCCAATGGTGTAAAATTCATAGGAGTTTGGGCAACGCCTGCAGTATTAAACATTTGAAAATATATTTGAGCTGAATCATTTTGATACGAATTTTTTATAACAAAAATTTGAGGATTTAAGACTGTAGAATTTGAAAGATTACCATATTGACCAATTGATAAACCTCCGTTATATGTTACAGATAATGAGTTTTGAAATTCATTTGTTCCAGTCCATACATTATTATTATCTAATATTCCGTTACCGTTGACTATCATATTATTTACATAGTTACAAGTCGCTACATAATCTAGATTTGTATTATTTGCTTGTGTGTATGCTGTTGAATATTGACCCATATTTACTATATTAAAATTTGCCATATTAATAGGATTTAACATTTGTAAACCTGTTACAGGTGCAGGCGTTACTAGATTTTGATTAAATGTTTTTGGGTTCATTGTAAAACTATTTGAAGGAGTTCTAATTGTTAAACCTCCTGCTGTTTGAGTTGTTGATAATGTCATATCATATGATGGGTCGGGGTCTATATATTGTGAATAAGTTTCTCCTGGTGTTGTTGGATTTACTATCGTTAATGTTCCATTTACGCTTGTATTTTGTAAAGATTCTGTGCCCTGTGCAACTGGAAATGTTAAGAAATTCTTTAATGCCTGATTGTATGTTAGACCAGTTGTACTTGCATTAGACCAAAATGAACTGTTATAATTTATACCTGGAAAATTTGGCGGGTCTGGTGGTAGAGTTGAAGTCATATATAATATACTATTATAAAAATATTATTATATAAATATATTATATATATATATATGAGTTTCAATTTAATCTTAAACAATACAAATGTAATATCAGCCAGTAATACTATATTCCAATATAAATTTATTAACGGTGGGTTTTATATTCCTGAAGGTGCTGAAATTTGTATAGGTACAATGTCTATACCATATGCTTTTTTTAATATAACAGTAGCAAATAATAATAATACATTTAATATTATTAGTTGGGATGGTACAGTATATAATATAACTCTACCTAATGGATTCTATACACAAACAGATATACAGCAATATCTCCAAACATATTTTCTAAATAATGCTCTATATTTAACCAATGCACAAGGCGACCCTGTATTTTTCTTATATATTACTATTAATAATACTTATTACGCTAATCAAGTTTTAGTATATAATGTCCCGACCGCTGCTGAATTTCAACCTGCTACACCAGGAAATGCTTATTACGGATGGTCTGCGCCTGCTGGTTTTGTATTCCCTGCGCCTACAACAAAAGCGCCAACTTTACAAATATTAAATAATAATTTTCAAGCATTTCTAGGATTTAATGCCGGAAATTACGGAGGAGGTGCCACAGATCAATCATTTTTATCACAATTTGCACCAAATACTACACCTATAAATAGTTTAATAGTTACTGTCAATTGTGTATCAAATGCGGTATCTATTCCGACAAATGTTATTGATATTTTACCAATTACCAGTACTTTTGGGGCTAATATTGTATATGAACCTAAGTTTCAAAAATGGATTAAGGTTACATCAGGTACTTATTCAAATCTTATTATTAATATATTAGACCAAAATTTCAACCCTATAACATCCAATGATCCAAATGCTACAATTTCATTATTATTAAAATTAAAAAAATAATTATATAAATATATATTATAGAAATGCCTTCTAAATTTTATTTACAAAACAAAAGAAAAGAAATATACAAAATGTTCCCTATACAGTCAGACGATAAAAAAAAAGAAATACAAGATAAAAAAAATGAATTTGAAATGACTGATAAAATGAAAAAAGTTTCAATCAAAGATGATAAAAAAAATGATGTAATATTGCCAAAATCTCCTATAAAACCATTAAAGTATAAATTATAAATTATACTTTTTTTTATAATTAAATATTTTATTTAACATTTTTATATTATTATTAATATTTGTATAATCTCCCCATAATAAATAATATGAAAAAAGACTAGGAGACGGTGTCAATGTTGAAATTAATTCATATTCTCTTTCATTTCCTAAATGTCTTTTTCTATAATTATCTCTTATTTCGTTATCGTGGTGGTCTATATATGTCCCATATTTAGGGTTTAATAATCCAAAGTCATAATGAGTTCCATCATCCATATATACTCTATACCTTTTATTTTTAACTGGTGATTTAATAATTTTTATTATCTGCATTATATATATATATATATGATAAAATATAAAATACAATCCGTTTTATTTGACAAAACAAAATGGACTAAAAAAAGTTCTTTACAATGGTTATTAAAACATAATTATAAATTTATCAAATGCCACGAAACAGACCATTATTATAGATACAGACAAGAAGACCCGGAACAATTAAAAAAAGAAGGTCTGACAGATTATAGAAATATTAAGCAATCAAATGGAGTAATCCTTGTGGTGGCTTATCGTCCTCATTAATTTCATCATCACTTAAACTATGAGGCGAACCTCTAACAACTTCTATTGACGAATCTTCAAATAAGTTATTATCATTTTTAGGAGGGTATATTTTATCAATAGTTATAACATCTTCAAATTTTATTCTATTATTATTAAGACTATCTATTAATGTACATACTTTTGATTTATAATGAGAATTTAAAGAACGTCTTTGAACTTCTTTAGAACATTTAGGACATTTTATTTTTTCAATGGTTTTTTCAAATTCTTCTTTTTTTTCTTCAGGTTCAATTATTGGGCGTTTTATATTAACACAGTTATCAAGAGTTTCAATAAAATGTCTCTCACGTCTTGATAATTCATCCTTACAGGTGCAGGGGTAATTTTCAATTAATTCAATATAATAATTATTATTTTTTAATACCTCAAATACTGAACAATAATAATTTGTCATATCTTTTTTATATTTATAAGCGATTCTATGACCTTTTAATCTGTCTGATAAGTATTTCTCACACGTTGAACCAATATATATTTTATTGGTTGTCTTACATACAATTTTATAAATTTTACCTTTTTGATATTTCTCACTCATACTATATATAAATACTCTATATAAAAAAAATTTTAACTTGTTTTAATTCGTTGAAAAAATTAAAAATATATAGAATAATTTTTTTACACTAAAAAAACTATTTAAATTTTTATCTAATACTATTATATATATATAGTATAATGGAATTCAAAAAATTACTTAAACAAAATAACCTAATTGGAAAAAATGAGAATATCAATTATGTTAAACTGTCTAACCAATTCAAACTATCACCAAAAAGCAAAAAAAATATTTTGTATAAAGCCAACTCATCAGCATATAAAAAATATATTAAAGATAATTTATTTAAAATAGTAGATAAAATTAAAAAAAGAGACCAAACTATGAAAAAAATTGAAGAATTAAATAAAAAAATTGAAGAACAAAATAAACAAATTGAAAAAGTAGAAAAAGAAGTCAAACAATATACAATTAATAAAGATGATATTAAATTAACATCATCAACTGTAAAAATTTCATCAAGAGAAAATTCAAATTATAATTTTTTTACTAATGCAATTGAATTAGATAAGATGAAAAAACTTTATAAAAATAATGTTATTTACTCTCAAACTGTAAAATATTATATTGACGGTGAATTATTAAACGGTCTTGTAAATATTAATACAGATGAAGAACCTATTTTTGTTGATTTTACTGAAAATACAACAACAATGAGAAATATTACGCCTGAAATTATTACACTAATTGAACTAAAAAACACTGACGGGGAAAGCGGTGGAGATTGGAAACCAACATTATTGAAATATGTTAAAGGTGGTTATACTAAAATTATTACATCTGTATACAAACAGATACCATATCTGCGACATTTTGCAGACAAAGAACAAATTTTTCAAGATAATGAAAAAAAGACCTGTTTATTAGATGGTTGCATACGTTATTTTGAAAATTTATCAGAAAAAAATAGAAACGCTAAGGCAATATTAAACAAATTAGAAGATGATTATGATGATTATTGCGACGGATTGAGAGAAAGTGAATTAGAAGAATTTTGCAATAAATATGGATTTAGTATTCATATTAATAATCTCGTCGATGGAACTAAAAAAATATTTAATACATCGCAATTTAAAAGATTTTCTATTGAATTTGCAAACACTAGATATAATCACGTCGATTTATTATCTCATAATTACAACGACGCTATAGAAGTATCTAAAGACGAATACAATGAAATTAAAAACAATGTTTCTTATTATGTTGAAAAATATTGCAAATTGATAACAATTGATAGAACATATAAAATAAAAGAATCAGATTATTCTATAATGTCAAAAAAATTTAAAGAGGATATTAATTATGATACTTTATTTATTAGAAAAGATAGTGATTCATATAAATTAATTAAAACATATAATTTTAATGTTCATACTTTTTTTAATTCAAATTTACCCTTAAATAATGATTTATATTATGAACTTGATGCAAAAAAAGCCTATTATAATTTTTCTGATAAATCATATAATAAATATTACAAAGGTATTCCTAGTGGTTCGATGATTACTTTTAATTGTAATGATAAATTTAATATTGATACATTTAATGAAGTAAATCTAGTTGGTTTTTATCAAGTTGAAATTATTGACATAATAGATAAATTTGAACATATGCAAACATTCGGATTTTATAAATATTCAATTCACACATTAACTACATCAAATATTGAATTATTACAAAAATATTTAAAATTCAGGTTTATCAATGCATCATATGCGCCTACTGTTGATTTTTCATTTCACGAGGGTTTCTTACATTTATTTGACACTGATACAGGAGATTTAAAATATGTAAAAGATAAAAAATCAATTAAAGGGTATTGTAAATTTTTTGGATGTATGTTGGCTGAAAATGAACCAGTAATAAAAATTAAACCTTTAAGAGATGATATTAATTATTATAATCTCATTAATAAAGAAAATTATGAAATGTATAAAAATGAAAAAGGTATAATATCAATATATGATAAAAACCACGTACAGAGAAGATATACACATATTAATTATACAATTCACGGCTATTTAATGACTTTGATAATGGAGAAAATATTAGATATAAATATTAATGATGTGTTCGGTGTTAAATTAGATAGTATTGTAATTAAAAAAGATAAAATTTATGATTATGATAAAA
>Ga0114963_10001758_pt1 | contig 14791 bp, 13 predicted proteins | sample C_131016_EF_Meta_FD_87019 | JGI IMG/M metagenome (GOLD analysis project Ga0114963, IMG submission 87019) | Freshwater microbial communities from Lake Croche, Canada to study carbon cycling - C_131016_EF_MetaG | ecosystem: Environmental > Aquatic > Freshwater > Lake | place: Lake Croche, Canada...
AATTCTCTATCTAAATTAACGCCATTCCATCCTGCAATATTTGGCGTAGCTAAAATGGTTTCTCGATCAGATGAGATAAATCCAGCCGCTGACACGCCGATAGATTCCACTGGGTATTCCTGCGATAACTCATTCGCCACATCAGCAATTGCTTGAGTAAGCGCGCGGCCACCTTCTCGCGGCGTATCACGGCGAGCGGTAGTTAATATTTCACCGTTTTCAGAAACGCCTCCTCCTAATACTTTGGTACCACCGACATCAATTCCGATGGTGTTTGTCGCCATAAATTTAACCCTCTAGGTGTTCTTTGAGTTGCTTAAGGGCGTTATCTATCGTGGATTTTTCTTGCTTAGCAATCATCATCGCGGGAATTGGCATGGATAAACCAACTGTGAGTTCATAAGTTACCGAAGTGGAATCTGCATCTAAACTCTTTAACAAGTATGCGCCCTCCATCTTGGTAAGTATGTTGGCATCATCTAGTGAGAAGGTCACCTTGCTAGGAGCTTGACTCCAATCAAAATCAAGAGTTACCACATCCTTTACTGCGCCAGCATCGACCGTTAACTTAGCCTTAGTTGCGCGGCCTTCTGCATCTGTTGCAAGAACATCAACCTTCTTAAAGGCGCCCGACCATTCCGGGTATGAAGCAACGGCAAATAAAGTGGCGCTGACTTCGGCGATGGGGGCATCGATAGTAATTGTTGAACTGCTGAAATCGCTCATGTGTAAAGGTTACCTGTAAAAATAACTTTCCAACCTCTCCCCTTTTTCTGACTCGGGCGCTAGCGTTAGCGCCATGAACGAGATCACAGTCCCAGCCCTTGTCCCGAGCGCCTCCACTGGCAACCTCACAAATCTGATCACTGAGCGAGCTTGGTTTGAACCAAATCGCGTGATGATGTCGCGCCCACTTGGTGATGGTTGGCAGAAAGTTTCGGCACAAGAGTTAGATGCTGAAGTTCGAGCAACCGCTAAAGGACTTGTCGCCGCCGGTATTCAGATTGGTGATCGTGTGGCGATCATGGCTCGAACCAGATATGAATGGACGATTCTAGATTTTGCAATTTGGTTTGCGGGTGGATGCGTAGTTCCCATTTATGAAACATCTTCTGCCGAGCAGGTTGATTGGATCTTGAGCGATTCTGGCGCGGTCGGATTGATCGTAGAAACTCCTAGCCATCGCGAATTGGTAAATTCAATTTTGCCTTCACACATGAAAAATATTTGGACTATGACTGATGATGTTCTATCGGTCCTTGCGAAAGCAGGCGCAGATATCGGCGATGACGAGATCGACCGTCGACGCAGCGCGCTACTACCGGATACTTTGGCAACTTTGATCTACACATCTGGAACAACCGGCAAGCCAAAGGGCGTCCAATTAACCCACGGAAACTTTTTATCAGAGTGTGGAAATGTGGTTGAGGGCGCCAGCGATCTCTTTCTAAAAGCTGGTGGTTCAACGCTGCTCTTCTTACCCGTAGCTCACGTCTTCGGCCGCATGGTTCAAATTGGTGCAATACGCGCCGGTTTGCACTTGGCACATTGCAGCGATCCTGTCGGCCGCTTGCAACCTGACCTTGCATCATTTAAGCCGACCTTCGTTCTTGCTGTACCCCGCATCTTTGAGAAGGTTTACAACGGCGCTGAAGCACGAGCAGATGCTGCGGGTAAGGGAAAGATATTCCGCAAGGCTGCAGAAGTTGCCGTTGCTTATAGTGAAGCGATGGATAAACGCAGCTTCAACCCGCTACTGACGCTAAAGCACGCCTTATTCGACAAGTTGGTTTACTCAAAGATCCGTGCCGCCTTAGGTGGAAACGTTGAAGGAGCTATCTCAGGAGGTGCTCCACTTGGTGCGCGACTCGGACATTTCTACCGCGGAGCCGGAGTGACTATCTATGAAGGTTACGGTTTAACTGAAACCACTGCAGGAGCCACTTTAAATATCACAGGTTCGATAAAGGTTGGTTCAGTCGGAAAACCAATTCCTGGAACAAGTATAAAAATCGCAGATGATGGTGAAGTTTTGATCAAAGGGCCAATCGTTATGCGTGGATACTGGCAGAACGATGCGGCAAATGCCGAAGTATTCACCGAAGATCGCTGGTTCAAATCTGGCGACCTTGGAAAGATCGATGAAGATGGATTCCTCTCTATCGTGGGACGCAAGAAGGAACTCATCGTTACAGCAGGAGGTAAAAACGTTGCACCTGCTGTTTTAGAAGATCGCTTACGTGCTCATCCATTAGTTAGCCAATGTGTGGTCGTTGGAGATAACCAACCATTTATTGCAGCTCTTATCACGATCGATGCCGATGCGCTAAAAAGCTGGATTGTTGCTAATAAGAAAGATGGTGCGACGATTGCAACCCTTACCCAGGATCCCGATTTAATCGCAGTTGTTCAAACTGCAGTTGATGAAGCCAATAAGGCGGTAAGCAAAGCCGAATCAATTCGCAAATTCACGATTCTCCCAACTGATTTTACGATCGCCGGCGGCCAACTCACCGCCAAACTCTCGATCAAGCGCCATGTTGTTGCTCAGGAATTTGCTAAAGAAATCAGCGACCTCTTTGCCAAGTGAGCACTCCACAAAGATTTGAGCTCGCGCGCGAAATTCATGATGGAATCGCGCAAGATTTGGTGGCTCTGGGTTACCAACTTGACCTTCTTCTTGCTGACACAGATTCGCAAGAACCTATTCGCAAAGGAATCCGCTCGCTACGTTTTCAGGTAGATGATTTGATTACAAAGACGCGGCGTGAGATGTATCGACTTCGCCAAGGCGGAGAAGACTCTGTTCAACAGAAGATCACAAGAGCTGCATCAGAGATCTGTGGGCCTCTACTTAAGCGGCTGGAATTGGCAGAGTTCGATATTCCTACCGCTGCTGGGATAGAAATTACAGCAATCGCTACCGAGCTTCTGCGCAATAGTGCGCTCCACTCTAGGGGTAGCGAGATTGAATTGATACTGAGCAATGTTCAGAATCACACCTGCCTAGAAGTGCGCGATAACGGAGTAGGAGGTGCGACCTTGGATAGTTCACGTTTAGGTTTGATCGGGATCAAAGAACGTACCGAACTCCTCGGCGGCGTCTTTTCTTACCACTCGGATAGTTTTGGAACACGTGTCGCAATAACGCTTTGAAGGCTAATGCGCAGGCAAAGGTTTTGCTAATAGATGATCATCCAACGGTAAGAGCCGGAATCAAGCGCGCCCTTGATGACGCAGGGATAAATTGTTGTGGTGAAGCAGCTACGCGCGCTGAGGCTTTCGCGCAGATAGCTCACAAATCACCTGATGCGGTAATCCTCGATCTAAATCTGCCCGATGGTTCTGGACTCGATGTAGTGCATTGGATTCGCAAAAACTCACAGGATATGGCGATTGTTATCTTGACTATGAGTGATGAGGAGAACCAGTTAATCGCCGCGATGCAAGCCGGCGCTAGCTCATTTGTTAAGAAGAGCGCCCCGGTTAGCGAGGTAATAACTGCTCTAAAAAGTTCACTTGAACTTCCGAAAAATTTCAGTGCACAAGGAATTGCGGCTGCGCTCAAAAACTCGCAAGCAATAAAACTGCTTACTCCACGTGAAATCACCGTTCTGCAGGCGCTATCCCAACCTGGTACCAATAAAGAGCTAGCAGATGAATTATTTATTTCGGAGGCGACTTTTAAGACACACCTTGCGGCGATTTATCGAAAGTTGGAAGTCAAGAATAGATTTGCTGCGGTAGCCAAAGCTAGAGGCCTTAATTTACTTTAAGTAGGTCAGCGAACTTGCTTGACCAAATCTCCCATCGCCAAGTTGAATAAATCCATTCTCGGCCTCGCCTTCCCATCGCAACAGCTTGTGCCGGGTTATCAAATAAGTAGATGGCAGCTTGTGCTATCTCACTCGGGTTTCTTCCATCTACCGTGATTCCAGTTTCACCTTCTAATACTGCATCGGGGGCTCCCCCAGATTTGCCAGCGATAACCGGAAGTTCACACGCGCTAGCTTCTAAGTAAACGATTCCCAGGCCTTCAACTTCCAGGCCAGCCAAGCGCGAACGGGATGGCATCGCGAAGATATCTCCAACGCATATATATCGCGGCAAATCGTCGTGTTGGATGCGGCCGATAAAAGTTATGGCGCTTTCTAACTTCAGATCTGTAACTAATTTCTCTAGATGTTCTCGGTAAGGTCCTGCTCCGACCATCAATATATGAGCATCTGGATGGCGCCGCAAAATCTCAGGCATCGAAGAAATTAGCGAATCTTGGCCTTTACGATGAACTAAACGTCCGACGCTGACGATAACTTTTTTATCTTTCAAGCCAAGTGCTGATCGCAATTGCAGAGCCGATGGCTGCGGAGAAAAGTGTTTCGTATCAATACCTGGCGCAATTTTCACCATGGCAGCTTTGGCGGTTTCGGAAAGGGCGCGCGAAATTTCGCGACGGGTAAACTCTCCTAAGTACGTTAGGTGATCGACCTTTTCTCCGATATAACCAATCGCCCATTTAAATGGCCAGAGTTTGGCCCACCAGACTTCATGGCCATGCGTCAGCGCGATAATTTTCTTAACACCAGATTTGCGAAGTCCGCCTGCCATAACAGCCAGTGGTGCAGCCGCGCCGAAAAGCGCCACCTTTATCTCTTCTGCTCTTACAATTTTTTGTACCTCGCGAGAAACACGTGGCGTAGGCAGAAGAATCTTTGTGCGATCTCGGATGACGCGCACTCCAAATTGATCTGACCATGTTTTATCGTATTCATCGGTATCGCCTTGCGCTGATGTGTAAACAATTACTGAACCAATAGGTAAGCGTTCAACGAGCCCCATTACAAAGGTTTCGATTCCCCCGGCGCGAGGTCCGAAGTCATTGGTAATGCAAAGGATTTTTTCTGTCATGTAGGTATCTCTAAATTAATTCAGTAGTTAGAGGCGACGAGCGCCTATATATGCTTTGCGCCCGAGATTAAAGGCATCAGCAACTTTTACGCGCGAACCTGGTCGAGGCGCATGGACCATCTTTCCGCCACCGAGATAAATTCCCACATGCGATATTGGCCGACCAAAGAAGATTAAATCACCGGGAAGCAGATTGGCGCGCTTTACTGACTTTCCATATCCATATTGCGCCCGCGCCGAATGTGGCAGCGATACTCCAGCATCTTGGAAGGCTTTCATGGTTAGCCCCGAACAATCCCAGTAAGTCATACCCGCAGCGCCAAAGACATATCTGTCACCAATTTGTTTCAGGGCAAATTGCAACGCCTTACCGGCGCGACCGGAAACTCCTGAAGCTAACTTGGCAGCCGCGAGTGATGATGCTTGATCCGCATCTTCTTCTTCTAGCGCAAGTCGAGCGAGCCTTTCACGATCTGCCTGCTTCAAATTTGCCAGAAGCGCTTCTGCCTCCGCCAGCTTTGCCGTCGCTTGCGCGCTCTGTGCCGCCAACTTCTTCTGCGCCGCTTTCACCAACGCTAATTTGTCATTAACGGTTAGTGAAGTTGCAGTGAGTTTCTGTTTTGCAGCTTGGAATTTTCGTAGTTCTACCGATTTTTTTCGGGTAATCGCTTCTAAGGAACCAGCTGCAGACAGATACAAGGCGGGATCGGAAGAGAAGAGAAGTTCTAGGCTCTGGCTTAATCCACCAGTTTTATATTGCTCAATTGCTATCGCACTTAAATTCTTTGAAAGCGCACTAACGCTCTGACTTTGAACCGCTGCCTTTGCTTGAATTCCAGATAGCGTGCGATTTAGCGAAGCTAATTTAACTTTCGCTTCCTGTGCTCCTTCGGCAGCCGAGGCAGCCTCATCTTGCAATTGGCGTACTCGCGCTTGAACTTGCTCAAGTGTTTGGGCAGCTTGCACCGGCGGTGCGATAAAAATCGGCGCCGCGAGAGCGATGGCGGCAATTAAAATTACACCTGCAGATCGCGCACGCAGAGTGAAGTTAATTGATGACATAAGAGTTCAAGGCTAATGGGCGTTATTGCGCATACTCAACTCAAGGTAAGCGTGGCAAGGCTGTGAATTTATACTTTTTTCACCCTTTCAGGCGGTGTTAAAGCGTAACGGCCTCACAATTCCACGCGATGAGAGTAGATCTATGGCATCGGCAGTGGAATCAGGGATCTCACATCGAGCAGGCTCGCTCTTCTTTGAGATGAAAAAGGTGAGGATGCAATCTTCGCAACCAATATCTCGAACCGCACATGTATCGCATGAAATGATCATGAAAAAAATATAACCGCCTGCACTGACATGGCCTCTGGTGGCGATAGCCTTTAGAAATGTCGGTCTATGCAACCCTTGTCGTTGGAAGCGATGGGTCGACCACAAAGGCAGGTAGCTCAAGGGGTATCGCAAGCGGGGTAGATCGCACCGCTTTTCTAGAACGGCGACGAAGTGCAGATTTCCTTCTTATCGGCGGTGAAACCGCTCGCTGCGAGCCGTACCACCGCAGCCCAGTTCCGGTCGTAATCGCTTCTCGCTCCATGATCAACGCCTTAGCCGATAACCGTTTGGCTCATTGGTGGAATCTCGCGCCGACTGCAGCTTTAGCGAAGGGGATAAAAGAATTTGGCTCAAATGTATTGGTGGAGTCAGGGCCGGCAATAATTAATGAGTTAATTGAAAATAAGGATTTAGATGGAATCTATTTGAGCGTGACAGAGATTGATGGCGGTGAAAATCAAATAAATATTGCCGAGCTATTGGCAAATTTCCAAGAAGTACATCGCGATGTAATTGACGGTACAACTTTTATAACGGCTAAAACGCTGAAATAATTGCAACTCCAGCAACAGCTGCTAGGACGCCAACGTATTGAACTCGGTGCAGCCGCTCGTGTAAGAATTGATATGCCAGGACAGCGGTGAAGATTGGATACAGCGCTCCCAGCACCATTGACAAAGTTAAATTGCCTTTTGTGGTGGCAACTCCTAAAAGTAAGTTAGCTAAGAAATCTGCGCATCCGATAAAAATTAGAACTGGAGATAATTTCCAGGTTAGCCCGCCTATGGTGCGATATTTCGCAAGAATTCCGAGTGAGACAAAAAATGTAGTCGCACGCATCATCACCATCGTCATAAGCGCACTACCTTGCGAACCGATCGCCATAAATACCAACGCGGTTCCAAACCCTCCTGCAGCGCCAAGTGCCAAGATCAGCGGCTTAACCGGCAAATCTTTCGCAAGTTCAGGTCCGCTTGCTAAGAATGCACCAACGATCGCTAAAGCTGCGCCTAAAGAGAGAATTAGTGATAAGCGATCACCTTTAATAAAAAATGCGTAACCCACTGGAATCAAGGCTGATAAGCCGCTAATCGGAGATACAACTCCCATACGACCAGTTGATAGTCCTGCATATAAACAAATTAAACCCAAGTAACCAAGGATTCCGGCGCACGCACCTGGAATAAAATAACCGCCTTTGCCAAAGGCGTTCGCTGAAAAATCTCCGCCAATTACAGCCAAGATGATGCCGAAGACCAATCCGATTGCTTGTGTTACGCCGAGAACTGCGACCGCCGGATATTTCTTACTGAGCTTTCCACCATGATAATCGGCGGTTCCCCAGAGCAGACTTGAAAAGAGCGCTAAAAACGTGGCCATAGCAGCAAGGTTACACAGCGCTGCGCCCCGCCTCCCACTTAAAGAGGCGCGCCATCTTTAGAATTAACTAGTGGATGTAGCCCAATTCAATCGCATGATCGATCATCTGCGCACTGTTACTCCAAGACCTGAAATTATTCTGGAAGAAGTTCCTGCACCGCAAAAATTAGCGACATACTCTTTTGCCTTCACCGCCGATGTTTCCAATGGCTTACTTGGCGATGCGGAGGATGAGATTGCATCGGGGCGTTTTGTTCTTCTACACGAACCGGGTGGACAAGATACTTGGGAAGGCGAATATCGCTGCGTAACATTTTTAAGTGCAGATGTAGATGAAGCGATGCAAGATGATCCACTGCTCCCAGAAGTCGGTTGGACTTGGCTCCTTGATTCACTTGCTGCGGGAGGTTGTGAATTTACGGCTCCGAGCGGAACTGTAACTCGCGTCTCCAGCGCATCATTTGGAAAGTTATCACCTCGCAATGATGAGTCAGAGATTGAGATTCGCGCATCCTGGAGCCCAATAATCAAAAATGGTGACGAGATGATTTCTCACGTCCTAGCGTGGTGCAACCTCTTGGGCGAAGTTGCTGGGCTGCCACCAATTGTTGAAGGGGTTGCGCCTATTTCTGCAGCGCGTCGTAAGGCGTAATTAAACTCTTGCGATTTTTTAACTGGGTAGCTAATTTGGCCATAAATTATGGAAAATAATCTGGAGAGTGCAGCAGAAGTTCTGCCTGCCGAAGTTGCTCCGGACCCAACTGCAGTTCCCCTCTTGGCGCCAGCTGGAGGCGTTCCAGTCATTATTGATAACCAGTCACTTTTTGAATGCGCCTTGGAAGAGTTGGCTAATGGTTCGGGTCCATTTGCCGTAGATGCCGAACGCGCATCCGGTTTTAAATTTAGCGCGCGTGCATATCTGATCCAGATTAAACGCCACGGCGGTGGCCTGCATCTAATCGACCCCATCCCCTTCGGCCCAGGCCATCAACTCTTTAACAGGTTAAATACATTACTAAACAGCGATGAAGTAATTCTGCATGCCAGTACACAAGATTTACCTTGTTTGCGTGAACTAGGGATTAATCCGCAGCGTTTATTTGATACCGAACTCGGCGGACGTATCGCCGGCTTGCCACGAGTCGGGCTGGGTCCGTTACTAGAATCTTTAATGGAAGTATCACTTGCCAAAGAACATTCGGCTGCAGATTGGTCGCAGCGCCCACTTCCTAAAGAGTGGCTAAATTATGCAGCTCTAGATGTTGAGTTATTGATTGAGCTAAGAGATAAAGTCTATGGACTCTTGGTTGCTGCAAAAAAATGGGAATGGGCCCGAGAAGAATTTCAATCGATTTTAAATGCTACCCCAGCACCTCCCCGAGTTGACCCTTGGCGACGAACTTCGGGAATGCATAAAATAAAAAAGCGAAATCAATTAGCCGTAGTTCGCGAACTATGGACGGTGAGAAATGAGATTGCGCAAGAAGTCGATATTTCGCAAGGTCGTTTACTATCTGATGCAGCAATCGTTGAAATCGCAATGGTGGCCCACACTAAAGCGATTAAGACAAAGAAGGATTTAGAACGCGTTTTGCGGCCAATCGGTTTGCGAGCGCGATGGATGGAAAATGTTGCATCGTGGATCAGCGCAATCTCAGATGCGCTCGCACTTAGCGAAGACCAGTGGCCGCAAGTTCGTACCGATTCTGACTCGCTGCCACCGCTGAAGATTTGGCGCGAGCGCTTCCCCGAAAAATATGCCCCGCTTTCTCATGCCAAGGCGCGCCTTAGCGCCAAGGCCGAGGAGCTCTCTATTCCATTAGAAAATATGATCACCCCGGAATATGTCAGGCGTATCTGCTGGAACTCTCCCAAGGGCGCAGTAGCCCAGGCTCTGACCGCGCTAGGCGCGCGTAACTGGCAGGTTGAGATCACCGCCCCCATTCTCGAATCAGCTCTTTTGGAGACTATTCCGCTGGCCATCCCCGAGTCGGCAGGCACTGAAGAAGCGGCCGAGTAGATGTGATGAATTACGCAACACTTAAGTTGCGTAATTCGCCGACCAGTTCTAGATTTATCCCATGCTTAGCACCTTCGTTATCGCCCTTCGTGAGGGGCTAGAAGCCGCCCTCATTGTCGGCATCTTGGTCGCCTACCTAGTCCGCAGCGAGCGCCGCCACCTCCTAAAGCCACTTTGGACCGGTGTGGCCATAGCTATCGCCGCCAGCCTTGGCTTTGGCGCGATTCTCTCTTTCACATCTACTGAATTAACACCTAACGGTGAAAAACTCTTTGCGGGGCTGACTTCATTTATCGCAGTCGGTCTGGTTACCTGGATGGTCTTCTGGATGAAACGCACCGCACGTACTTTGCGCAATGACCTACATGGCAAAGTCGATAGCGCAATTATGGGAGGCCCAATAAGCCTTGCGCTAGTGGCTTTTTTCGCTGTTGTTCGCGAAGGTTTAGAAACTGCGCTCTTTATCTATGCCAACTTTAAAACTGTCGGCGCCGCATCTTCTGCCACAGTTGGATTAATCCTTGGGCTAACACTTGCTATTGCACTCGGTTATTTAATTTACAACCGATCAGTAAAATTAAATCTCTCAAAGTTCTTTACGGTAACTGGTGTGGCACTAATAATTGTCGCCGCTGGCGTTCTTTCTTACGGTGTCCAGGAATTCCAAGAGCTCGGTTGGCTACCGGGCGCAGATACCTTTATCTGGGATGTGACCCCGTGGATTGCTAAAGAGTCGATCCTTGGATCGATCTTGGGAGGCACTATCGGTTTTGATACCACTACCTCTTTCCTTCAATTCTTTGCAAGGGCGGGCTACTCAATTGCGGTCCTAACTCCTTACCTCTCAAAGAAGAGCGTCCCAGCACCTCGCATCCCTGCCACCGTTTAAATCTGCCTGTTCCGCTTTCTGCTACTGGCGAGTAACCTATGCCTAGAAGTTCCCAAGTCCGAAAAGCCTCTAGAAACTTGTAGAAAGTAGCCCAGATGTCTCGCACCGTTGTCCTAGTCGATGCTGTCCGTACTCCATTTGGAAAGGCCGGCAGCATGTACTCCGGCACTCGCGCCGATGATCTGATGGTGCGTGCGATGCGCGGTCTGCTAGAACGCAATCCCAATGTGAAGCCAAGTGATATCGAAGATGTTGCGATCGCAGCTGCGACTCAAACTGGCGATCAAGGAATGAATATCGGTAGAAGCGCTTCCTTGCTAGCGGGTTTGCCAAACACAGTTCCGGGGTATTCCGTTGATCGTTGGTGTGCGGGCGCAATGACTGCAACCACTTCATTGGCCGGCGCAATTGCGATTGGTTCAATCGATATCGCAATCGCAGGTGGCGTAGAACATATGGGAAATCACCCAATTGGTGAAGGTATAGATCCCAATCCAAGATTTCTAGCAGAGAAGATCGTGGAGCAAGATGCGCTCGCTATGGGAGCAACTGCTGAACGTTTACACGATCGCTTTCCGCAATTAACTAAAGAACGCGCCGATCGTTTTGCATATAACTCACAGATGAAAACTGCTGCGGCATATGCAGCTGGAAAGATTCAACGTGACTTGATTCCAACTGCTGCCCGTATTGCTGAAATCGGTTGGGGTATTGCAACTGTCGATGAACCACCTCGTCCAACAACAACGATGGAAGGCCTGGCAACTCTTAAGACCCCATTTCGTCCCGCCGGTCGCGTAACGCCCGGCAATTCATCTGGACTTAACGATGGCGCAACTGCCGCACTTCTTGCCAGTGAAGATAAAGCGAAAGAACTTGGGCTAACTATTAAAGCGAAGTTAATTTCATTTGCCTTCGCTGGCGTTGAGCCAGAAGTTATGGGTTACGGACCAGTTCCTTCAACTATTAAGGCGCTGGCAAAAGCAGGGCTACAAATATCAGATATCGGCGCCTTTGAAGTAAATGAAGCATTTGCAGTACAAGTAATCGCATTCTTAGATCACTTTGGAATCGCCGATGATGATCCGCGAGTCAATCCTTACGGTGGCGCAATTGCGGTTGGCCATCCCCTAGCTTCATCTGGAATTCGCTTGATGCTTAATTTGGCGCGCACCTTTGAAGAACGCACCGATGTTCGTTATGGCTTAACCACCATGTGTATCGGACTTGGTATGGGCGGCAGCGTTATCTGGGAGAACCCACACTTCACAGGAGGTAAGAAGTAATGGCTACCGAAATGGTTTTGCCCGAGGGCGCACCTGAAGAAGTAATCACCAACGCGCTAGTACGCGATGTCGACCTAACTCCATTTGGCCACAAGGGTTCGCTCGCGCTGATCACATTAGATAACGGTCTAGACCACAACCGTCCCAACACCTTCGGTCCCCAATCACTTGCTGCGCTAGATAGCGCGATAACAGATGCAATCGGTCGCGCACCTGCTGCCATTGCAATTACCGGCAAGCCCTTTATCTTCGCCGCTGGTGCCGATTTATCAGCCCTATCCTTTTTAACCAAGCGCGAACAATCCCTTGCGATTGGAAAACTTGGCCACGATGTATTTCGCCGTTTAGATGAATGTGGAATTCCAACTTTCGCATTTATAAATGGTCTGGCACTCGGTGGCGGTCTCGAAGTTGGTCTGCATTGCAATTACCGCACTTTGGCATCTACCGCCTTTACTGGGCTGCCAGAAGTCTTCCTTGGACTTGTTCCAGGTTGGGGTGGAGCGACAATTTTGCCGAAACTAATTGGTCCAGAACGTGCCGTGCAGGTGATCATGCTCAATGCCCTAAATAACAACACGATGATGAAAGCTAAGGATGCTTTGGCACTCGGTGTTGTTGACGCCGTTTACGAACCTGCCGATTTCTTAGAACGTTCTGTTGCCTTCGCAGCGAGCGTTCTATCTGGAAAAAATAATATCGAGCGGAAAGATTATTCAAACGATCCTGCTTGGGATACCGCACTTGCAACTGGTAAGGCTGCTGCGCTAAAGAAATATGGTGGAGCCGAGATTGCATCTCCTATGCGCGCCCTTGAATTAATTGCAGCTGCACGTACAAATACACGCGGTGCTGGTTTTGATGCTGAGGATCAGACACTTGCTGATCTGACTATGTCTGATCCACTACGCGCATCTCTATATGCATTTAACTTAATTCAGAAGAAGCGTAAGAAAGTAGAAGGTGCTCCTAAGCCAGCCCTTGCTCGCAAAGTAACGAAGGTCGGGGTTGTCGGTGCCGGTTTGATGGCTTCGCAACTGGCGTTGCTGCTACTTCGCAATTTGAAGTGTCCTGTTGTAATGACAGATATCGATCAAGAGCGCGCTGATAAAGGTGTGGCCTGGGTAAAGAATGAACTAAGTAAATTAGTTGAGAAGAAGCGGATGAGTGAAGAATCTGCCCGCCGCCTCTCGCTTCTAATTAGCGGTTCGGCTGATCAGGCAACCTTTGCCGGTTGTGATTTTATTATTGAAGCGATCTTCGAAGAGCTCTCACTTAAGCAGGAGCTCTTTAAGAAGCTAGAGACGATAATTTCTCCGGAATGCGTACTAGCAACAAATACCTCATCTCTATCGGTTGAACGGATGAGCGAAGGACTCGCTAATCCAGAGCGTGTTGTTGGCTTTCACTTCTTTAACCCAGTTGCAGTTATGCCTTTGCTAGAGATTGCACGTACTTCCAAGACTGACGATGCCACGACTGCTACCGCAGTTAGCGTTGGTAAAGAACTTAAGAAGACCATGATCATCTGTAAAGATGCGCCTGGCTTTGTAGTAAACCGCCTACTGACTCGCTTTATGGGTGAAGTTACCGATGCAGTCGATGAGGGCACCGCTCCCGATGTCGCCGATAGCGCAATGCGCAGTATTGGTTTTCCAATGTCTCCCTTTGAACTCTTGGACTTAGTTGGCCCCGGAGTTGCCCTGCATGTCTCGGAAACCTTGCACGCAAATCTCGGAGATCGTTATCGCATCTCTCCCACTATGCAAGCGATGGTTGCGGCAAAGGTTCGCAACTTCTATATCAAGGGCAGCGATGGCAAAGTCATTGCAAACCCAGAAGCGCTAGCGTTAATTAAGCAAGGCACAAGTGCATCGACCGCTGAACAAGTTCGCGATCGCGCACTGAAGGCGTTGGCTGTAGAAGCGCGGATGATGCTCGATGAAGGCGTCGTTGCAACCGCTGCCGAAATTGACCTTTGTATGTTGATGGGTTCAGGTTGGCCGATGCACTTAGGCGGAATTTTGCCGTACTTAGATCGCGAAGGAATTAGCGAAGCGGTTTGCGGTCAACGTTTTCACGCGCCGGGGATTGCATCTCTTCCATAATTGAACTCTCGTTGGCAGAACCGTTAGAGCTATTCCATTCAACGATGCTGCGCGCAATATTCTGAGCAGTGATTCCGAGGTCTCCTAGGATCTCGCTGCGCTTTGAGTGTTCGATAAATTCCAGCGGAACACCGATCGAATGAATTGGTGTGACAAGCCCTGCCTCGCGAAACATCTCAGAGATTGCGCTAGCAATTCCTCCATGTTTAATTCCATCTTCTAGAACTACAACACTCTTATACCTTTGCGCAATTGTGGTCAGAGATAACGGAAGCGGTTTGACCCAACGAGGATCAATCACTGTTACGCCAACGCCTTCGCGATAGGCCATTGAAGCGGCTTCAACTGCAATCGCTGCCATGGCGCCGATACTTACCAACAAGACATCTGCACTTTCGCCACGGTAGAGCACATCAATTCCATCGCGCCGCTCAAAGGCTGGAATATCACTTTGCACCGCGCCTTTTGGATATCGCACCATTGATGGCGCATCAGAGATTGTGACCGCTTCACGTAGCGTCTCACGTAGGCGCGCGGCATCACGTGGAGCAGCTACATGCATAGTTGGAACAATTCCGGTTAGCGCTAAATCCCAAATTCCATGATGCGATGGGCCATCATCACCCGTTACGCCGGCGCGATCTAGTACAAAAGTTACGCCCGCCTTGTGAAGAGCAACGTCGAGAAGCAGTTGGTCAAAGGCGCGATTTAAGAAAGTTGAATAAACCGCAACAACAGGATGCAAACCGGCATATGCCATTCCAGCAGCGCTCGTAACGGCATGTTGTTCGGCGATACCAACATCGATTGTGCGATCAGGAAAGACTTTCTCAAAGGCATCTAGCCCAGTTGGCCCTAGCATAGCCGC
>Ga0114963_10001760_pt1 | contig 14785 bp, 18 predicted proteins | sample C_131016_EF_Meta_FD_87019 | JGI IMG/M metagenome (GOLD analysis project Ga0114963, IMG submission 87019) | Freshwater microbial communities from Lake Croche, Canada to study carbon cycling - C_131016_EF_MetaG | ecosystem: Environmental > Aquatic > Freshwater > Lake | place: Lake Croche, Canada...
ACATTAAAAATGTTGTTTCAAGATCAACACATTCATCTGTTATTGATACCCCATATTTTAATTCTTTTGTTATTTTTTGCGATCCTGCATTGATATTTGATTCAATCATAACCCCTGCAATCGGATATTTTCCACTTCTTATTAATCTTGCTACTGAAAATGCAACAAGTGGTTGTCTTGTATGTATTTTTAATGAATTTCCATGTGAACAATCAATTATAATACCTTTTGTAATACCATCTTTTGTTAATTCATTCATTACATTTTCTAAACTTTCTTGATCATAATTTGGACTACTATCTCCACCTCTCAAAATAAGATGTGAATATTTATTTCCTCTAGTTTGTACATGATAAGGAAGACCATCATAACCAATACCAAGAAAACTATGATGACATCCTGCAGAAATAATTCCATCAATTGCATTTTTGATTTTTCCATCTGTCGAATTTTTAAAACCTATAGGCATCGAAAGTCCTGATGCTAATTGTCTATGTATTTGACTTTCTGTTGTTCTCGCACCAATAGCTCCCCATGATACTATATCAGAAAAATATTGAGGAGTTGTAACATCAAGAAATTCACATGCTACTGGTATTCTCATTTTAGTTAATGTAACTAAAAGTTTTCTTGCTAAATTCATACCTAATTCAATATTACATGAGTCATCTAATTCGGGATCGTAAACAAAACCTTTCCATCCTCCTCTAGATCGTGGTTTTTCAAAATAAACTCTCATTAAAATAAATAGATTTTCATATTCTGAAATTTTTTCTTTTATTTTTTTTGCATAATCTATAGCTAAATCAAAATTATGTATTGAACATGGCCCAACTATCGCAATTTTCTTTTTATTTTTATTATCAAGAATATCTTTTATTATATGTCTTGATTGCTCAATAAATTCTTCATCATCTGTATTAATCGGATATCTATCAATTATTACTTGTGGTACAGATAGTTTATTATATTTAATTATATTGATATCTGTCATTTTTATAGATATATTAATATAAATTGTACTATAATATATATGATATTCAATTTTTTATATAAAACCTGTCCAATTTGGATTAGTAAAAAAATTGAAAGATTCCAAATTAATAAAATAAAAAATTGAATTTGTATTATATTGCAATATCTATAAGGATTTTGAAATATATACAGAAATGAAGCCTAAAAATATACGTACTAATAATTCACAATCTAGACTATCCAAATTACAAAAAGAATTAGCAAAAAAGATTGGCGATCCTGTTATTAATAGTTTAGTTGCTGCTGGAGATGCAGATGAATCAAAAGGTAAATGGGTTGACGGAGCAAAAACACATAAAAAAGTACAACAAAGTTTAAACGACGGATATGATCATGATCCTAGAAAAGATCCAGAATCACATAAAGCTTGGAAATTAAATTCTGCAACAATATTAAATGCAGAAAATCCCAGGATAAAAGCAGGAGAAGATCCAGAAAAAGTATTTCAACTTGATCCTATGACTGGCAGATATGTAGAAAAATAATAATTTTTATTTCTCCTTTTTTTTATCCAAAAACAGAAGAAATAAAAAATTGAATATTATAAATTAAATACCCCTTTATAAAATAAATTAATCATTAAATGGAAATAGAAACAGAAGTAAAATTTAAAGTAGATTATTTTGGTACAGAATTTCCTAAATCAATTAATAATGTTGAAATAATACAAACATATTATGATTGTTCAGATATAGATTTACGAAAAACAGTAGAAAAAATATTAAATAATAATTCCATAGATTGGAATATTATCAAAGAAATAAGATTAAGACAATCAACATCAGAAATAGAACAAATAAATTATTTAACATTAAAATCAGATGGTAATTTAGAAAGAAAAGAGATAGAAAAAATAATTAATAATGATGAATTCATGTTGATGGTTTTTCAAAAAAAATTAGGTCATAATATAATCAAAACTAGAACAACTTATAAATTAAATGATGATTTAAATTTAGAATTAGATTGCTATAAATCAAATTTAAAGGATTTGGTTATGGCAGAAATTGAATTTGATATAAAAAAATATTCAAGAGATGATGTAACAAAATTAATATATGATTTTTTAGGAAAAGGTATAACAGATGTGACAGATAATAAAAAATATAAAAATAAAAATTTAGCATTAATAGAAAAATCATCAAATGAATCTTATTTAGGTATATTTGTTATGGGATAAAATTTGAAAAAAATAGTTTAAATTATTATTATTAATATATACAAATATATTAATAATGTCAGATGATAAAAAACTTTATATGAAATTTGGAAATATATATGATATAATAAATAATGTAAATAAAGCAGAAGATGATGAAGTAGATGAAATAATAAATAATGTAAATAAAGCAGAAGATGATGAAGTAGATGAAGTAGATGATGAAGTAGATGATGAAGTAGATGATAATATAATTACAAAATCAGATGTTATAGAGGATGGTAATGAAGATATAACTGTAAAAAAATACAGAATTGTAGATAGTGAAAATACTAAATTTGATTGCTATTTTTATAATCCATGGTATATATTAGTAATTATAGAAACAAATAAAGATGGTGACATAAAATTATATGATATTGTTAATATTGACAATCCTAATAATAAATTTGAAACAGAAAATGGAAATATTTATGAAGTACCTTTGAATGATTTATTAATTTCGAAATCTTGGCTTGCTAATTGTAAATCAGTAGCTTTACATGATAATTCAGAAGTACTTATTCAAAATATAATAAATGAATTTAAATCAAAACCAAATATTTTTCTTACATTATCTGATATAGTATCAAATACATTTGATAATTCCTTCAATTTATTATTAAAAGAAAAATATAATGAATCAATAGAAGGATTTAATCATTGTATTATCATAGCAAATGAAATAAATAAACAATATACTGTAGCAACAAGTTATTATAATATAGCATGTTGTTATGCACTAATGAAAGATGATACTAAAAATGAATTAGTATTTGAATATTTATACAATAGTATAGATGAAGGATATTACAATTTTGATCATACAATAAAAGATACAGATTTGGATTATATAAAACATAATCATAAATTTTCGGATATAATAAATAAAATGGTTCAAAAATGTTCAAATGACTTATTTCAAAAATATAGTTTGTCATATGAAACATCCTTATTTTTAAATAAAAAAAATATAATTAAAAACTTTGATTCTGATCTAAACGAAATAGAAATTTAAATAGGATCAAGTGGTTTAATAATCTCAATAAAATCATCACTTAATAAATATTCATGTTCATATATATCTTCTAGCTGAATATACTGTTTTTTTATATTATTATTATCAATATATTTATTATATTCCTTTATCATATTTATACCATTTCTTATTATAAAATCTAATAGACTTAATGATAAAAATGTAAAACCTCCAGCTATTAATGATATTATTATTGATCTTAATTCAGATGTTTCTTTAATATAATATGTTGTTGTTGTACATCCTTTATTTATAACTAATTTAAATATTTCTCCACTAATTTTTCCAAAAAAAAATGTAACAATATATCCTGTTACTAAACTAGTAATTTTTATTCCTGAATCTACAATATTTATAGTAATGTCATTTGTAATCTTAATTGTTCTATAAACAATACTTGTTACTATTATTCCAGATATTGTTGGTATTGTTCCAATTTGCATTGTATATATTTATTGGTCTATAATATTATAAAAAAATAATGTATGTTATTATATATTCAATATTTTGCTATTTAAATAAAAAAAACCCTATATTGATCCACTATTTGTACTTAATTCTAATATATTTCCAAACTCAATTAAAATCATACTTAAATTTGTAAAATTTAATTCATCATTTTTATCCTTGCACAATTTTACTATAGTTGTAATTATATTTATATGAATATAATGTAATAAACTTCTTCTATCATCAATTATTAATTCATCATCTGATAATTGTTTATAAAAGTTTTTTATTTCAATATGTGTCATATTTGAACACATTTCACTTATTTTTATTATAAATACAGTTATTAAATATATGATATCAGGATTTAATTTTGTAATATTATTATTTTTAAATATATTTATTATATCTATCTTTGGCACTCTAATACAATCGTCAAACATCTGATATGCTATCTTTGAAACACTTGGATATATATATTTATGCGGTGGTATAAATATATTTAAAAATCTAGGATCCGCATATAATCCGTAATAAAGTATAAATGGCGTAATTCGTTTTAATCCTTTACATAAATCTGTATTATATGCTAATGCTATTAATTCCTCCATTAAAAATTTTATTATTATTTTGTGATTTTTATTTGATCTATTATATTTTTCAGTTGCTTCTCTTCTTAATGATGGTTCTAATAATAAAAGAAGTTCTTCAGAGGCCATATTTTTATATTTATTAAATGATCCTTCTATATATAACATTGCTTCATGTGTAATTCTTACTTTGTGTTCTGATGCTTCATCTAGAGCTAATTGAACTATATCTATATCCAATATATTTATATCTAGTATGTCTGTATTATCCATGTTAATTATTTATATATTTATTTATAGGTAAACTATTTATATTAAATTCAATATTTTTACTATTATTTCTTATTTTAAATAGCAAAATAAATATTATTAGAGTTTTAATTCTTTTTTCTTATCATTCTTAATCTTTTTAACAGGTTTTATTTCAATTGGTTTATTATTTTCAATTTGTTTCACTACAGGTTTTATTTCAATTGGTTTATTATTTTCAATTTGTTTCACTTCAGGTTTTATTTCTTTTTTATTTTTATCTATATATTCTTTCATTTCTAAATAATCTTTTTTAATATATTCAAATAAAAAGGAACTTATATCCTTATTTTTTATACCATTGTCCATACATTTTAAATTTGGTATTAATTCTTTATTACATTTCATAATCATTTTTATTATATTTAATTTATTATTTATACATGCATTCTCTAAACATGTCATATTCGGTATTAAATATTTTAATAAATCTGTTAAGATAGATGTTTTCATTTTTTCTTTACAAAATTCCTCTAATGTTTTTGATGAAAATTTTGTAGGTATTAATATTTTTCCACAAATATCAATAAATTTTAAATGTTCCAATGTATCAATATCTTTTAAATTATATCTTTCTACTAAATTAATATTGTTAAATATATCTCCAAAATTATGATAAATAATATAAATTGGTGGTTTTATATTACCTCTTTCATATTGTAAATCTAAAATATCAATAGGATCTATTTTTTTATTCTTATATTTATAATTATCTATAAGTTTATTAGTATCATATAGAATATAAATTATATTAATTATAGGACAAAATGATGGATAACTACAGTTAAGTATTCTATCATTTTCATTAAAGAATATTTGGTTGTCAGCATAGTAAACTAAAAATTCATAAAGTCTTTCTAAATATTTATATCTATATAATGTCAATTCAAATTGATTATCAGTTATATCTATAAATAATCCAATACAATCAATTAAATCTTTTTTAGTTGGTTTTTCATTTAAAGCTATATCATATAATCGTCCATCAAACTCTTTATCAATCCAAAATTTATAATGTATATTGTTTTCCATTTATTGATTTATGTATAATCTATTTATATGTATTATTCTTTATAAATAAATCTATTTTTTTTCAATCTTTTTTATAAGTTTCTTTTCTATTGGTTTTATTTCATCAAAATTTTGTGATAATTTCTTTTCCATTTCAATATGTTTGTTCTTAATATATGGAAATAATAGTTTAACAATTCCACTACAACTATTACTTAAACTATTTTCTAAACATGTTATATTAGGAATTAATTCTTTATTTGATTCCATTATTAATGTTATTATTTTATCATTATTATCTAAACATGCATTTTCTAAACATATTATATTCGGTTTTAAATATTTTAATATCATTTTTAATATTGGTTTTTTCATTCTAAATTTACAAAACTCTTCTAATGTTTTTATTGAAAATTTAGTTGGTAATAATACTTTATTATAATAATTTATTAAATTCAAATGTTCAATTGTATCTAAGTTTAAATCATTTAATTCATATCTTTCTATAAATTTTTTTTCTGTATCATACATTTCACACTCAAAATATAACATATAAATTATATTTACTGTCAACTTAAATCCTTTTTCGTGCATCATATCTATAATATTTTCTAGGTCTAATTGTTCATCTTTTAATTTTTTATTTTTTATTACAATATTGCAACCATAAATTTTATCTAATATTTGAGACAATGGATTGTGATAAAAATTATTGATATTCTTCTCCTCAGGAAAAAATATCTGTTTATCGCTATAATAAACTAAAAATTCATAAAGTCTTTTTTGATATTTATATCTATTTGTATACATTTCTAAATTATTTTTCTTATCATCTTTAATAAAAATTTTAACACATTCATTGAGATCATGTATAGTTGGTTTTTCTTTTAAAGCAATATCATATAATCTTGCATCAAACTCCTTATCCATCCAAAATTTGTAATGTATATTCTTTTCCATCTTTATATTAATGTATAAATATGTAGTATTATTAATCTATTCATATGTATTATATTTTATAAATAAATCTATTTTTTTTCAATCTTTTTTATAAGTTTCTTTTCTATTGGTTCTGGATTATCTAAATTTTGTTTAATATTAATTACTAAATCTTTTTTAATTTTACCTATTTCACCATATATCTTTTTTATATCAGGAAATATTAATTGTGCAACACCAATATCTTTATTATACATTATACTATTTTCTAAACATTTCATATTAAATTTTAATTTTTTATTTAATTTTAAAATTTCTTTTATAGAATTGGGACACATTTCACAACATGCATTCTCTAAACATTTCATATTAAATTTCAATTCCTTATTTGAATTTATAATATATAATACAATTTCAAATTTTTTGTTATATCTTAAACTATTTTCTAGACATTCCATATTAAATTTTAATTTCTTATTTGAATTTAACAATAAATTTAAAATAGTAATATTATTTTCATAACATGCACACTCTAAACAATTAATATCAGGTTCTAAATATTTTAATATTTTTTTTACTATAGATTCCTTCATTTTGCCCAAACAAAAATCTTCAAATACTTCTAATGAAAAATTAGAAGATATTATTATTTTTCCGTATTCATTTGCTAATTCTAAATGTTCAATTGTATCAGTCTCCTTTAAATCATATCGTTCTTTTAAATTAATATCTTTATTAAATATATTAGAATCAAAATATAATTTATATATAGTTGATAACGAAGGTTTATATCCTCTTTCATACATTATATCTATTATGTTAACAGGATCTATTTTTTTATAATCATATTTCTTATAATCTATATTTTTATTTAATCTAATAATGTCTTTACACATTATACAAAGATTTGTATAACAATAATCAAAATCATTGTCTTCTAAAAATATTCCTTTATCTGCATAATAAATAATAATATCATATAATCTTTCTAAATATTTTTCTTTTGGAAAAAGTTCACCATTATAATACAACATACATGCGTTAAAATTTTTTATATTAGGTTTTTCTTTTAAAGCTTCATCATATAATTTTGCATCAAATTCTTTATCTATCCAAAATTTATAATATATATTCTTTTCCATCTATTTATATATTCTATTTATTATATTTTATAAATAAATCTATTTTTTTCAATCTTTTTAAATAATTTAGCTTCAATTGGAATATTTTTATTATCTAATTCTATTTTCATTTTATTATAATCTTTTTCAAAATAATCGAATAAATATTCAGTAACATATCTATTTTTTTCATTATAAAATGAATTTTTTAAACATTTTATATTAGGTGTTAGTTTGCCATTTTCAATTATTAATTCAATAATATTAGAACTATTATTTTTACATGCATTTTCCAAACAAGTTATATCAGGTTTTATATTTTTTAATAATTTTTTTACTATATTTTGTTTCATTTTTGTTTTACAAAATTCTCTAAATGTTTCTAATGAAAAAATAGTAGGTATTATTATTTTTCCGTATTTATTTGCTATTTTTAGATGTTCTATCGAATTAGTATTTTTTAAATCATATCTTTCTGCTATATTTATTTTATTGAATAAATTTTCATCAATATGTAATTTATAAATAAGATCGAATGATAATTTATATCCTTTATCATTTAACATATCTAAAATAGAAATAGGATCTATTTTTTTATTTGGATACTTATTAAAATCTATCATCTTATTAAAAAAAATAATATACTTAATTATGTCATATAATGGATGATTATATGTTTTTTTTGTTGAATTTATAAATTATATATGACATTCATCATCGAAAAATATATTTTTATCACTATAATAAACCAAAATATCATATAATCTTTCTAAAAACTTATATCCTTCATTCTGAAAAATATTTTTTTCTATAGGAGGATCAGTAATTAATGTAAAACTTCTTATTAAATCATTAACACTCGGTTTATTTTTTAAAGCCATGTCATATAATTTTGCATCAAACTCTTTATACATCCAAAATTTATAATAAATATCTGTTCCAAGTTTATAATTATCCATTTTTATTCTATTTATTATATTTTATAAATAAATCTATTTTTTTTCAATCTTTTTATCCAATTTTTCTTTCATTTCATTATAATCTTTTTTAATATAGTTAAATAGAAATGGGGCAATTATAGGTTTTGTTTCAAATGCATTTTCCATACATTTAATATTAGGTATCAAATTATTACTTTCAATTAACATTGTTATAACAACTAAATCATTGTGTTTACATGCATTTTCTAAACATTTTATATTGGGTTTTAAATATTTTAATAGTTTTTCTACTATGGATTTTTTCATTTTTACCATACAAAAATTTTCAAATGTTTTTAAAGAAAAATTAGTAGGCATTAATATTTTTCCATAATCATTAATAATTAATAAATGATCATATGTATCCAAATCCTTCATATCATATCTTTCAACAGGATTGTTTATTGTCAATAAATTTGTAAATTGCAATTTATAAATAAGTTCAGGTTTTATTTTATATCCATTATCAACCATCTTATCCAATATTAATATTGGATCTAAAATATAATAATTTAATTTTTTATTTGTGATATATCCATTTACAATTATTATATTTCGAATTAGTGATGATATTGATACTTCATCATAAACATTATCTTCTAAAAAAAGTTTTTTTTCACTATAATATCCTATAAATTCAAAAACCCTCTGTAAAAATTTATATTTACATGATGATATTTCTATATTATTATTACCAGTAAATAATGATAAACAATCTATTAAATTGGTTCTATTTGGTTTTTCTTTTAAAGCTATATCATATAATCTTGAATCAAATTCTTTATCTAGCCAAAATTTTAAATGTATATTTTTTACCATCTATTTATATTATAAATAAATATATATCTCTTTATATCCAAAAAATTGATTTATAATATCTTATTTAATAAATCATATATATCTATTAGTAAAAATACATTATGAATAGATATTTAACGTTTGATGATATTGGTCTTATACCAAAATATAATACTATTAAATCTAGACAAGATACTGATATTAGTACAACTATTGATGGATTGAAATATAACTTTCCTTTTGTTCCTGCAAATATGGATACTGTTATTAGTGAAAAAATGGCTGATATTATAACTGAAAAAAATGGTATGTTGATATATCATCGATTTTGTACTATTAAAGAAAAATTACATATTATAAAAAAATATCCAAATGTTTATATGTCTTGTGGTGTTAATGATATGGATGAAATTAAAACTTTAATTGATAATGGTTGTAATAGATTTTGTATTGATGTTGCTCATGGACATTGTAAACAGGTGATTGATGTTATTAAATTTATTAAAGATTTAACTAAAACTAATAGTATTATAGCCGGTAATGTTTGTACATATGATGGATATGTTGAGTTGGGAAGGGCTGGTGCAAGCATAATTAAGTCCGGAGTGGGCGGTGGGAGCTGTTGTACAACACGTATGAAGACAGGTTTCGGTGTTCCCCAATTTTCTGCAGTATTAGATTGTCAAAAAGCTAAACTTGAATTAGAAAAAGAGGGAATTAAAACATGGTTAATATCTGACGGTGGTATAAAACATCCGAGAGATGCTGTTTTTGCAATAGCTGCTGGAGCTGATATGGTTATGATGGGAAATCTGTTTGCAAAAACGTTTGAAAGTGCTGGTAAAAAATATATTAAAAATAAAGATAATCACTATGAATTAATAGATATAAATAATCCTCCAGAATGTGATGAAATATATTCACATTATAGAGGACAAGCATCTTTGCATTTTATGAATTCTTATTATGGAACTAAAAAATCAGCAACAGCAGAAGGTGTTGATTTTTATACTAAATGTCTAGGAAGTACAAATGATATATTAAATGAATATTCTGGTAGTCTAAGAAGTGCCATGACATATGCAGGAAGTGATGATTTAGAAAAATTCAGACAAAATGCAGAATTCTTTGAATCAACACCAAATTATATGTCAGAAAGTAATGCTAGAATTAATCAATAAATTTATTTTTTATAGTTAAACATTTATTTTTTTGAATGTTATATTTGTTTATAAATCCACCATGTAATCCTGAAGATAATCTTACTTCTATATCACGTCTTCTTCTTTCTGCATCTATTTCTGGTGGTAATCCAGGATTTTTATATTCTGATTTTTTTGTTTTAATATTGTACCAATAATGATATTTTGTACTATTTGATTGATATAAATACCAATCTCCATATATATATAATATAATTTGAGGTTTCCTTTTTTTATCTGATATGGCTTCTTCAGGATGTTGTTGATATACTGTACTTGCTGATCCTGTTGGTGGATATGCTGCACTTGCTGCACTTGCTGATCCTGTTGGTGGATATGCTGCACTTGTTGCACTTGCTGATCCTGTTGGTGGATATGCTGCACTTGTTGCAGGTTCGGGAAATGATAATCCAAATGATTCACCTGATGGAAATGGAAATGACGCAGAACCTGTAACATTAAAACGATTATCAAGTCTTACTTTTTTTGTAGAACGATTATCATATTTTTCAAGATGACTTGATACAGTTTCAAGGGCCTGAGTATGATCTCTAGAATTACGATATAAATTTACATAATAAAATAAAACAGATCTAGTTCTTGATGCAAATTCAGATTCATATTTATGTAAATCTAATACATCAATCCATTTTACAAATTTTAAATCAGATAATATATCATCTCTGTCTAAATTATTAATTTGTTCCATTTCAGCTTCTGATAATTTATAAGTATAAATATGTTCAACACAGGGTTCAGTTATAACTCCTATTTTGTTAATTTTTGTGTTATCTAAAATAAGTTTTATTTCCTCACGTGATTCACGAATAACACATCCTTTTCCAGGATCTTCCGGATTACTATGTCTATCTGTATCTTCAATATCTCCTTTTACAGTACTCAAATCACATATTGGTAATGTTGCAAGGCCTTGTTGTTTGTTAAATTTTTTATCTACAAAAAAAACTCCATGTCTTCCTCTACCATCTGGTTGACTTGTTCTAGTTACATCATCCCATTTACTAATATCATCAATAGTGTTTCTAAAATTAAATTTTATCGGATTAGATCTTGAATAATTTGTTATATTGCGATATTCTGCAGATATTTTTGAAATATTAGTCTCAATACTTTCATAAAAAAGTCTAGGTAATTCTGGTATTCTACTTGCAATTATATATTCATCTCCTTCTTTTATTTTTTCTCTTAACTTTACATCTTTTAAATAAGACCCCTCTCTCCCTAAAAATATTTTATCACTATTAGATGCTATAAATATTATATATGCTTTTTCTTTGCAACTCATTATATATTTAATATATATATTTTTTTAGCATATAACTATATATAATATATTATGTACGATATTCTTGAACTCGTATTTTGGTTATTAGTTTTATCAATTATATATTCATTTTATATTTCTAAAAAAAAAGAACATTTTTTAAATAATATAGATATTATAAATGATATAAAAACAGATTTTGATGATAATGATATTCAACTAACATATAATACATATAGTAATGGAAATGTACCGTATAAATATGGTGATAATCGATTTTTAGAAACTACTAATACTGATAGTAATTGGTGGCCATGGTTTACAGGTTATGGTGATAATCTTAATGTATTTAATTCAAATGATTATGATTATTATAATAAATTTTTAAATAATATAAATAATACCAATAATACAAATAATACCAATGATAATAGAACATGGCCATGGTATGTAGGTTTATCTAATGATAATATTAAATTTGATTCTGGTGGTCATGAATATCATACTGAAAATAAACATCATTATCATTATTAAATTATTTTATAATATAACATATATATAAAACATATGTTATTAATAGAAATACTAATTTTATTAGCTTTTATTATTGTTGTAGGATTAGCATTATATAAAAATTTTTATCCGAATAATAATTCAAATGAATTAACAAATATAAATAGCCCAATAAATCAATCTAATCAACCTGTTCAACATACTATAATTATACAAGATAATCCATATATTGTAGATAATTATCCTTATTATTGGAATTTGCCATGGTATGGATATAGAGGTAATTTAGATTGGTATAATGATTATTATAATGGTAATTATACTAGAAATAATCATCGTGATAATCATCGTGATAATCATCATGGTAATAATCATAATAATCATAATAATCATAATAATCATCATTAAAAATATTGAAATAATGATTCAAATAATATATATAAATAATAGATATAATATAATCATATATAAATAATATGTCAAGTAGAGAAATCAACAATATATATAAATTACGAGATTATGATCATTTATTTAAATTAATTATGATAGGAGATACAGGAGTTGGAAAATCATCACTTTTAGTTAGATTAGCAGATGATCTATTTACAGAAAATTATCTATCAACAATTGGAGTAGATTTTAGATTTAAATCAGCAGAATTACCCGATCCAGATAATAAAAATAAAAAACTTAAATTAAAATTACAAATATGGGATACTGCTGGACAAGAAAAATTTAGAGCTATAACAAGAGCTTATTATAGAGGGGCAGATGGTTTATTAATTGTATATGATATAACAGAAAAACAATCATTTGATAATGTTAAAAATTGGATAAAAGAAGTTAGAAATAATATTGATCATACAATACCAATTATAATTGTGGGAAATAAATCTGACAGGGATGATAGAGTTATTCAGGAATCAGAATTAGAAAAATTAGCATTAGAATTTAATACATTTCATATGGAAACAAGTGCATTAAATTCTGATAATGTAGAAAAAACATTTTTACTTTTGGCAAATGAATGTTTAAATATTAAATTAAATGATAATAGTGGTCATGTAGATTCTCACACAGTCCCTTTTATTGATAATCCAAAACCTGTCAAAAATAAATGCACTTGTTAATTTAGTATTAATATTCCTGAAAATAATGTCAATATACCTGTTATTATTGTATATTTTGATATATCATTTGGATAGATATCTAATAGTAATTTATCATCGTTGTCATATAAATGTGTATAATAAAAATTATCCTCATATTTTGTTCCATATAAATAAACTAATTTATCTATATATCCAATTTTTGATTTATCTGTTATAATTGGATTATCTATATATTTAGCTTTAATTATAGGTCTATTACACATTATAGGTTTATTATTTAATTCTTCACTTAAAACTATTGAATAATTAAGGACATTTTCAATTCTTATATCATACCATTTATAAGATTCATGTTTTATCCCTATAGTTACACCATTTTGATTTATATATTTTGTAAAATTAATTGTTTTTGGTATTTTTATAAATTCTTTCTTATATATTTCAATCATTGATGGATTTTCATTTAATTCACATTTAATTATAGCTTCTTTATTTGCTTCTATATTGTTTATATCTTCTAAAAGAACTATATTTTCTTTTAATTTTTCTCTTTTTTCTATATTTTCGGTTTCCTGTTCTATTGATTTCCAGCCAAAATATAATGTTAAAGCAGAACCTAAAACAGTTAATACAATAAGAGGATATTTATCTTGCATTTATTATATTATAAAAAAAGATATTAAATGATATAATTTTGACACACATAAAATCTGAATAATAATGAATATATATTACTTTTTATTTTGGACTTTTATTTTTTGGTACAAAAAATATAACAAGCGCGTAAATTTTAATAATTTTAATATATAAAAAATATTATTTTATACATTATATATTATATAGAAATGAATTACATCAAAAATTCAGCATTACAAGTGGGTCAACAAGCAATTAATATGATTACAGATTTAGATAATCGCATAAACAACAATCCGCTTTCAACATCACCTGTAGACGGTGGATTTTTATACAATACTGTTCCTTATACACATTTATCATGTGGTGAAACAACTGGTACATGTGATGGAAAAATAGGAAAAATAAAATTTAGAGATGTTAGTATTGGTACTAGTGATTCAGTTACGGACGTGTTTTAATTAGACTTATTACTATTTTAATATATACTATTTTTATATTTAATTATACTTTTATTTATTTAAAAATATAAAAGTATAACTATCTACTTATAAATTATTTATGATA
>Ga0114963_10001762_pt1 | contig 14784 bp, 13 predicted proteins | sample C_131016_EF_Meta_FD_87019 | JGI IMG/M metagenome (GOLD analysis project Ga0114963, IMG submission 87019) | Freshwater microbial communities from Lake Croche, Canada to study carbon cycling - C_131016_EF_MetaG | ecosystem: Environmental > Aquatic > Freshwater > Lake | place: Lake Croche, Canada...
CCGCTCGCTTCATCACAGGCTCCCAATTGGGGTCCGTCATGTCGGTCACGAGGACATCGCCCGCCCGCACCCGGTCCATCTCCGAAGGATCCGCGACGACCCGAACCGCGCCAGCGCCCACCTTCTGCCCAATGGCGCGCCCGGTCGCCAAAATCTCGGACGTTCGCTTGAGCCGAAAGCGTTGCTGGATCTGCTGCCCACCGACCTGACTCTTCACCGTCTCTGGGCGTGCCTGCAGGATATAGAGCTGCCCATCAAGACCGTCACGCCCCCACTCAATGTCCATCGGGCGCCCATAGTGGCGCTCGACCACGAGCGCGTGATGGGCCAGCTCGGTCACTTCTTCGTCGGACAAAGAATAACGATTGCGCAACTCAATCGGCACGTCACAGACCCGCGTCCCAAGCGCATGCGCCCCCTGTGTAGGGGCTTCCTGAGGCTGTGGAACGGCGCTCGAGGTCTCGTTGAAAACCATCTGGATGAGCTTTGATCCGAGGCTGCGCCGAACGATTGCCGGCTGCCCGCGCTCCAAAATTGGCTTGCTGACGAAAAACTCGTCCGGGTTGACGGCCCCTTGCACGACCGTCTCGCCCAAGCCGTAGCTCGAGGTAACAAATACGACGTCACGAAAGCCCGATTCCGTGTCCAGCGTAAACAAAACGCCTGCCGCGCCGAGATCGCTGCGGACCATCCGCTGGATCCCGGCGGACAGCGCAACCTCCACGTCGGCGTAGCCCTTGTGAACACGATACGAAATCGCACGATCGTTATAGAGCGAGGCGAACACCTCGCGGATTTTGATCAAGACGTCGTCGATGCCCAGTACGTTGAGAAAGGTCTCTTGCTGTCCTGCAAACGAGGCATCTGGAAGGTCCTCCGCGGTGGCAGAAGATCGCACGGCGACGGGATAAATCCGATCCTCCCCCGCTTGCAACTCGGCGAAGGCGGTCCGAACCGCATCTTCCAGCGGCGGTGGCAGTTGCGCGGCGATGATCCAGTTGCGAATTTCGGCGCCACAATCGATCAGCGATTTCACGTCATCCGGGTTGAGCGGCTCGAGACGTCGAGCGATGCGTTCGGTGAGCTGGTTATGAGACAAAAACAAGCGAAACGCATCAGCAGTAGTCGCAAAGCCACCGGGCACACGCACGCCGGCAGCCGACAGTTGACTGATCATCTCGCCCAAGGAGGCGTTCTTCCCGCCAACCGCGTCGACATCAGTCATGCGCAGTTGATCGAAGGGCACGACGAGGCGCCTGCTCGCATCAGCGTTGGACATAAGGGATTTCCCGGAAAGTTAAATTTTGGTGACGGGATTCTACCGGCAGCGCCGACCGCGTCCGATGACTTGTCGCCGCACGGCCCATCCGCCGACGCGCGTGCGCTTGTGATCGCGCTCGTGATCGCGCTCGTGGTTGCGCCCGTGATCGCGCCAGCGCGTTCATTTGCGATGCGCAGTTCGTGTTAGCGTTCAACCATGGATTTAGAAGACCCCCCCGAACTCGGTGCCAAGTCGAGCGGCCGCACCGTGTTCTACATTTCCGACGGTACTGGGATCACCGCCGAGACCTTCGGCCAATCCGTACTGACCCAGTTCGAGGGCGTTGCCTTACGCCATGTCCGACTGCCGTTCATCGACTCACTCGACAAAGCCGACGCCACCGTCGCGCGCATCGATGCCCAAGCAGAACGCGATGGCCATCGCCCGCTGGTGTTTTCAACCTTGGTCAACCCCGAGATCAATCGATCGGTGCATCGTGCTCGCGCGATGTTCATGGACCTGTTCTCAACCTTCGTCGAGCCCCTCGAACAAGAGTTCGGCATCAAGAGCACGCATACGATCGGGCGCTTTCACCAGACAGCCGACTCGGCAAAATACAAGGCCCGCATCGAAGCGATCAATTTTGCGCTCCAGCACGACGACGGGCAGTCATCGGCCGAGTTCACCCATGCCGACGTCATCCTGGTGGGGGTCTCGAGGTGCGGAAAAACGCCCACCAGCCTCTATCTCGCGATGCAGCATGGGGTCAAAGCGGCGAACTATCCTTTAATCCCAGAAGATTTTGAACGCCGCCGTCTTCCCAGCATCTTGTACCAATACAAGACCAAACTCTTTGGCCTAACCATCACGCCCGAGCGTCTCGCCGAGGTGCGCAATGAGCGTCGCCCCGGCAGCCAGTACGCCGCGCTACTGAATTGTCGGCGCGAAGTTCACGAGGCCGAATCGATGATGCGACGCGAGGGGGTCGCTTGGCTGAGCACGACCAGCAAGTCGATCGAAGAGATCGCTACCACCGTCTTACAAAAAATCCGCCCGCTCGAGTAATTTGACGTGGCGCTGTCGGCGCTGCTCAAAGAGGCAGACCGCCGCGGCGGCCGCGACATTCAACGATTCCACTGCGTCGTCTTGAGGGATCGCAAGCCATCGGACCGACGAGCCCGCCAAACTCGGATCGATCCCCTGCCCCTCGTTACCAAACAACCAGATCGCTGGCGGGCAAAGATCAACGGACCAGATCGGTTCCGCCTCTAAGCGTCGGGTGGCGTAGGTCGCGAGTTGGCTCCGGTCGCGAAGCGTCGCCCAGGGGACGCCCTCGTATATCCGCAGGGGAAAATGCGCGCCCATTGCAGCGCGCAGAACCTTTGGCGACCAAACCCAAACCGTACCGGGTGCAGTAACGACGCTTCGAATCCCTGCGCCCACCGCGCTGCGCAAAATTGACCCCACATTGCCAGGGTCCTGTAGGCGGTCCAGATAGATCAGGTCCTCATCGATTCGTTCGGGTAGAACGGGGCGCGGGGTCGGAACCAGAAACGCGAGGCTCTCGCCTTGCACCAAGTGGCTCAGTTCACGCCACATCCGGTCTTCAACCACGAGAACTGGGAGTCCCGCTCGTAGGGCTTGTCCCCTTTGAATCAGACGGCTGCAGGCGGGTGACGCCAACGCCGCGTCGGCGACGACGACCGAGTGAGGCGCACCGACATGGCTGAGCCAAGCCTCGCAGAGGTGCTCGCCCTCCAAAAAAGAAAGGCCCCGCTTGCGTCGCTCGCGGGCCGACTCGGCGCACTGCACCACTTCGCGCCAGTGCGGGTTTTCGCGCGAGGCAATCGCCCGTGCACCGGGTTGGGTCAGGATCTGCGCTCTCATTGCGCCAGTAGATCTCGCACCGGGGCAAATCCGCGCCGGTGAACAGGGCTGGGGCCAAGGCGCTTGAGTGCCTCGAGGTGGGCGACGGTACCGTAGCCCTTGTGGCGTTCAAACCCATAACCAGGCCAGGCCAGAGCCAAGCGCTCCATCTCTTGGTCACGCGCGACTTTTGCCAAAATGGAAGCCGCTGCGATGGCTGGCTCAAGAGCATCGCCACCTACAATGCAGCGTGCCTCGCAGGGCAAATCGCGCGGCACTTGATTGCCGTCGATCAGTGCCAGGCTGAGCGCCGCTTGACGGCTTAGCAACTGCAGGTGGACCGACTCAACCGCGCGCCGCATCGCGAGCAAACTCGCCTGCAGGATGTTTAGCTGCTCAATTTCCTCGACGCTACAGCAAGCAACGGCAAAGGCGAGCGAGGACGCGCGAATTTCGCGATCAAGCCGCGCGCGTTGCGCCGGCCGCAGGCGTTTTGAGTCGTCCAAACCCTGGAGGCCAATGGGCTCGGGTAACACGACGGCGGCGGCATACACGGCCCCAGCCAGTGGGCCACGGCCCGCCTCATCAACGCCGCAGATCATGGATGAGGTCGGCCGTGCGTTGCGCGCAGCCGCAGGCGAGCTGTTCATGCATTTCACCAAAGCGCTGGGCAAGCCGATCGCAAGCGCTGCGATCGTCGAGTTGTTGCAGTAGCGCGTCGGCCAGCGCGTCGGGTGTCGCGGCGTCTTGTAGAAGCTCGGGTACCAGCGATTCACCGGCCAGAATGTTCGGCAGCCCGATCCAGGGTAGGTAGGCGCGGCGCCGCATCAACGCATAATTCAAGCGATGTAAGCGGTAGGCGATCACCATCGGGCGGCCAAACAAGGCCGCTTCGAGCGACGCGGTACCACTCGCGACCAAAACGCCGAGCGCAGCCGCCATGGCATCGTGCGACTGTCCTTGAATCAGGGTAATCCGCTCGCGCTCGGGCCCATTCGCAGGGAAAACGGTGTCGAGCTCGGCCATCAGCATGGCATGCAGTGCGGGCGTGGCAGCCGGAAGCACGCAGCGCAGCTGTGGTCGCTGGCGAATCAGCCGACGCGCAGCGCTTAAGAACACCGGGCCGATATGACGGATCTCGCTGACGCGACTACCCGGCAGAATGGCAATGAGGTCGCCATCACTGGGTACCGCGTGGCGAAGCAGGCGCGCGCGGGCCGCGGCACGATCGGGGTAGCGCGGAATCACATCCGCAAGGGGGTGCCCCACGTAGGTCGCTGGGATCCCCGCCTCGCGATAAATCGCCTGCTCAAAAGGAAACACCAGCAACATGTGATCAACCGCTTTGCGAATCGTACTGATGCGCTCGCGCCGCCAGGCCCAAATCGAAGGGGAGACAAAATGAGCTGTTCGTACGCCAGCACGGCGTAGCTGGATCTCCAACCCGAGGTTGAAATCGGGTGCATCGACACCCAGAAAAAGATCCGGTGGCCGAGCGCGCCAGCGTTGCACGAGCTGCTGCCGAATCCGCGCCAAGCGGGGGTAGGCCCGAAGCGCTTCGACGTAACCGTTGACCGCCAGGATTTGGGCCGGCCACCACGCATCGAATTGCGCATCAGCCAAGCGCGGCCCACCGATGCCGGCGGCTTCAATCGTCTGGGGTCTAAAACGCGCTTGTAAGCCCTTTAAGACTTCAGCAGCGAGCAAATCGCCGGAGGTCTCGCCAACCACGAGACCCAGGCGATAGGGTGGCAACTCAATCATTCACCGAATGATGCCGCGCGTCACCGAACGCAAAAACTCGACCATACACGCGAGGTCCCCCGCAAGCGAGGCTGGGTCACCTGCAAGCGACGCTGGGTCACCGGCTGGGTCCCCCGCAAGCGAGCCTGGGTCACCCGCAAGCGAGGCTCGGTCACCCGCCGCGGAGGGCTCCGCTTGTCGCTCGCTCTGCCACCATTGCTCGATCTGTTCTCGCGCCGCTTCGAACCCCAGACCCTGACGATAGAGGAGTCGATACACGCGTTTGAGTTGGGCAATGCGTTCAGCGGAAAAACCCCGGCGTCGCAAGCCCTCGACATTAAGACCATGCGGTTCGGCGCCTTGCCCCGAGGCCATGATAAACGGCGGTATGTCTTGCAACACCGTCGTCCCAACCGCCGTCATCACGTGCGCGCCAACACGGCAAAATTGGTGAACACCGGTAAAACCGCCCAAGGTCACCCAGTCGCCGAGCACGACGTGGCCACCGAGCTGGGTACAGTTGGCCAAGGTAATCTGGTTCCCGAGCACGCAGTCGTGGGCGATGTGCACATAGGCCATGATCCAGTTGTCGTGACCGATGCGGGTACAACCCTGATCTTGGACTGTACCAACGTTGATCGTAACAAATTCACGAATCGTATTGCGATCCCCGATGACCAACTCGGTTGGCTCACCGCGATATTTTTTATCCTGCGGATCAGTACCAATCACCGCATTCGTATGCACGTGATTTTCGCGGCCCAGTCGGGTATGCCCGGTCACGAGCGCGCGCGCTCCGATGATCGTGTCCGCGCCGATAAACACCTTCGGACCGATGTAGGCATGAGCTCCTATTTCGACGCCGGGATCCAGTTCGGCACCGGACTCGACGAGGGCGGTCGGATGAACTTTAACCATCGATTTGGCGCAACGTACACATCAACTCGGCTTCGCAGGCGACCTGCCCAGCAACGGTGGCGACGCCGCGATACTTCCAGATGCCGCGCGTTCGCCGCTCGATCGTTACCGCCAAGTGCAACTGATCGCCGGGTCCAACCGGTCGTTTGAAGCGCGCTCCGTCAATACCGACAAAGTAATACACCGACGATGCGTCGCTCACCCGGTCCATCGTTCGAAAAGAGAGGATGCCGGCAGCCTGCGCAAGCGCCTCGATGATGAGGACCCCCGGCATGACCGGAACATGCGGAAAATGACCGGTGAAATGGGGCTCGTTGATCGACACGTTTTTAAGCGCGAGGATACGGGCGCCGGGCTCCAATTCGAGCACCCGATCGACTAGCAAGAACGGGTAACGATGTGGAAGATGCTCGAGAATGGCCCGAATGTCCATGCTCGAGTTGCTCGGCAAAGAGCCTTCAGCGGCCCCCGGCGTCACCGCCGTTTGCAACAAATCCACAGGTGGGGTTTCAGTCGGATGCATGAGCGCTCGGATCGGGCTTGAGGATGGTGGTGGCGGTGTTGGCGGTGTTGGCGGTGGTGATGGCGGTGGTGGCGGCCGTTGGCCGGCGTCGCAATCGGGCGTCACGACGTAGCCTGGCCGCGGCATGCTCCCAGTCACGATTCGCCATCAGCGGGAAGACGCCGGTATAGAAGCCGGAATCGGGGATCGAGCGGGTTACCAAGGACATTGCCGAAATCACGGTACCGGCGGCAATTTCCAGATGACCGAGAATCCCCGCGCCACCGCCAACTTGACAATGTGCACCCAGAACGGCGCTCCCGGCGATGCCAACGCAGGCGGCGAGCGCGCAGCCCTCGCCCAGGCGGACGTTGTGGGCGATCTGGATCTGGTTATCGAGCTTGCAGCCGCGCTCAATAATGGTGTCGTCGAGTGCCCCACGATCAATCGTGGTGTTGGCACCGATTTCACAATCATCACCAATCAGGACCCGCCCTGTTTGCGGGATTTTCACCCACTGCGTGCCGTCGCGCGCAAAGCCAAAACCGTCGGCGCCGATCACCGCACCGGAGTGCACGATGACGCGATCGCCCAGCTTGCATCCGTCGTAAATCGTGACCCGAGGATGGAGGCAAACCTGCGAACCCACCTCGACGCTTTGGCCCAGATAAACGCCCGCACCCACCCGGGTGTTGGCGCCGACCTGCGCACCCGCCGCGATAACGGCGCCGGCGTCAACCTGACAGCCAGGCCCAAGGCTTGCGGTCGGATCGACGCTCGCGTGCGGATGAACGCCGGGAGTCAGCGGCGGCGGCGGGGAAAACAATGCCGCCGCACGTGCAAACCAGAGATAAGGATTAGCAACCGTAACGGTCACCATGCCGGCCGGCACCGCATCGCAATCCTCGGTTCGCAACACGACAAATCCAGCGCCCGAACGTGCAAGTGACGCGCGAAACTTCGGCGACGCTAAAAAACACAAGCTGTCGCGGGTGGCGGATTCAATCGAACTCACGCGCCGAACCCAATCGGAACCCGCATCAGGCGGATTAACGACCCCGCCAAGACGGTCAACCAGGTCGGCGAGCCGCCAGCTGGCTGAATCTGAGCGCGCCGCGTTCGGCACCAATTACTTGGCGCTGTTCAGAGCGCGCAGAACCTTGTCCGTAATATCAATACGAGCATTGAAGTAAATCGCGTCTTCGACGACGAGATCGTATTTTTCCTGCTCGGCAACCTGTCGTATGACTTTCCGCGAGCGCTCAACCACCTGAGCCAACTCTTCGTTTTTACGTTGGTTAACGTCTTCCCGAAACTCACGCTGCCGGCGTTGCAACTCGCGATCGAGATCAGCCGCCTCACGCTGACGTTTGGTGCGCTCCGATTCCGCCAAAATCGCCGCATCGCGTTCGAGCTTCTCGGTCACATCCTTCAGGCGGACGGCCAGCTTTTGTAGCTCTTCGTCTCGCTTAACGAATTCTTGTTTGAGCTTCGCCTCCGCCGCCTTCGCCGGCGCCGAGTCGCGCAGGATACGCTCCGTATTGACGATGCCGATGCGGACTTCCGGCGTCTCCCCTGCTGCGGAGGCTAGCGACGCCATCACCAACAGCGCCCCCCCCAAACAAGCGGATCGGATGCGTCCTGCAACCAAGGACGCGCTGCGCGCGTAGGGACGGCGCGAGAGAGAGGCGCGGGGTGTTTCAACGATCATGAGGCAGCTCTAACAGACACGAAGAGTTTCAATTAACTCGGGTAATTCTCGCACAACGCGAACATTAAAAACCGGTTCCGATCTGAAATTGAAATCGTTGTATGCGATCGGTTGGTTCGCGCTTGATCGGGGCGCCAATACTGAATTTGATCGGTCCGACTGGCGAGGTCCAAGAAAGACCCGCACCCATGGAGACCCGCAAAAGCGAGAGGTCAACGGTTTGCACGGTGTCATACACGTTGCCAACGTCGGTATACAAGAAGGTTCGCAGGGTGCGATCGGCACCGGATCCAGGCAGGGGAAACAAGAATTCGGCATTCGCAACCATTCGGACCTGGCCACCGCTTGGGACGCCATCCGAATAACGCCGCCCCAGGCTGGAGGCGGTGAAACCGCGCACTGAGCCAATACCGCCTGCGTAAAAATTCTTGAATTGAGGATAAATTGCGCCGCCAAAGGCCTGCCCTACACCAACGTCGGAGTTCAGGGCGAGGGTGTAGTCCCTACTGATCGGGAAAAAAACTTGATGTTGGTACGTAGCGCGCCAAAACCGCAGTTCAGTGACGGGGACGGTGACTTCCACGGACGCGCTGCGCAACTGCCCGCGCGTCGGCGCGAGACCACTGTCGCGGGTATCCCGTACCCAGCCCAAACTGCTCAGCAGCGCCGTAGGCCGGTCACCCACGGAATTAACCGTATCGAGTAGTCGTAGCGGGGGTGCCGCGCCCAACAGGTATTCGTTCTGTTCGACCGCAGCGCCGACAATCAGACGATCGACATCGGTGTACGGGATACCGAACCGCATGCCCGCGGCTGAGGTGCGCAGACGATAGTCGCCGAGGGCAAGTGCTTGTGCGTTGAATAATCGAGTCGAGACATTAATCGCCCGACTGATCCCATCCGGCGTAATGTAGGGGTCGATGTAACTAACGCCCAGCGCTCGAGACAATCGACTCGTGTTGACATCGACCGAGAGCGCTTTGCCCGTACCTAAAAAATTCTGCTGGTTGATCGAACCCGAGAGGATTAATTTGTCCGTGCTCGAGAAGCCCGCCCCGAGCATGAGGTTCCCGGTTGGTCTTTCCTTGACCTTCACCTCCAGGTCAACTTGATCGGGTGATTCCGGAACCGGGCGGGTATCGATCTCAACCGTGTCAAAGTAGCCGAGTCGGTCGACGCGTTCACGCGAACGGCGCAGGCTGTCGGCGTCATACCAACTGGATTCAAACTGGCGCAGTTCGCGGCGAATGACCTCGTCCCGGGTCCGGGCGTTACCCGAAATATCAATACGCCGCACGTAGGCGCGCCGCCCGCTGTCGACCAAAATTTCAAACTCGACCTCGCGCCGCTCGCGATCCAATTGAGGGAGTGGATTCACCGAGGCAAAGGCATAGCCGAGTTGACCGAACAACTCCGTCATTGCCTTGGTCGATTCCGTTAAACGACTACCGACATAGTTATCACCGGGCTTGAGACGAATCAAACGGCGCAATTCGTCTTCGCGCCCCATCGTGTCGCCAGAAAAACGGAAACCCTTGACCCGATACGCTTGCCCCTCGCGCACGGCAATGGTGATGTAGACGCCGCGTCGTTCCGGGTCGATCGACACCTGGGTGCTATCGATGGAAAACTCGAGATAGCCGCGATCGAGGTAGAACGAGCGCAAGGCTTCAAGATCTGCCGTCAGTTTCTCGCGCGAATACTGGTCGTTCTTCGTGTACCAGGTAAACCAGCCCGGCTCGGTAAGCTTCAACTCGTTTCGAAGATCCTTGGTCGAGAAGGCTTGATTGCCCACAATCCGAATTTCCGTGATCCGGGCGGTTTGACCCTCGTCAACGGTGAGCGTTACGGCAACGCGATTCCGCTCGAGCGGCGCTGCGGTTGAGGTCACTCGAACGCCATAGAAACCCCGGTTGAGGTATTGCCGCTTGAGCTCCTGCTCCGCACGATCGAGCAGCGCTCGATCGAAAATGCGAGACTCCCCAAGACCCGCTTCGCGCAAGGTCTTCTTCAGCGACTCCTGCTCGAACTCTTTGGTGCCAGATATAGTCACCGACCCGATCGTGGGACGTTCTTCGACGGTAACGATCAAAATCCCGTTGTCGACTTCAAGTCGGACGTCGCTGAAAAGACCCGCGTTAAAGAGCGCTTTGACCGCCACAGCGGCGCGTTCATCCGTCAGGGTGTCGCCAACCTTGATCGGCAGGTATCCAAAAACAGTGCCTGGCTCGGTGCGCTGTATGCCTTCGACGCGAATGTCGCGCACCGTGAACGGCTCAAACGCATAAGCGCTCACCCCCAAGAGGGCAAACACCAATCCCAAAAATGCCGCCCGGATTCGAGATCTTGTTCGTAGAAACCGCGACAATCGACAAAAAAACAAGACTGAAACCTATGGTAACCAGACACCGACCCGTCTAAGGCCCTACTAATCGAACCAGATCATTGAACAACGCCACAACCGACAACGCCACGATGAGGGCGAGGCCGGCTCGCTGCGCGACTTCCAGCGTTCGATTCGAGAGCGGCTTCCCGCGGATCGCCTCAATCGCGCAATATACCAAATGGCCGCCATCCAACATCGGCAACGGCAGTAAATTCAAAGTACCCAGGCTAACGCTAATTAACGCCAAGAACGCAATATAAGCGTTGAAACCCATTTGGGCCGTCCGTCCCGCCTGGTCGGCAATCGTAATCGGGCCAGAGAGTTGGCTCCACGATAACTGTCCCAGCAGCATGTGACCAAACATCCGCAGAGAAAAATCGGTCATGGCCGCGGTGCGTTGCGCCCCCGTCAGCAAGCCCTCGAAGAAACCTTGATGAAGCAAAACGGTTTGCGCGCGGGTCGCGAGCGATGCCCCGATCCGACCCACGATCGCCCCAGACCCGGGATCGGTCACCGAATCCGGAACGATCGACATCTCAAGCAGCGCCCCCTGGCGCTCAATCTCAAGCTGGCTGGGATAACCAGGGCGTGCACGGACGTGCTCGATCAACGTCGTCGCTTTGGCGACCGCATCGCCGTCGACGCGCCGAACAATGTCGCCACTCTGCAGGCCCGCGCGTTCCGCGGCACTGCCACTGAGAACGCCGGTGATCTCGATTTGCACGCCCGCGAGTTGAAATCCCAACGCTTCGAGCGGGTCTTGTTCAAGCGCCTGTTGCGACACTTCACGCGCATCGAGCACAACCGCTGCAGCCTGTTCCTGGCGCAGGATTTCGAGAAAGATGGGTTCTCGTGACAAGGCTGCGTCGAACAACTGAAGGCGCAACGCGTTCCAAGACTCTGCCGACTGCTGGTTGACGGTCAAAACGCGATCACCTTCGAGCAAGCCACTACGCGCCGCCACGCTATTGGCGGGTGGCGCGGCCAGTTGTGCCACGATCTCAGGCACGCCGTTCCACGACAATGCGGCGTAGAGCAAGGTGGCGAGCGCCAGGTTCGCGAGTGGGCCCGCCGCGATCACGCCAACGCGCGCACGTAATGAAGCCTGATCAAAGGAACGCGCGCGCTGCGCTTCCGTGAGGACAAGCGCCTGCCCGGTTTGCTGCCCGAGCATCTTCACGTAACCGCCCAGTGGAATCGCGCAGAGCGCCCACTCGGTGCCGTCACGGCCGAATCGTCGCGAAAAAACCGTCGGTCCGAAGCCAATCGAGAAACGCAAAATCTGGATACCGGCGGCTCTGGCAGCCAGAAAATGCCCCATCTCGTGGACGAACACGAGCAAAGTGAGGGCCAGCAGAAACGCCGCAACCGTGATCAGACCCGAACCCATCCGGAGCGCCCCTCAGCCTTGGCGGCTACGCTGGGACCGGGCCCGAGCGGTTGCAAGTTCGCGCGCTTCGAGATCGAGGGCGGCCACGTCGGCGAGACTGTTGGGAACCGGCGCAGCGCCAAGACGGTTCATTACCGCTTCGTTGATTTCCGCAATCTGTGTGAAGCCAATCTGCCCTTCGAGAAAAGACGCCACGCTGATTTCGTTCGCGCCGTTCAGGACACACGGGGCGGCCCCCCCGGCCGCCATCGCCTCTTGCGCGAGGCGCAAACAGGGAAATCGTTCCGGATCGGGGGGCTCAAAATCCAAGCGCCCAATGCGGGCAAGGTCAAGTGCAGCGACCCCACTGGTACAGCGCTCGGGCCAGGCGAGCGCGTGGGCGATCGGCGTTCGCATGTCGGGGTTTCCCAGTTGCGCCAGCGTCGAGCCGTCGAGGTATTCGACGAGCGAATGCACGATGCTCTGCGGATGGACCACTACTTCAAGTTGCTCAGGGCGGAGGTCGAATAACCAAGAAGCCTCGATCAGTTCGAGCCCCTTGTTCATCATGGTCGCCGAATCGACCGAGATCTTGCGCCCCATCGACCAGTTTGGGTGCGCACAGGCTTGCTCGGGTGTCGCCTGCTCGATTTGCGAGCGGGTCGCGTTGCGCAGCGGGCCACCCGAGGCCGTCAGGATCACGCGACGTACCCCTCTGGTATGCGGCCAGGCATCAGCCCCCGTCGGTAAACATTGAAAAATCGCGTTGTGCTCCGAGTCGAGCGGGAGCAGCGTCGCGCCCCCGAGGCGCACGGCTTCCATGAAGAGTGTCCCCGCCATCACCAACGCTTCCTTATTGGCAAGCAGGATCGTTTTACCCGACTGTGCGGCCGCCAATACGAAGGGCAGACCCGCGGCCCCGACAATCGCCGCCACAACGACCTCTGCCGCTTGGGCATGCGCGAGCTCGCGAGCAGCGGCCGCGCCACTCAATACTTCGGTCCGCAGCCCCGCCGGCAGACGGCGGCTGAGCTCCAGCGCGGCGTCTGGGTCCACCATCACGGCGTAACGCGGCTTTGAATCCTGTACCTGCGACAGCATCTGATCAACGTCGCGGTGCGCAACCAAGCCCCAGGCCTCGAAACGCTCGGGTTGCGCAGCGATAACCGCAAGCGTGCTGCGCCCGATCGAACCCGTCGACCCCAACACCAGCACGGGACGCGGCTTGCTCGGTTTCAAGCGACGCGTCTCAGAAGAACAATCACAAGGTAAGCCACCGGGATCACCGGCAAGAGCGCGTCGATCCGGTCGAGCACGCCGCCATGACCGGGTAAGGTGCTGCCGCTGTCCTTGACACCCGCCCAGCGTTTGAGCAAAGACTCATACAGATCCCCCACGACAGAGAGCGCAGTCAAAGCCGACAACATACCCATCAGTCCAACAAGCCCCAAACGCTCTCTGAGGATAAAGGGCAAGGTCTGCCCAAAGCGGTCGAAACGCGACGCGACCCAGCCGACGAGCAAGACACACCCGACCGCACAAGCGACGCCTTCCCTGGTTTTTCCAGGGCTGATTTGAGGCGCCAATTTATGACGACCCAATGCTCTTCCGCCAAAATATCCGGCGACATCGGCGATCCAAACAACGCTGGCCACGGACAATATCACGGCGACCCCGAGCAGCCGCAGTTCGAGCGCAGCAAGCCAGACGCTACTCAAAATCGCCAAGCCCTCGAAAGCCGTGCGACGCGCAGGCGTCTGCTCTGCAGCCCCTTGAAGCCCTGGCGTGCCCACCCCAGCGGCAAGCCGGATTGGTACCAGAAACAACCAATAAAGCGCCGCGGCTGTGCACATCGCGATCGCCATCGGTTGCCGAACCGACTCGATGAGCGATTCAGGGCTGGCTAAACAGAGCAAGCCAAATCCCGCTAAACCCGCGCTCCACCAGGCCGAGAGACCGTCGAGGCGCAGCCACTCGGCAGCGGCAGCCACAAAAAAAAGAAGGGTTAGCAAGCCCCACAGCCAGACCGGAGCCCAAATCAAGGTCGGCAGAAGCGCCCCCAGCAGCGCAACCGCGGTCAATAAACGCGGCAGCAGCATCCGACTAAAGCGAGCGGCCCGGTCAGACGCTTAAGTCGGCGCGGCGAATAGCGAGCGACTCCGGCGCGCCATGCTGCACTGGCGAGGCCTCAACCGGGCGGGTTTGCTCCAATGCATGGCGAACCTGCTCGCTCGTCCGACCAAAGCGACGCTCGCGCGAGCGGTAAGAGGCGATCGCGCGGTCGAGCGCATCCCCATCGAAGTCCGGCCAGAAGGTGTCGGTAAAGTAAAGCTCGGTGTAGGCCAGCTGCCAGAGCAGAAAATTACTGATTCGCTGCTCGCCGCCCGTGCGGATAAACAAATCGGGTTCCGGTGCAAAGGCCAGCGCCAGAAAAGGTTCAATCGCAGCCGGATCGATCGCCGCCCCAGGTCGCGCCAAGTTCGGGTTTTCATCGAGCAGACGACGCGTCGCCTGTGCGATATCCCAGCGACCACCGTAGTTCGCACAGATGGTCAGGGTCAAGCGTTGATGCTGCGCGGTTCGTTGCTGGGCCTGCGCGATCTGAGTCTGCAACTTGGGCTCGAACGCACTGAGATCTCCAACCACGCGCACGCGCACGCGGTTGCGGTCGAGTTTGTCGATCTCGCGCTCGAGCACGCTCAAGAAAAGGTGCATCAAGACCCCCACTTCTTCCGGGGGACGGCGCCAGTTCTCCGAACTGAAGGCGAACAAACTCAAATAGCGGACGCCACGCTCCAGACAAGCGGCGACGGTCGAACGCACTGCGTCAACCCCGCGCACGTGCCCTGCAACCCGGGGCAACATGCGCCGGGACGCCCAACGACCGTTGCCGTCCATGATGATGGCGACGTGCCGTGGCGTGCCCGCAATCGCAGTTCCGCTCAAGCTTGGGTCAAACATGGAGCACTTAGCGCCTCGGTAAGGGTCTCAGACCGTCAGCAGTTCTTTCTCTTTCTCGGCAAGGATC
>Ga0114963_10001763_pt1 | contig 14781 bp, 14 predicted proteins | sample C_131016_EF_Meta_FD_87019 | JGI IMG/M metagenome (GOLD analysis project Ga0114963, IMG submission 87019) | Freshwater microbial communities from Lake Croche, Canada to study carbon cycling - C_131016_EF_MetaG | ecosystem: Environmental > Aquatic > Freshwater > Lake | place: Lake Croche, Canada...
ATTGGCCCTCGCTCGCAATATTCCCTATGTGCTGATCAATCGTGGGCTGCCGGGCTTGGCCTCGGTGGTGCCGGATAATGCGATGGGTATGGGGCTGGTGCTCAACCATCTGCGGGGTCTGGGCCATCGCCACATCGGCTATGTCAGCGGTTTTGCGCATCTGGTGGCCGATACCGTGCGCAGCGAATGCTTCGTGGAGCTGATGCGCGCGGCCGGGCTGGACGCTGATCTGGTGGAGGAGGCGCATAGTTTTGACCGCGCTGGTGGCCTGGCCGCCACGCGGGCGCTGCTGGCCCGCGCGCCGGAGATGACGGCGCTGGTCTGCGGCAATGACCTCATCGCCGCGGGCGCTTATGACGCGGCGCGGGAGAGCGGTATCTCCGTGCCGGACCGGTTGTCGATCACTGGCTTCAACGACCTGCCGCTGATGGATTTGATGGCGCCGCCCTTGACCACGGTTCGGGTGGATTTCCACAGGATGGGTGAGCGCGCGGCGGAGATTTTGCTGGGACAATTGGATGAGCGGGGTGATGCCCGGAGCAACTCCCGGAATACGTCCTTGGGCAATTCCATGGGCAATACCCAGAGCGGTCCCTTTGGCCCGCATCGGATGGAAGCCATGCTGGCCGAGCTGGTGGTTCGCGGTTCCACCGCCCCTGCGCCGGCCGGAATGGTCTTTGCCCCCGGCCTGGCCATGGGCCTTGCCCGACCGAGCGTGGCGTCCTAAGCGCGGCAAAAGCTTTCCGCCGAGGACAATATGAGCATCATCACCGATATCACCGCCACAGAAGTGCTCGACAGCCGTGGCAACCCCACCATTGAGGCCGAGGTGCTGCTCGAGAGCGGCGCGCGCGGCCATGCCATGGTGCCTTCGGGTGCTTCCACCGGCGCGCATGAGGCGGTGGAGCTGCGCGATGGCGACCCCGCCCGCTTTGGCGGCAAGGGGGTGCTGACCGCGGTGGGCCATGTTGAGGGCGAGATTTTGGACGCGATTGGCGGCATGGATGCGGCCGAGCAATTGCTGATCGACCAGACGATGATCGCGCTTGATGGCACGGCCAATAAGGCGCGGCTGGGGGCCAATGCCATGCTGGCGGTGAGCCTGGCGGTGGCAAGGGCGGCGGCGGCGGATCATGGGTTGCCGCTGTATCGCTATGTCGGCGGCGCCTTTGCCGCCACCCTGCCGGTGCCGATGATGAACATCATCAATGGCGGCAAGCATGCTGATAACCCGATCGATATCCAGGAATTCATGATCATGCCGGTCGGCGCTGCGACCTGCTCGGATGCGATTCGCATTGGCGACGAGTGCTTCGCCGCGCTGAAGAAGGCGCTGCATGCCGCCGGCCACAACACCAATGTGGGCGATGAGGGGGGCTTTGCGCCGAATATCGGCTCGGCCGATGAGGCTTTGGGCTTTATCGCCACCGCCTGTGAGAAGGCCGGGCATAAGCTCGGCACTGATATTATGTTCGCCCTCGATTGCGCGGCGACCGAATTTTACCATGACGGCCTCTACAAGCTGGAGGGCGAGGGCAAGACCCTCGATGCTGGCGGCATGGTGGATTATCTGGCGGCGCTGTGTGCGAAATGGCCGATCATCTCCATCGAGGATGGCATGAGCGAGGATGATTGGGCCGGCTGGAAGCTGCTGACCGAGCGGCTGGGGGCCAAGGTGCAATTGGTGGGTGATGATCTTTTCGTGACCAATACTGCCCGCCTCAAGCGTGGCATTGAGACGGCCACGGCCAATTCCATCCTGGTGAAGGTCAACCAGATCGGCACCCTGTCCGAGACGCTGGAGGCGGTGGAGACCGCCCATCGCGCGCATTATACGGCGGTGATGAGCCATCGCTCGGGCGAGACCGAGGATAGCACCATTGCCGATTTGGCGGTGGCGACGAATTGCGGGCAGATCAAGACCGGCTCGCTGTCGCGCTCGGACCGGCTGGCCAAGTATAATCGCCTGCTGCGGATTGAGCGGGAATTGGGCAGCACCGCGCGCTATGCTGGCCGCGCCGTGTTGCGCGGATAATTCACGCCTGTGACATAAGACGAGTGCCCTGCATCAATCAGCGCATTGATACTTGCGAAACGGCCATCGTGGTGATTGTGTGATGGCCTGGATTCGGGGGGTGTAGGGTGGCCTTCTGGCGTGGCGTGAAGCGCCGTCTGAAAGCATTGGTGGCGCCGACCGTCTTTGTTGCGGTGGCGGCTTTTTTCGTTTGGCACACCATTCATGGTGAGCGTGGAACCTTGGCGCGTGAGCGTCGGCACCAGGAGATTGCAGCGGCGCAGGCGGCGTTGGAGGCTGCGCGGGCGGAGAATGCCGCAGTGCAGCGCCGGGTGAATGGGCTGCGCGCCGATGGGCTGGATCGTGATCAATTGGAGGAGCGGGCCCGGGCGCTGCTCAACCTCTCGCAGCCGACCGAGGTTGTGGTGCCTTATCCGCCGGGGCAGCGGCTGTACTGAACCCTGGCTGTTTTGTGCGATCACGGGCAAGGCCGTTCTTCATATAGAGGCGGGTTGCGGTGGTGTTCGGTGGTTACGATTGTCGCTGGTGACCGGTGCGCGTGTCGGTTCCCTTTACTGTGGGTTGGTGCCGGATAGGGCTGGTTTTGTTGCTCATTGTATTGGTTGAATTAAATTTTATGGCATAAAAATTGCTCTTCATGTGGATGCTGAACTCGGGCGGCATATGCCGTCGGGAAATCCAACCAGGAGAGTGTAATGCGACGGTTTAATCGCTCTGGCGCCGTATTTGGCGATGGTTTTGTGTTTTTGGCACTCGTCGGCTGCGGATTGGTCTTGGTCAATGTGGCAAAGGCAACGCCGGTGGTTTCCGGTGCCTTCGAGCAACTTTACAATATTGGCAGCAACACACTTGGTTTTGCCACTGGTGAAAGGCTGCGCGTGGGCGCCTACGTGACGTCCGCTGCTGGGAGTGCTGATCTTGCTACCATCGCCAGTCTTGTTTCCGGCGGCGCGAGCACGACGAATTTATTAACTGGGCAAACCCTAAACCGGAGCCTTTCCTATACCGGAAGTCCGAGTGCCGGCGGGTTATTTACCAGCGTACCGCCTTACAGTGCCGGCCTTTCTGGAAGCTGGAGCCTCAGCTTTTCTGACGGGGTCGGCGCGCCCGCCACAGTGGCCACACCGGCCATCCCGCAAGGCGTGACACAGACACCTTTCACGCAAAGCATCACGCTCTCCGGCACCGGGAACAGCCCGACATTCAGCTGGGCGCCGCCGGCCAATACTGCTGTTAATGGCTATCGGATCAATATTTATGACCGGGCCGAGGTCAGTTCGGCCAATCCCTTTGGGCAAATCCTATCGCGTAACTTCGCGCCCACCACCACGAGCTTTACGGTCAGCGACGCCAGCCCGGGCCTGCAACCTGGCTATAATTTCAATACGTCGAGCCGGTATTCGATTGAAATCAGCCTTTTGCAGACCAGAGACGGCTCGAACACCAATCTGGGCAACCCCAATGTGGCGGCCCTGTCACGGGTATATGCCGATTTTCAGATCGTGAATTCGGGGAATATCCAGGTGAATTTGCCGACCGCGACTGTGAATGGAGCCTATGTGTTCAACCTCGCGGTGCAGCCCAATGTCACCCATTATGTCGATCCTGATGTGGCGACCGGCTATCGCTTTGCCATCGGCGCGGGCAACCCCAATTTTGCCTCCGTGCTGCTGCCCTCGCTGCAGGCGCTGCCCTACCACCTCTCCTATCTCTTCGGCGGCACGTTGTTCGATGTGCTGGTTGCTGGCGGTGTGCAGTATTTTTTTCAGGCTGGCGGTGTGAATGCCTTTGACGTCACGGGGATTGATCCTGCTCTGGGCCTCGACCCCTCCAACCCCGTTGCGTTCATCACCGGCCTGACCTTCGCCGGTGCAGGACAATTCACCGGGACGCAGACGCCGATTGTGACAATGGTGGCGGTGCCTGCGCCGTCCTCGATCTCGCTGTTTGCGGTGGGTTTGTTGGGTCTGCTGATGGTGTGCGGCCGCATTGGGCGCGCCTGGGGCTGAGGTTGGATACGCGCCAAATTTCTTCGAGGGTGACGATTAACTGAATGTCAGTTAATAGCGTTTCTGCGTTGCAGCATAAGGGTTTTGCAACCCATTCACCCTTGTGGCGGGGCCTTGGCGCGCGTAAAACCCATGCGGATCGAGGGAGAGCCGCATGGCCCAAATGGCAAAAGCCGCAGCGAAGGCGGCGGTGAAGATGGCTAGCAAGCCCAGTGCCGCGAGGCGCGGTGGCAAAGCCCCTGAACCCGCCGGAGTGCTGGGCCAGGACCAGCTATTGGCCGCCTATCGCGACATGTTGCTGATCCGCCGCTTTGAGGAGAAGGCGGGGCAGCTTTACGGCATGGGGCTGATCGGCGGGTTCTGCCACCTCTATATCGGCCAGGAGGCCGTGGTGGTGGGCATTCAGTCGCAGCTCAAGCCGGGCGACCAGGTCATCACCTCCTATCGCGACCATGGCCATATGCTGGCCACCGGCATGGAGGCGCGCGGCGTGATGGCCGAGCTGACCGGGCGCGAGGGTGGCTATAGCCGCGGCAAGGGCGGCTCGATGCATATGTTCAGCGCCGAGAAGGCGTTTTTTGGCGGCCATGGCATTGTGGGCGCGCAGGTCTCGCTCGGCGCGGGGCTGGCTTTTGCCAATTGGTATCGGGCGGATGGCAAGATTGCGGCGGCCTATTTTGGCGAGGGGGCGGCCAATCAAGGCCAGGTTTATGAGAGCCTGAATTTGGCGGCGCTGTTCAGGCTGCCCTGCATTTTTGTCATCGAGAACAACAAATATTCCATGGGCACGAGCCAGGAGCGGGCGAGTGCGGCGCGGGATTTCTCGCAGAATGGCGCGGCCTGGGGCATCCCGGGCGAGCAGGTTGATGGCATGGATGTGCGCAGCGTGGCTGCTGCCGCGGCGCGGGCGGCGGCGCATTGCCGCGCGGGGCTGGGGCCGTATCTGCTGGAGATGCAGACCTATCGCTATCGCGGGCATTCGATGTCCGACCCGGCGAAATACCGCACCCGCGAGGAGGTGCAGAAAATGCGCGAGCAGCGCGACTGCATTGATACGCTGCGCAAGATTTTGCTCGATGGCGGGGTGGGTGAGGCCGCGCTGAAGGCCATTGATGATGACGTGAAGGCCATTGTGCAGGACAGCGCCGATTTCGCGCAGAGCTCGCCCGAGCCCGATCCCGCCGAGCTTTGGACCGATGTGCTGCTGGAAGGGGCGAAGTAAGATGGGTGTCGAAATCCTGATGCCGGCGCTGAGCCCGACCATGACCGAGGGCAAGCTGGCGCGTTGGCTGAAGAAAGAGGGCGATGCGGTGCGCTCGGGCGATGTGATCGCCGAGATTGAGACCGATAAGGCCACCATGGAGGTTGAGGCGGTGGATGAGGGGGTGATCACCCGCATTCTGGTGCCTGAGGGGGCGGAGAATGTGGCGGTGAATTCCGTCATTGCTGAGCTGGATGGCGGCAAGGGCGCGGCCCCGGCTGCGGCGGTGGAAGCGGTGGTGGCTGCGGTGGCAGCGCCTGTGGTGCAGGTGGTGCCGGCGGCTGTGCCGGTGGCTGAGGAGAAGGATTGGGGCCCGACCCGGAGCATGACCGTGCGCGAGGCGCTGCGTGATGCCATGGCGATGGAAATGCGGGCCAATCCGGATGTCTTCCTGATGGGCGAGGAGGTGGGCCAGTATCAGGGCGCCTATAAGATCAGCCAGGGTCTGCTGGATGAGTTTGGCGCCAAGCGGGTGCTGGATATGCCGATTACTGAGCACGGCTTTACCGGCATGGCGGTGGGGGCGGCCTTTACCGGGCTGCGGCCGATTGTTGAGTTCATGACCTTCAATTTCTCGATGCAGGCGATTGATCATATTCTGAATTCGGCGGCCAAGACGCTGTATATGTCGGGTGGGCAGATGGGCTGCCCCATTGTGTTTCGGGGGCCGAATGGTGCGGCGGCGCGCGTGGCGGCCCAGCATAGCCAGTGTTATGCGAGTTGGTATGCGCATTGCCCGGGGTTGAAGGTGGTGGCGCCTTGGTCGGCTGCGGATGCGCGGGGGCTGCTGCGGGCGGCTATTCGGGATCCCAATCCGGTGATTTTTTTGGAGAATGAGATTCTTTACGGGCAAAGCTTTGAATGCCCGATTGCGGATGATTTCATCCTGCCGATTGGCCGCGCCAAGGTGGAGCGGGCGGGCACGGATGTGACGCTGGTGGGCTTTTCGATCAGCGTGAGCCTAGCGATGCAGGCGGCGGAGAAGCTGGCCGAGATGGGTATTTCGGCTGAGGTGATCAATCTGCGCTCGCTGCGGCCGCTCGATACCGAGACGATTGTGAATTCGGTGAAGAAGACCAATCGCCTGGTGACGGTTGAAGAGGGCTGGCCCTTTGCCGGCATTGGCGCCGAAGTGGTGATGCAGATTGTCGAGCACGCCTTCGACCATTTGGATGCGCCGCCGGTGCGGGTGCATGGCGCGGATGTGCCCATGCCCTATGCGGCCAATCTGGAAAAACTGGCATTGCCGCAGGCTGATCATGTGGTCGATGCGGCCAAACGCGTGCTGTACCGGTAAGGGGGCGGGTAGAAACATGGCCACGAATATCCTGATGCCCGCGCTCTCGCCCACCATGACCGAGGGCACGCTGGCGCGCTGGCTGAAGAATGAGGGCGACTTGGTTCGCGCTGGTGACATCATTGCCGAGATCGAGACCGATAAGGCCACGATGGAGGTTGAGGCGGTGGATGAGGGGGTCTTGGGCAAGATCCTGGTGCCGGGCGGGACGGCGGGCGTGAAGGTGAATGAGGTGATTGCGGTGCTGGTGGAGAAGGGCGAGGTGTTTTCGGGCGCTGCTGCTGCGCCGGCGGTGGCTGTGGTTGCGGCGCCGGCTGTGGCGGCCGCTGCGGCGCCGGCTGCGGCGCATGGTGAGCGGGCCTTTGCCTCGCCCCTGGCGCGGCGCATGGCGCAGCAGGCTGGCCTGGATGTGGCGAAGATTGCCGGCTCTGGCCCGCAGGGGCGGGTGGTGAAGGCGGATATTGAGGCGGCGATGAACCGGCCGGCTGCGGCGCCGGCCCCGGTTGCCGTGGCCGCGCCCGTTGTGGCCCCGGCGCCGAGGCCTGTGGCGGCGGCTGCGGCGGCGCCGCTTGCCGGCACCACGGCGGTGCCCAATAGCAGCATGCGCAAGATCATCGCCAAGCGGCTGTCGGAGAGCAAAGCCACCATCCCGCATTTCTATGTGGCGATGGATATTGAGCTGGATGCGCTGCTGGATTTGCGGGCCAGGCTCAATGGCCGGGCGCCCAAGGATGGGCCTGGGGCCTATAAGCTCTCGGTCAATGACCTGATTATTAAGGCGGCGGCGGTGACGCTGCGCCGTGTGCCGGGGGTGGCGGCGAGTTGGACTGAGGATGCGATTCTGCGGTTCAATGAGATTGATATTTCGGTGGCGGTGGCCATTCCGGATGGGTTGATCACGCCGATTGTGAGGAATGCCGATATCAAGGGTTTGGCGGCCATTTCCAATGAGATGAAGGATTTGGGGGCCCGGGCCAAGGCTGGCAAGCTGAAGCCTGAGGAATTCCAGGGCGGCGGCTTCTCCATCTCCAATATGGGGATGTATGGGGTCAGCCACTTTGCCGCGATTATCAATCCGCCGCAGGCCGGGATTTTGGCGGTGGGTGCGGGGACGCAGCGGGCGGTGGTGAAGGGTGGCGCGCTTGCCATTGCAACCGTCATGACCTGCCAGTTGAGCGTGGATCATCGCGTCATTGATGGCTCGCTGGCGGCGGAATGGATGGCGGCGTTCAAGGCCATTGTGGAGGATCCGCTGAGCTTGATGCTGTGAGCCTTTTGCTGCGCGATGCCGGGCCTGGGGATGTGCCCCTGGTGGCGCATTTCGTGCGCGAATTGGCGGCTTATGAGAAGCTTGCGCATCTGGCCATTGGCACGGATGCGGCGTTTCATGACTTGCTTTTTGGCAGCCCGGTGCGGGCGCATGCGCTGATTGCGGAGTGGGATGGCCCGCCGGTGGGGTTTGCGCTGTGGTATTTTGCCGTCTCCACCTTCACGGCCAGCACCAAGCTTTATGTTGAGGATGTGTTTGTGGCGCCTGAGGCGCGCAATCGCGGCATTGGCCGGGCCATTTTTGCTGATCTGGCGCGCCGGGCCTTGGGGGCCGGATCCTCGGGCATGGAGTGGTCGGTGCTGGATTGGAATGCGCCTTCCATCGCTTTCTACCGCTCGATCGGCGCCAAGCCGCATGCGGGCTGGACCACGCAACGACTGACCGGCGAGGCGCTGCGCGCGCTTGCCGAGTAGGGGAGTGAGAGACATGGCTGTGGAAGCATTCGACCTGGTGGTGGTGGGCGGTGGCCCGGGTGGCTATGTGGCGGCGATCCGCGCCAGCCAGCTCAAGATGAAGGTGGCGCTGGTGGAGCGCGAGAATTTGGGCGGCATTTGCCTGAATTGGGGCTGCATTCCGACCAAGGCGCTGCTGCGGGCCTCGGAGATCAATCATTTGCTGCATGATCTCGATGCTTATGGTTTTGCCGCCGATAATATCCGCTTTGATTTCCAGAAGGTGGTGAAGCGCTCGCGCGGGGTGGCGGCGCAGCTTTCGGGCGGCGTGAAGCACCTGATGAAGAAGAACAAGGTGACCGTGTTTGATGGCCATGCCGCGCTGGCGGGGCCGGGCAAGCTGAGTGTGACCAAGGATGGTAGGGCGGTGGCGGAGTTGGCGGCGCCGCATATTATTCTGGCCACGGGCGCGCGGGCGCGGGTGATTCCGGGGATGGAGCCGGATGGCAGGCTGATCTGGTCCTATCGTGAGGCGATGGTGCCGGCGGCGATGCCGAAATCGCTGATTGTTGTGGGCTCGGGCGCCATTGGCAGCGAATTTGCCTCCTTCTACCAGAATATGGGCGCAAAGGTGACGCTGGTGGAGGTGATGGACCGCATCCTGCCGGTGGAGGATGCGGAGATTTCTGGCTTTGTGCAAAAGGCCTTTGCCAAGCAGGGCATGGCGATCATGACCGGCGCGCGGGTGCAGGGCGTGCGCAAGGGCGCTGATAGCGTGACCGCGGTGATTGAGGCCAATGGCAAGGTGCAGGAGATCACCGCTGAGAGGCTGATCTCCGCCGTGGGTATTGTTGGCAATGTTGAGAATATTGGTCTCGAAGGGACCAAGATTGTCGTTGATCGCACCCATGTGGTGGCGGATGCGATGGGGCGTACCGGCGAGCCGGGTGTCTATGCCATTGGCGACCTCACCGGCGCGCCCTGGCTGGCGCATAAGGCGAGCCATGAGGCGACGATTTGCGTCGAAAGCATTGCCGGGCTGCACCCGCATGCCATGGATGTGCTGAATATTCCGGGCTGCACCTATTGCCGGCCGCAGGTGGCCTCGGTGGGGCTGACGGAGGCTGCGGCCAAGGCCCGGGGCCATTCGGTGAAAATCGGCCGCTTCCCCTTTATCGGCAATGGCAAGGCGATTGCGATGGGCGAGCCTGAGGGGCTGGTGAAGACCGTCTTTGACGCGGCGACTGGCGAATTGCTCGGCGCGCATATGGTGGGGCCTGAGGTGACGGAAATGATCCAGGGCTACACAATTGCCCGCACCTTGGAATCGACCGAGGCGGAGTTGATGCACACCGTCTTCCCGCACCCCACGGTGAGCGAGACGATGCATGAGGCGGTGCTCGATGCCTATGGCCGCGTCATCCATATGTGAGGGCCACGCCCATGCGCCTTGCCCCCACCGCCATCCTGTTTGATTGGGACAATACCCTGGCCGATGGCTGGGCTGCCATTCAGGCCGGGCTGAACGCGGCGTTTCGGGAATTTGGCCTGCCGGAATGGTCGATGGAGCAGGTGCTGGCCAATACCCGCCGCTCGATGGCGGAGAGCTTTCCGCAGATTTTCGGCGCGGAATGGCATCGGGCGCGGGATGTGTTTTATGCCGCCGTGCGGCAACAGCATCTACAGGTGCTGCGGCCGATGCCTGGCACCGCTGCGATGCTGCAATTGGCGGTGACGGTGGCGCCCTTGGCCATTGTCTCGAACAAGCAGGGGCCGATGCTGCGCGATGAGGTGGCGCATTTGCGCTGGGATGCGTTTTTTAGGGCGTCGGTGGGGGCGGGCGATGCCTCGGCCGATAAGCCCAGTGCTGCACCGCTGCATATGGCGCTGCGCGCCTGTGCGGTGTCGGCGGGGCCTGAGGCCTGGTATGTGGGCGATACCGCGCTTGATATGCAGGCCGCCCGCGCTGCGGGGATGATGGCGGTGCTTCTGGGCGATGCATCGCATGATGGGGGCATCGCCGCCTGCAACCCGGACATGCAATTTGCCGATGCCGCAGCGCTTGCAGCGCATCTCGTTACGCTGGACAAGCGATCCCATATGACCAATGCTTGACGCACTTGGTTGAGCAGGTTTTTGCCGTGCATGCGCATGGCGGAAGGTCACGCCAGGGGGCGGCCGCCAAGGCTGCTCCTGGCCACAAAGAATGAGAGGAGGTCGAAATGGCCGCCGAAAAATCGCAGAATGTCCAGGACGTGTTCCTGAATCATGTCCGCAAATCCAAGACCCCGGTGACGGTGTTCCTGATCAATGGTGTCAAGCTGCAGGGGATTATCACCTGGTTCGATAATTTTTCCGTGCTGCTGCGCCGCGATGGGCATACCCAGTTGATTTATAAGCACGCGATCAGCACCGTGATGCCCGGCGCGCCCATCATGTTGTTTGATGGTGCGGCGGCCACCGCTGCTGGCGCTGAGGGTGCGGCACCTGCGCCGGCGCCGGCGCCGCGCCGTGAAACCACGTTGAGCATCACGCCGAGGGATACGACACCTGCCAGCACCGAATGACACCCAGGCGGCGCCGACCCGCGCCGCCGTGATCCTGCCGCATGAGCGCCATCAGCGCTCGGGCGTGTTGGAATTCTCCCCGCCGGGCGCGGTGCGGGCGGCGGAGGCGCGGTTGGCGGAGGCGGTGGGGCTGGCGGCCTCGATCGGCGTGACCATCGTACACACCGCCATTTATCCGCTGCGCGAGCGCCGGCCCTCCACCCTGATGGGTGAGGGACAGGTGGCGGCGGTGAAGCAGGCGCTGGGCGAGCAGGAGGTGGAGCTTTGCGTGGTGGATGCCGCCCTCACGCCCGTGCAGCAGCGCAATTTGGAGCGCGCCTGGGGTGTGAAGGTGATCGACCGCACCGGGTTGATTCTGGAGATTTTCGGCGAGCGGGCGCGGACCCGAGAGGGCACGCTGCAGGTTGATCTGGCGCATCTGTCCTATCAGCGCTCGCGGCTTGTGCGGTCCTGGACCCATTTGGAGCGGCAGCGCGGTGGTGCGGGGTTTTTGGGTGGGCCGGGTGAAAGCCAGATGGAGATTGACCGCCGGCTGATCGATGACCGCATTGTGAAGCTGAAGAAGGAGTTGGAGCAGGTGCGGCGCACCCGTGGCCTGCATCGGCGGGCGCGGGATCGGGTGCCTTATCCGGTGGTGGCGCTGGTGGGATATACCAATGCCGGCAAATCGACGCTGTTCAATGCGCTGACCGGGGCTGGGGTTTATGCCCAGGACCAGTTGTTTGCCACGCTTGACCCGACGATGCGGCAGATCCGCCTGCCATCGGGCCGCACGGCCATTTTGTCCGATACGGTGGGCTTTATCTCGGAATTGCCGACGCAACTGGTGGAGGCGTTTCGCGCCACGCTGGAGGAGGTGGCCTCGGCCGATATCATCCTGCATGTGCGCGACGCGGCGCACCCCGACACCCAGGCCCAGCGCGCTGATGTGCTGCATGTGCTGGCCGATATGGCTGAGGGGGCGGAGGCGGCGCTGGATGAGAATTGGCAGTCGCGGGTGATTGAGGTGCTGAACAAGGCGGATCTTCTGCCTGAGGGGCAGCTTTCGGGCATGGCGGTCTCGGCGCTCAATGGCGATGGGTTGGAGGCGCTGCTGGCGGTGGTGGATGGCCGTCTGGGTGCGGGCGAGCAGGAGAGCCTGCATCGGATTGATGCGGGGGATGGTGCACGGATTGCCTGGCTGCATCGTCATGCTGAGGTGCTGGAGACCATTATGGAGGATGATGTGTTGACGCTGCGGGTGCGGATGTCGGCCACGGCGCGGGCCCGTTTCGCGCAATTGCCGCCGATGGATGAGGCGGGGCCGATTTCGGCCAATGACCCGTGAGGCTTGATCATCGCGTGCTGGCGGATGTGGCGGCGCTGCTGCGGGAGGCTTGCGCGGCGGAGATCATGCCGCGGTTTCGCAATCTGGGGCTGGGGGCGATCCGGGAGAAATCCTCGGCGCTCGATCTTGTCACCGATGCGGATGAGGCGGCGGAGCGGCATATCACGGCGGGGTTGCAGGCGCGCTTTCCTGGCTGCCTGGTGGTGGGGGAGGAGGCGAGTGCTGCCGATCCTGGCCTGCCGGGCCGGATGGGCGATGCGGATTTGTCCTTTGTGGTGGACCCGGTAGATGGCACTGCCAATTTCGCCGCCGGATTGCCGTTGTTTGGTGTGATGGCGGCGGCGGTGATGCGCGGCGAGGTGGTGGCGAGTTGGATTTTTGATCCGATGAGCGGCGATATGGCCATGGCGCTGCGCGGCGAGGGCGCTTTCTCTGAGGATGCGGCGGGTGGCCGGGCGGGGATGGGTGTGGCGCCCTCGCTGCCATTGTCGGGGATGCTGGGGGCGGTGTCCTTTGGCTATATGGACAAGCCGCGCCAGGGGCGGGTGCTGCCGGCGCTGGCGGGGCTGGCGGGGGTGCAGAATTTGCGCTGTGCGGCGCATGAATACCGCATGGCGGCCTCGGGCGGGTTGCATTTGCTGGTTTATAACCGGCTGTTGCCTTGGGATCATGCGCCGGGTTGGCTGCTGCATCGCGAGGCGGGAGGGTATTCTGCGCGGTTTGATGGCAGTGCCTATTCGCCGCTGGACAGCGCGGGTGGCTTGGTGGTGGCACCCGATCGCGCCGCCTGGGAGGCTGCGATGGCGGGGTTGCGCATCGCTGGCTGAAACCTGGGGGGCGGGGGCGCGTTGGGGGTGCATAAGGAGCAACCCAACATGCCATCATTGTATTTTTCTGCCCGCCGAAGGCTTATTGCGCTGGGCGCGGGGCTTGGCGCTGTTGCGGTGCTGGGCAGCCGCCCGGCCCGGGCCGCTGCCACCCGTGCTGAGATCGACCGCGATGTGCAGGCCGCCATCACCCATCTGCGTGGCATGGCGAATGCGGCGCCTTTGTTCCAGCATGCCCATGCGATTTTGATCTTTCCGCATATTATTTCCGGCGGCTTGATCGTGGGCGGGCAATTTGGTGAGGGGGCGCTGATGCGTAGCGCGACCACCCAGGCCTATTACAATATTGTCGGCGCCAGCCTGGGGCTTTTGGCGGGGGCGCAATCCTCGGGGCTGGCGATGTTCTTCATGAACGAGACCGCGCTCGCAGCGCTGATGCATGCCGATGGCTGGGAGATTGGCACCGGGCCTGCCGTGACCTTTCTGGACCATGGCTTGCAGGCGAATGTGACCTCGAGCACGCTGCGCGAGCCGGTCTATGCCATCAGTTTCAACCAGCAGGGGCTGATGGCGGCGCTGGCGCTGAATGGCACCAAGATCACCCGCATCACCCCGGCGTAATGGCGGCTTGCCCGGCGCGGCGGGCTGGGTGCAACCTATTCCAGGCGTTGCCAATAGCGCCTGGAGGACACGAAGATGATCATCACCCGCCGCGCTGGCTTTGCCGCCGCCTTGCTGGCCACACCCGCCGTGGCGCAGGGCTGGCCGGAGCGACCCATTCGCATCGTCGTGGCCTTTCCCGCTGGCAGCGTGACGGACACGCTGTTTCGCAACCTGACCGAGGCGCTGTCGCGCGAATTGGGCCAGCCGGTCTTTGTGGAGAACCGCACGGGCGGCAATGGCGTGGTGGGCAGCATTGCCGCGCGCGGTGCGGGCAATGATGGCCATACCTGGCTGGTGCTGAGCGTGACCAATGGCGCGCTGAATTCCTACACCGTGCGCAACCCGGCCTATCACCCGCTGCAGGATTTCGACCAGATCGGCATGGTGGCCGAGGCGCCCTATATGCTGGTGGCGCCGGCCGATGGCGCGCAGACTCTGGCGGAGTTGCTGGAGCGGGCGCGGGCGCGGCCCAATGCGCTGACCTTCAGCTATGGCAATTCCTCCTCGCTCATCGCCTCGGCCATGTTGAACCGGATGGCGGGGGTGGAGATGACGGCGGTGCCCTATCGCGGTGGGCCGGAGGCTTTGACCGATGTGATTGCTGGGCGGATCGACAGCACCTTCACTGACCTCGCCGCTGGGTTGGCGCAGGCGCGGGAGGGGCGGGTGCGGGTGCTGGGGTTGAGCACGGTGCAGCGCTTCCCGCTGGCGCCTGAGCAACCGATTGTGGCGGAGACGGTGCCAGGGTTTTCGCTGACCGTCTGGTTTGGCCTGGCGGTGGCGGCGGGCGCGCCGCCGGCCATGTTGGCGCGGGCCAATGCGGCGCTGAACAAGGTGCTGGCCCAGCCACAAACCCGCGAGCGGCTGGGCCGGGTGGGCTATACCCCCATCCCTGGCACGGCGGAGGCGGCGCGGGCGTGGATTGGTGATGAAATTCGCCGCTATGCCCAATTGGCCGAGCAGGTGGGGTTGGAGCGGCAATAAGCGCCTGATGGCTTGACCTTGGCGCCCGGGCATCGGACGAAGCGCCATGCTCGACAAGAATTTCGACCCCGCCGGGTTTGAGGCGCGAC
>Ga0114963_10001764_pt1 | contig 14780 bp, 10 predicted proteins | sample C_131016_EF_Meta_FD_87019 | JGI IMG/M metagenome (GOLD analysis project Ga0114963, IMG submission 87019) | Freshwater microbial communities from Lake Croche, Canada to study carbon cycling - C_131016_EF_MetaG | ecosystem: Environmental > Aquatic > Freshwater > Lake | place: Lake Croche, Canada...
GGCCGCTGGCCGGTTCATCGAGGAGGAGCACCTGCGGATCGTGCAGCAGCACGCGGGCGAGGCCAAGCCGCTGGGTCATGCCCCGCGACAGGCTGGTGACCAGTTCGTCCCGCTTGGCAACGAGGTCGACCAGTTCCAGCGACCGCTCCGCCACCTGCCGCCGCTGCGGGCCGTCAATCCGGTAGGCGGCCGCAAAGAACTCCAGGTATTCGATCACCCGCATGTCGTCGTACACGCCGAAGATGTCGGGCATGTAGCCGATGGCGCGGCGAATCTCGCGGGGGTGGGTGTAGATGGAGTGGCCGCAGACGTAGGCCTCACCCCAGGTGGGCGAGAGCAGCGTCGAGTGGATGCGAATCGTGGTCGTCTTACCGGCGCCGTTGGGGCCGATGAAGCCGAACAGGTCTCCCTGCTCCAACTTCAGCGTGAGGGATTCGAGCGCGAAGAAATCGCCGTACTTCTTGGTCAGGTCGATCGTTTCGATCATGGAACAGCCTCCGCGGCGAGGGGGATCACGATCCGGCAGAGCGTCGGAGCGGCGGCCGAGGTGGGCAGCGGGCCGGCGGCGCCGCCGACGTCCCAGCGGGTCGTCGGCACCTCCGCCGCCACGGTGCCGACGAGCACGGCCCGATCGACGGCGAGCAGCGGCGAGAGATCGAGGCGGCCGAGCCGGCCCGCCTCGAGACCGGTGTAGGCCGTGCCTCCCGCGGCCCCCTGGAACGCCGCCACCTCGATGATTCGGGCGACATCGGCGTTCGTCGGATCCCACGTCATGCCGGCCTCGCGATCCTTGGCGGCCGCGCGGCGGGTGAGGGCGCTGGCCAGCGACCGAGGCCCCCGGCCGGTCGCGGTGTCGTAGCGATCGCCGGGCCGGAGCGTGCCCACGTCGTAGAGCCAGCCGGCGTGAAGCAGTCGGCAGTTTTCGATGGCGAACGGCAGGTGGTGCGACACGGCACCGGCCAGCGTGGCCTGCGAGGTGAGGGCGAGCGAGGAGGTCACCACCGGCACGTCGGCGCAGCCCGACCATTCCGCCTCGAAGAGCCTGCTCGCCGCGGCGGCAACGGGCACGTCTTCGAGCGCGGCGAGCGAACCGCCGTAGCTGTAGTCGGCCGCCGCCAGCGACGGATGGGGAACGACGGCATCGAGTCCGCCGAACCCGCGGCCCGCCACACCCCACCAGGTGACGGCTGCCTGGCGGTCGGCGCAGGCCGTGCCCGTCGCCGGCTCCACGGCCACGTCGAGCGTGTCGTTTTCCGGCGAGAGAACGGCGAGCCACGACGTCCCGCGAATGTGTCCGCTTCCGGCGTCGACGTCGATCACATCGGCGGTGTGGGCGATCGCCTCGCGACCGCCGCCCCATCGGCCCTTCAGGCCCCACGCGGCAGCCGTAAAACCAGCCGCGAGGATCGGAAGCGTGAGCCAGGCAATCCACGGTCGCCCCTGCTTCGAGACGAACCACCAGTCGAGTGGATAGAGACAGAGCACATAGAGCAGGCCGAGTCCGGCGAGCACTTCAAAGGGAACGGGCGATACCTTGCGGCCATGAGGTGCCTGATCGGCCGACGTGGCGGTGGCTGGGAACGTGTCGAGGGCGGCATGCAACTGGCCTGCCAGATCGGGCATCCCAGATCGTTCGGAGGACCGTTGATCGAGTCCGCCTCGCGATCGCCCGCCGAGCGCCGCGGCCAGGAGCGTGTCGCAGCCCGACCAGCCGCGCAGCGGTTCGCCGTCGAGATCGAGGCCGAGCCAGGTGACGGTGCCAAGTCCGCGGGCACAGCGGGCGACGATCGGACCGCCGCCCGCCTCAACCGCCGACACCAGCACGACGCCCGAGATCGGCCCCACAAACCGCGGCACCGGCACCCCGTCGGGTGGCACGCGATCGACGAGTCCGCCGGACCGCGCGTAGGCCTCGACCGGCCCGAGGCGCCTGAGGCGCACGATCTTTTCGAAGGTTCCTGGCAGCCAGTCGGATACCGGGGATCCAATCGCGGCCACCTCCGCGGCCGACGCCCCGCAGACGAACACGAGACTGCCGCCGTCCCGAACCCAGGCATCGATTCCCGCGCGGACGTCGGGCGGCAGTCGGGTGGCCGCGCTGCCGCTGATGACGATGGCGTCGACGGCATCAAAACTCCGCCGCGACGCGGTCGCGGCATACGGCGGCGTGTCGGTCATGACCACCGTGGTGCTCCCCCGATCGCGGTCGACCAACCGGGCGGCTCTGGGGACGGGAGGCAGGTCGCCATACGCAACGATCACGTGGTCGGTCGACAGGATCGGATCGACCAGCCGGTCTTCCGTCGTCGTGGTTGCACCTCCGCCAGGACTGGCCACGTCGACGCGATAACGGCCCGACGGCCGACCGAACCGCACGCACAGCCGGGCTTCGACGCGATCGCCCACCTGCGCAGCGAGGGCGGCCGGCGATCGGACCAGTTGGCCGTCGTCGTCCTCGGCCCAGACGCGGACTTCCTGCCCGGCCTCGAGCCCGCCATCCATAGCGGACACCACCAGCGGTGTCCACGACCCGATCCGCCAGCGACCGCCGAAGCCTGCCGCCACGTCGAGCCGGCCGGGCTCCGCTCCATGCGTCGGCAGGCCGCCGCCAGCGAGCATCAGCATCAGCGCCGCGACCAACGCACCGGGCCACGACCCGCGCCGCCAGTTCATGGCTTCTCCGCGTCGGGGCAGGTGCAGACGAACTGGCCGCATCCCGGACAGCCGGTACCGTATTTGCGACGGACGGCGTCGTCGAGATCGACGCCGACGACGTTGGCGATCGTCACCAGCCAGGCGAGCACGTCGGCAAACTCGAGCGCCTGCTCCTCGTGCGTGCCGCTGCGGAGGGCCGTGGCGAGTTCGCCGATCTCCTCCGTGAGCCACATGAACGTACCCTCGACGCCCCGCGAGGCGTCTTTGTCGTGGTACATGGCGCGGATCAGGTCTTGAAACTCCCGCAGCGTCATCGTGGTGGTGGCTCCCGGTAGGTCGGTCGGCGATCGGGCATGGCGAGTCTACAAAACCCCGTCACCGCCGTGCGGCCGGTGGAGTGGGTGCCGGCCGCCCTGCCGCCGGCTACGATGAGGGGCTCCCCGGCACGCTGGATTTCCCATGACCACGCCCCGCCCGATCCGCATCTTCGACACCACGCTCCGCGACGGCGAGCAGTCGCCTGGGGCGAGCATGAACCTCACCGAGAAGCTGGAGGTCGCCCAGGCGCTCGTGCAGCTCGGGGTGGACGTGATCGAGGCCGGCTTCCCGATCGCATCGCCGGGCGACTTCGAGAGCGTGCGCGAGATCGCAAAGGTGGTGAAGGGCTCGGCGGTCTGCGGCCTGGCCCGCTGCAACGACGCCGACATCGACCGGGCGTGGGAAGCGCTCAAGGCCGCGGAGCAGCCCCGGATCCACGTGTTTCTCGCGACCAGTTCGATCCATCGTGAGTTCAAGCTGCGGATGACCGAGGCGGAGGTGCTCGCCCGCGCCGTCGCTGGTGTGACGCGGGCCCGGGGCCACTGCGCCGACATCGAGTTCTCGCCCGAGGACGCGGCCCGCACCGAGATCGACTTCCTCTGCCGCGTGGTCGAGGCGGTGATCGCCGCGGGCGCGACAACGGTGAACATTCCCGACACCGTCGGTTACGCCACGCCCACGCACATGCACCGCGTGATCAAGAGCCTGGTGGACCGCGTGCCAAACATCGACAAGGCGGTGATCAGCACCCACTGCCACGACGACCTCGGCCTCGCCGTGGCCAACAGCCTGGCGGCCGTCGAGGCGGGCGCCGGCCAGATCGAGTGCACGATCAACGGCCTCGGCGAGCGGGCGGGCAACTGCTCGCTCGAGGAAGTGGTGATGGCGCTGCGCACGCGGGGCGACTACTACCAGTGCTCCACGCGGATCATCACGCAGAAGCTCGTGCCGACCAGCCGGCTGGTGGCCACCATCACCGGCATCAAGGTGCCGCGAAACAAGGCGATCGTGGGCAAGAACGCGTTTGCCCACGAGTCGGGCATCCACCAGGACGGCATGCTCAAGGAGCCGCGCACCTACGAAATCATGCGACCGGAGGATGTGGGACTGGAGCGAACCGACCTCGTGCTCGGCAAGCACAGCGGCCGGGCGGCGCTCGCCGACCGGGCGAAGGCGCTCGGCTACCAGCTCACCCCGGAGCAACTGCAGACGGTCTTTGAGCGGTTCAAGCTGCTCGCCGACCGCAAAAAGGAGATCTACGACGGCGACATCGCGGCGCTCTGCGAGCAGGAGTTCTCCGCCCTCCCGGAGCAGTTCGTCTACGAGGGCTACACCCTCACGAGCGCGTCAGGGGCGGCTCCAACCGTCACGCTCCGCGTGCTCCAGGACGGCCAGCCGCAGTCGGCGACGATCACGGCCGGCGACGGCCCGATCGACGGGATCTTCCTGGCGATCGAGAAGCTGACCGGCATCACGACGGTCTGCCGCGACTTCCGCGTGCAGGCGGTGACGGTGGGCAAGGACGCGCAGGCCGAGGTGACGGTTGAACTCGAGCACGCGGGCCAGGTGCAACGGGGCCGCGGCGTCTCCACCGACTCACTCGAGGCATCGGCAAAGGCGTTTCTTGCCGCCACGAATCGGCTCGCCCTCGGCGGCGGCCCGCGCCTGCATCCCCAACGGGCGTGAGCGTCGGGCCGCGCAGGTTGAAACCCTGTGCAGCGGATGTGGTCCGGAGCGTAGGTTTTCAACCTGCGCTGCCCCATGACACAGGTTGACAACCTGTGCTACGAGGGAACGATGCAGCCCCGAGCCACCACGCACTGACGGTCCATGACACAGGTTGACAACCTGTGCTACGACGGATGATGCAGCGAGGGGCTGCCCGTGCCCGAGAGCCGGCGTTGCTGGCCGAACGAAGCCACGATGGCGAAGTGAGGGCAGCATCGAGCGAGCGAAGGCCTGGAAGGCCGTAGTGAGCGTCCGGCGACGGGCATGGGCAGCCCCGAACCCATGGCAAACCGGGAAGACACACAGGTTGAAAACCTGTGCTACCGAACGCCACCAATTCGGTCTTCCCACCGGAAGTCGCGGTCGCGTACAACCCCGCCGCCCGTGGGAGGGCTCAACCAAGGAGACATCGTGATGCGCACGCAGTTGCAGCAACAGACAGGACGCGGCGTGGCCGTGTTGGCCCTCGGAGCGATCATGGCGGCCGCGACCGTGGCCCAGGCCGGCCCCCCATCGCTCAGCACCAATCCCGGCAACCTGGCGATCTTCCCGGCGCGAAGCCAGACCCCCGAACAGCAGCGGCAGGATGAAGCCGCCGCGTACGACTGGGCGACACAGCAGACGCGTTGGGATCCCTACCAGGCAAAAGCGCAACTCGATCAGCAGAGCCACGCCGCGACCGATGCGGCCGGCGCCGCCCGCGGCGGCGCCGTGAGGGGCGCGGCAGGCGGCGCTCTGCTGGGTGCCGCCGTCGGTGCCATTGGCGGTGACGCGGGCAAAGGCGCGGCCATGGGTTCCGCGGCTGCGGGCCTGACCGGCGGAATGCGGTCGCGGCGGGCCGTAAAAACAGCCGGCGGTTCCGCCGATGCAGCCACGGCGGCCTACCAGCAGCAGTTCTCAGTGTGGAATAGGAACTTCATGGCGGCCATGGAGGCGAAGGGCTACACGGTGCGATGAGGCCGAAAACGTGATCGGCATGCGGCCCGGCGCGCAGTGCCTCCGAGCAGTGAAACCAACAATCCATTTTCAAAGGAGTGAAGAGCGTCATGACGAAAGCGACATGGATGGTGCTGGTGGCCTTGGCGACCAATCTGGCGTGCAGCGGCACGTGGGCCGGCCAGACGTGGATTTGTTCCGTGACGTCGGGCGTCGCGGTGGATGAAGACGGCACGGTGGGTCCTCCCGACACGGGCGATCGGGAACGTCCCACGTTCTTTCGCTTGGACACCTCCACGAAGGAACTGACGCTCCTGGCGCCCAAGTCGCGGCGTGGCGAGGTCACGAAACTCGATACGGTGCATGAATCTGAGGGCCAGTGGCTTCTTTCCGGCGTCGAGCGCGGCCGCGGGTTGAGCGTGATCGTGACCGCGGAGGGCCGCATGTCGCTGTCCGTCGTCGGCGACGGCGTGGTCTGGTCCGTATTTGGCAACGCGCTGCGGGAAGGCGAGTCGCTCGAACTGGTTGAGAGTGAGTCGATCCCGGCACCTGAGGATGAGTCGGCGGACGAGTCGGAGAGCGACTCCGAGGACGAGTCGACAAAGACGTCGGAATTGTCCAAAGGCGAGTCGACCGAACCTTCTGAGGGCGAGTCAAACTAACACGGGTCGCCCCGTGATTCTCGCGCGTCGTTGCGGTATCCGCAGCCGGCCAGTGACATGCTCGAAGCCGGCGGCATGTGCGAGTTCACTGCTCGTACGGAATACCCACGCCCAGTGTCCGCACATGTCACCGTCTTCTGCGCGTGCCCCCGATCCGGCTGCTCGCCCTTCGTGAATCACGTGCGAGGGATGATGTTGCGAGCCCAATCCGAACCGAGAACACACCCAGGTTGAAAACCTGTGCGATGGATGTGGTCGGTAGCGTAGGTTTTCAACCTGCGCTGCCCCATGACACAGGTTGACAACCTGTGCTACGAGGGAACGATGCAGCGAGGGGCTGCCCGTGCCCGAGAGCCGGCGTTGCTGACGAGCGCAGCCAGGATGGCGGAGCGAAGTCAGTATCGAGCGAGCGGAGGGCCGGAGCCCGTAGCAAGCGTCCGGCGATGGGCATGGGCAGCCCCGAGCGGTGTGGCACACAGTTTGAAAACCTGTGCTACGGCGGGCCATGGATGGCCCGGCAGCCGTGACATTCAGATCGCCTCGCCGCCCCGCTCGCCGGTGCGGATGCGGACGCACTCGTCCATCGGCAGCACGAAGATCTTGCCGTCGCCGATCTCGCCGTGCTCGCCAGAGCGGCTCCCCTTCACGATCGCAGCGATCGTCGGCTCGACGAAGTCATCATTGACAGCGATCTGCAACTGGACCTTGCGGATCAGGTTCACCGAGATCTCGTGGCCGCGGTAGGTCTCCGCGTGGCCGCGCTGCCGGCCGAAGCCCTGGACATCGAGCACCGTGAGCCGAAAGACCTCCACCTCGGAGAGTGTCTGCTTCACCGCCTCGAGTTTGGCCGGCTGGATGATGGCGATGATCAGCTTCACGGGGGGCCTTCCGGCGAGGGGTGAACGCGAAGATCTGCAAGGCTACCCCCTTGGGAGCCGCGTCTACAAGGATGGGCCCGAATGGACACGGGCGGGCGACGCCCGCGCATGCCCCGGCCTGGGCGAGTGTAGGCGGAGTACTCACCCAAGCCGTGGTGGGGCATCCTTCCGGACGGTGTGCCGGCGCGGCGCGCAAGACAGCGGCGGCGGCCTCGAATGTCGGGCTGCCCGGCAATGAACGGTATTCGGCAGGAACTCACAGCAAAGGCCGTGCCGCAGCGGGGTCAACTCTCATGCCATACCGCGTTCATGCTGTTTCACCGCGAAAAAGCGGGCACGAGCGCCGCGGGAGCGATCTCGCGTCGCGGCCGTTTTGTCGCCGAGCGCGTTTTTATGGCACGGCACTGCCCACCGCCGCGGCAGTGGCTACCGTGTTCCGAGGACATCGCAACGCGGATCGGGAGCCCCCATGAAACACCTCACCCACCTGCTGTCACGTCCGCGGCACGACCTGATCCGCGAACTTCGCCAGTTGCTTCCAGAGGTGGCCAGTGGGCCGGGCCGCGGCGTGGTGCCCGATGGCTCTCATGCCGGCGGGCGGGTCGCCGCGGTGCAACGCCTCGAGGCGATCGACCCGCTTGCCTACGGTCAGACCCGCAACCACGTTGCCGGCGCCGTCACCAGACTTTCGCCGTGGATCCGTCACGGCGTGCTTTCGCTCGCGGAGGTTCGCGACGCGGCGGTGGCCCGCGTGGCCGATCCCGCGCAGGCGGTGAAGCTCGTTTCCGAACTCGGCTGGCGCGACTACTGGGGACAGGTGTATCTCGCGGTCGGCGATGGCATCCACGAAGACCTTGAAGCTCCGGCGGCGCGCTCGCGACGGCCGCGGCTCGACGTGGTCCCCGACGACGTCCGCGAAGCCCGGACCGGGATGGCCTGCATCGACGCCTTCGTCCGCAGACTGCACGACACGGGCTGGCTCCACAACCACGAGCGGATGTGGCTCGCCTCGTGGCTGGTGCACATCCGCGGCGTTCATTGGCGGGCGGGCGCCGACTGGTTTCTCGAGCATCTCCTCGACGGTGATCCGGCGAGCAACCACCTCTCGTGGCAGTGGGTCGCCGGCACGTTTTCCGCCAAGCCCTATCTGTTCAATCGCGAGAACCTGGAAACCTTTACCTCCGGCATCCACTGCCGCGACTGCCCTGTGCTCGGCCACTGCGACGTCGAAGGCAGCTACGACAATCTCGCGGCTCGGCTGTTCGTTGACGCGAGCGAGCCAGCGGCGCGGCCGCCACTGCGGATCCGCCCCGTTGCTCCATCACCAACCTCGCCTGCCCCGACGCGACCGCTCGTCTGGCTCACGCTCGACTCGGTATCGGCAGCGAGCCCCGCGGCAGCGGCCTTTCCCGACGCCCAGCGGCTCTTCGTGCTCGACCCCGCCTGGCTTGCCGCCGAGCGGCCGTCGCTCAAGAGGCTGGTATTCCTCTGCGAATGCCTCGCCGACGTGCCAGGCACCGAGATGCTTCTCGGTGATCCGCGCACCGTCGTGCCCGCCCGCGCGGCGGCGCTCGGCTGCGACGGCGTCGCGATCAGTGAAACACCTTGCCCACGAACCCGCCGAACCGTCGCCGCGATCGCGGCGACGCAGCACGTCGCCACGGTTCTCTGGCCGCCGTTCTGCGACCGCTCGCGGGTCCGCGACCTTGGCCGGTTCTCCCGCTACTGGCAGCAGGTCTCGACGTCGGCCCTCAGGCCGACCGCTTCGTGAGCCGGTTCCGCCGCACGATGGGACCGAGGCATCCAAAGACCATCGGCGGATTCTACGCATGACCCACCGGCGGGGCGAAGGTTCGCCACGGCGGCGCGTCGGGCGGCGGGCTGGTCAGCGACACTCGGCCGGCGTCGCGCGGATGGGGCAGCGTGATCGCCGTGGCGTGTAGAGCCAGTTGAAACTGCGGCCGGTCGGTCGGTCCGTAGAGCCGGTCGCCCACGATCGGGCAGCCCAGCCAGGCGAGATGCACGCGAAGCTGGTGCGACCGGCCAGTGAGCGGCTCGAGTTCCACGAGCGTCAGCGGGTCGCCATCCCAGGCACTCGCGTCGAGCGCCCGCCATCGCGTCACCGACCGGCGGCCCATGATCGGATCGACTCGCTTGCGTGGCGGGCTCGCCACGTCGTCGGCCAGCGGCAGGTGAATCTCGCCGGCTCGTTCTGGAGGCATGCCATGCACAACTGCCAGATAACGCTTTTCCACGAGCCCCTCCTCAAAGGCCCGGCCGAGCCCCGATCGTGCTTCCCGCGACCGCGCGAGCACGAGCAGCCCGGAGGTGTCACGATCGAGTCGATGCGCCGCTTCGAGCGGACCAAAACGCCCTGCCAGCACGGCGACCACGTCGGGCGGGTCGAGCGGCGTCCGCGCCGGCACGCTTGGCATGCCCGACGGCTTGTCCACCACGAGGAGGTCGTCGTCCGACATCACGATCCGCAGCGCTGCGGGCATGTCAGAGCAACCCAAGCATGGCCGCCCAGCGGCAGAGGAGAGCTGCCGGCGGCCCGGCGTCACCCGACTCCGGCAGCGTGCCCACCGTGTGGCCGGCGCGGGCGAGTTGGTCGCGGTCGGTCGCGCGCCTCCGGGCGGCATCCTCGTCGCGACTTCCACTCAGCAGTATCCACCTGGCCGCCCCTGGTTCGGCATCGTCGATCTCAAACCGGCGCGAGAGCGGCGCATCGAGCACAGCCACCCCGCGGCATGCGGTACCCAGCCGCTCCGCAACGAGCCAGGCAAACACGCCTCCCGGGCCACGGCCGGCGACGGCGACGCGGGCTGCGTCGAGCGGTCGCTGGGCGTGCAGCGATTCGATCGCCCGCGCCACGCCGCCGATGTCGTCGCCACTCCACTCGCGACGGTCGCGCGATCCCGGCAGGATGACCGCCACACCCGCGGCCGCAGCCGCCCCCTTCCACGCAGTCGCCTCCGCGTCGTCGACGGTGCCGTAGGGCGAGCCGAACCAGATCAGAAGAGGCGCCGGGCTCCGGCCAGCAGGAATGATCGCCAGCGGCGGCACGGCGACATCGGCGCCGCCCAGCCGCGCCACCCGCACGGCATCGACACCGCCACCTGCTCCAGCGCCACCTGGTGCGCCGCCGGCCGGAGGCGGCGGCGCCTCATCGGGCACCTCTCGGATCATCTCGTCGAGGACGATGTCGGTGGCCGTCACGTCGTCGCCGCGTCGCAGCGCGAGGCGGACCTTCCGCCCGGGCTCCAGGCCAGCGAGCGCCCCCGCGAGTGCCGCATTCGACGGCGCCTCAACGGCATCGCCGCCGGCCGAAGCGTCGTCGAGCGGCGCGAGCGAGGCCACACGGCAACCGGCGGCGATGCCCGCACGGTCGGCGGGCCCGCCGGGCAGCACCCAATCGATCCGTGCCGGCTCATCGTCATCCTCGTCGCCGGCCGCGACGACGACACCGAGAATGGCCCGCCGCCACGGCGGCAGCGTGGCGGTGAGTGCGGGCTGCATCGCGACGCGGTTCATCGTGTCGCCCCGGCCGCGCTCGACCTCGACTGAGATCACATCACCCGCATGCCGCGGCGCGACCGCATGCCGCACGTCGGCGATCCGCCGGACCGGCCGACCGTCTACGGCAACGATTCGATCACCCGGCCGGAGGCCGGCACGGGCGGCGGGTGAGCCCTGCCGAACCGTTGCGATCACCGGGGAGCCGTTGATCGCATCCCGCGATCGATAACCGATGCCGAGGATGCCGCTCGCGAGCGACTCCCCTGCGGCGAGCCGCGGAAGCACGGCGAGCAGGTCCTCGAGCGGCACCGCAAAGCCGATGCCGGCGTCGTAGAGTTCCGTGCCCCGCATCATCTTCGCGGGCTCGGCGGGGAGCGGCGCCACGATGCCGATCACCCGACCAGCGATGTCGACGAGTGGACCTCCGTAGTTCATTGGCGAGACCGCCGCGTCGGTCTGCACGGCGAGTCCCCAGCCGCGTTCCACCGCGGACAGGATGCCCACCGACACGCTCGGCTCGGCAGCCGACCAGCCGCGGCCGACAGCGATCGTCCACTGGCCCGGCGCAAGACTGCCGCGAGGCACGGGCTCGATCACGGGCGCGGCCGGAATGGGTTCGGTCTTCAGGAGCACGATGCCCCGTGGCACGTCGCGGCCGAGAGGCTTGGCCGCCACGCGGCGGCCGTCGGGCAGCACCACCACTGCCTCGCGGGCGGTCTCGGGCACGGCAAACGACGTGGCGAGCACGAGCCCCGCCGGATCGACCACGAGCCCCGTCGATGGCCCCGAGGCCACGCCCGCCTCCTCGCCGGCCGCCCCCGCCACGGCTGCGCCGGCGACGGGCTCGATCCGCACCACGGCGCCGGCAACCTGCCTCACCGCCGCGCCAAACGCCGCCTCTTCGGCGAGCGTCGGCTCGCCCGCGGTCGCGGCACCGCCCACCGCGGAAACCATCGACGCCACCACGAGCGTCAGCATGCCGTGCGGCCTTTTCATGGTGCGGCTCCCTGCGGCGCTCGACCTTCCGCCACCGCCGGCCTCGGGCCGAGTTCACAGTCCACGACCGTCCCCGTGCGGATGACTGAGAGCCGCACCGGATCGCCGGAAGGAATCGCCCCCACGGCCCGCTCCGCAGCGGCATGCGAACCGACCGCCCGAGCGCCGACAGCGATCAGCAGGTCGTCCGCGGCGAGCCCGGCCCGCGCCGCCGCCGATCCCGGGAGCACCGTCTCGACGAATGGGGGCGTGCGGTCAAGGAGATCCGGCACGAGCACGATCCCGAGGAGCCCGAGATCGAATGGTGTCGCGGCGGCCGCAGGAGCCGCCACGCCGCGGCCCGCGACGAGCGCCTCGCAGCCGAGCATGAGTTCGTCCACGGGCAAGGCGTAGTTGAGCCAGATGCCGCCGGTCGACGACCGCAGTTCCTTGCCGATCATCCCGAGCAGCAGCCCGCGGGAGTCGACAATCGCACCGCCCGGTGAGCCGGGATTGTTGGTCGTGAAGTCGAGCACGTAGACCGTGCCGGTGTATGGGGCATCGGCGGCGCCGCGCCGCGCCTCGAGCGGCACGACCGACGCGATCACGCCCCGCTGCACGCTCGCCCGCTCATCGCCGACGGCGACGCCGAACATGTTCGACACCGCCAGCACCCGCGTGCCCGCCACCGCACGCCCCTCCGCGGGCACGGCCGCCGGCAGGTCGGTGGCGTCGATCGAGAGCACCGCCAGCTCCCGTCGCGGATCGACCCCCAGCAGCGTGGCCTCGAAGCGGCGGCCGTCATCGAGCACGCAGTCGATGCCGTCCGAATCGAGCACCGTGCTCATGGCTGTGGCGATCAGGCCGTCAGGCGAAAGGATGATCCCCGACTGGTAGGCCTCGAGGCCGCGAAGCCCGCCCGCGCCATAGATCTTGACGACGCTGCCCGCCGCGCTGGCGGCCACGAACTGCGGCGACGACTCGGTCGCGGCGCCAACCACGCGGGCAGTCAGCAGCGCGACAAGGACGGCGGCCGCACGGCACGGGGTCATCGCGATGCCTCCGCTGAAGCGGGCGCGTCCATCACGAACGTGGCGAAGGGCTCGCTACCAAAGCTGGCCTCGATCGATAACGGCATCCCGCCTGCGGTGCCCTTCTCCGGCCACGTGAGCCTCACCTCGCACGGGTCGGCGTCGGGCGATGTCCAGAGGTCGATCCAGACAACGCGGCCGGCGGCGTCGACGCCAAACCGGGCCACCACGCCGGCCACCGCCGATTCGAGCACGTCGACGAGTTCCCCCGCCGCGCCGGCCGCAAACGTGGCGGGCTGCCGCGGGGCGGTTCCCCAGAAGATGGTCCGCCCCACCGCCGCCGGGCCCTCGACGACGAGCCGTCGCCAGAGCACGAGCGCCGGCAGGAGACCGCCACTTCCCGGAGGCACTGGCTGGCGGTCGAACTCGTCCTCACCTGCGAGCGTCGAGGTACCGGTGGGTAGGTCGATCGTCGCCGTGGCGTCGGAGAGTTCGATGCGAAACTCGCCGCCAGCCGCAAGCTGGCCGGCCAACACCCACGGCCCTTCCGGCCGCGCGTCACGGATGGCGGCAAGCCCTGCCGCGACGCGCTCCCGCTCGACCACATTGAAGTGATGGTTGGCGAATCCGGCCCGCCGCTCGTAGACGTGGCGAACCGCCGCCGGCACCTCCGGCCCATCGCTGCCAGCTCGCGACTCTTCGGCGGCGTCACCGCTGGCGAGTTCCGCGAGTTTTGCCGGTGAGTGCACCGCGTGCAGTCGCACGAGTAGGTCCTGCCGGCGGCCGTCCCTGCGGATCACGAGCGGCACCTGCCACTCCGCGGGCAGGATGCCGAGCACGTTCTTGAACGCGTTGACAGTCCGCACCGGCCGGCCAGCGAGCGACACGATCTCATCATCATACCGCAGCCCGCGCCGCCAGGCGTCGGACGATTCGAGAATGTCCGCCACCACCACGCGGCCATCCACGGCGGTCGAGACCGTCGCGCCGAGCGTTGCATGGTCGCAGATGCGACCCGACCGGAGCGCCCCAACGAAGTTCCGCAGTTGGTTCGCCGAGATCGCATACCCGGCACCGACGTTCACCCGCCCCCGCTTTTCGAACGACGCCCGGCCGTTGATGCCGATCAGCCTTCCAACCGCATCGAAGAGGCCGCCGCCGGAGTTGCCCGGATTGATCGCGGCGTCGACCTGGATGCAGTCGGTGTATTCCAGAATCGTGCCCGCGGGAAACTGGTAGCGGTGCACCCCCGAGACGATGCCCGCGCTGATCGAGGGCTGCAGATCGGTGCCGAGCAGGAAGGGGTTGCCGATCGCAAAGCATTCGTCGCCAATCTGCACGCGATCACTGTCGGCCAACTCGGCGACTGGAAAATCGTCGCGACCGAGCAGCTTCACGATCGCGAGGTCGCCGGTGGGATCGATGCCCACGAGCGCCGCGTCGTAGAGCCGTCCGTCAGCGAGCCCGCAGGTGACCGCCGGGCCCGCCGCCTGCACGACGTGAAAGTTGGTGGCGGCATATCCGTCGCGGGTGAGCAGCACGCCGGAGCCTCCTCCGGAGTCGCCGGCGAAGATCGATACGGCCGCAGGCGTGACCCGGCGGATCGCGTCGATCCTGGCCTGCTGGGCCTCGAGGACGGCGGGATCGACCTCGACGCCGCTGGCGATCGTGGAGGCAGCCATCATGATCGCGACCACGAGGCCCCAAAGGCCACGATGTCTCCCGGCGCTCGGGGTGGCAAGGCTCGTACGGGTCACACGTGAACCTCGCGAGTTCACGAGGCTCGGGGCTGCCCGTGCCCGTCGCCGGACGCTCGCTGCGGGCTCCGGCCCTCCGCTCGCTCGATGCTGACTTCGCTCCGCGATCCAGACTCCGCTCGTCAGCAACGCCGGCTCCCGGGCACGGGCAGCCCCTCGCGGCATCATCGCTTCCTGTGACTCTGAGAGGGGGAGCATCTGGATCGGAGGCACGCACAGGAGCGCACTGCGAAACGGGAACACACACAGGTTGAAAACCTGTGCTACGAGGGGCTGTGAGGGGCTGCCCGTGCCAATCGAGCGGCGTAGGAAACCGAGCGA
>Ga0114963_10001765_pt1 | contig 14778 bp, 10 predicted proteins | sample C_131016_EF_Meta_FD_87019 | JGI IMG/M metagenome (GOLD analysis project Ga0114963, IMG submission 87019) | Freshwater microbial communities from Lake Croche, Canada to study carbon cycling - C_131016_EF_MetaG | ecosystem: Environmental > Aquatic > Freshwater > Lake | place: Lake Croche, Canada...
GGGTACTTGCTGAAATTACCAACCCATCTGAGTTAGCGATTCAATACCAAGATGGCGGGGCAGATGTAATTAGCGTGCTCACCGAACAGCGCAGATTTAATGGATCAATCCCAGATTTAATTTCAGTTCGAAATTCAGTAAGCATTCCAGTTTTGCGCAAGGATTTTATTGTTACCGAATTCCAGGTTTATGAATCAAGATTAATTGGCGCAGATTTAATCTTATTAATTGTGGCCGGCCTATCTCAATCTCAATTAACTGATTACTATCAATTAGCAACTGAACTTGGCATGGCTGTCCTGGTGGAAGTACATGATGAAATTGAAGCGGCGAAGGCGGTTGAACTTAAAGCTAAAATTATCGGTGTTAACTCCCGAAACTTAAAAACACTTGAGGTATCAAGTGAAAACTTTGAAAAAATATTTCCCCATCTACCCTCAAATGTGATCAAAGTGGCAGAGTCAGGTATTAGCACCAGGGCACAGGTGGCAGAGGTTGAGAATTTGGGCGCAAATGCAATTTTGGTCGGAGAAACCCTCGTGAAATCAGCAAATCCAGCGAGCAAAATTAAAGAATTACTTAATCGGTAGAGATCACCTAAAGTTATCCATATGAGTTCAATCCAATCTGAGTTAAATGGTCACTTCGGTCCATACGGTGGCCGATTTGTGCCCGAAGCATTAATCGCTGCTCTAGATGAATTAGCTGCCGCACATGAATCTGCGCAAAAGGATCCAAAGTTTGCTGCAGAGTTAACTGAACTTCATAAAACATACACTGGCCGACCAAGCATCATTACCGAAGCAAAACGATTTGCCGAACATGCAGGTGGCGCAAAGATTTTATTAAAGCGCGAAGATTTGAATCACACCGGCAGCCATAAAATAAATAATGTTTTAGGCCAAGCACTTCTTACCAAGAGAATGGGCAAGAAAAGAATTATTGCCGAAACTGGTGCTGGCCAACATGGCGTTGCATCTGCAACCGCTGCTGCGTTGTTTGGTTTGGAATGTGTTGTTTATATGGGCGAAGCCGACACTATGCGTCAAGCTTTAAATGTTGCTCGCATGAAATTACTTGGTGCTGAGGTTGTTCCAGTTACGCAAGGTTCTAAAACATTAAAGGATGCCATTAATGAAGCGATGCGAGATTGGGTTACCAATGTTGCAGACACACATTACTTACTCGGAACTGTTGCTGGTCCACATCCATTCCCAACCATCGTTCGCGATTTCCAACGAATTATTGGTGTGGAAGCACGAGCACAAGTTTTAGAGTTAACTGGAAAATTACCTGATGCCGTACTTGCCTGCGTTGGTGGCGGTTCAAATGCAATTGGAATTTTCCATCCATTTATCGATGATAAATCTGTTCGCTTAATTGGTTTAGAAGCTGGTGGTAACGGAATTGAAACTGGAAAACATGCAGCGACAATCTCAGGTGGAAAACCAGGAGTTTTGCATGGAACACGTTCATATGTTTTGCAAGATGAAAATGGTCAAACAGTTGAATCTCATTCAATCTCTGCTGGTTTAGATTATCCAGGAGTTGGTCCTGAGCATGCTTATTTAAATGATATTGGTCGTGCCGAATATCGTGCAGTAAATGATGACAAGGCGATGTACGCATTTTCATTGTTATGTAAGACTGAAGGAATTATTCCGGCAATCGAAACCGCACATGCCTTAGCGGGGGCATTAGAAATTGGAAATGAACTTGGAAAAGATGCAACTCTTTTAATCAATCTATCTGGCCGTGGTGATAAAGATGTGCAAACCGCTGCCGAATACTTCGGCCTACCAAGGTAATGAGCAACTCATTAAGTTCGGTTTTTACTAAGGCTAAAACTGAAAATCGTGCTGTATTAATTGGTTACCTACCTGCAGGTTTTCCATCACAACACGCAGCTAAAAAGGTTGTGAAGGCGATGATCGCCGGTGGCGTTGATGTAATGGAGATTGGTTATCCATATTCAGATCCAGTTATGGATGGACCGGTAATTCAAGCCGCATCTGAACAATCTCTGGAAAATGGCACAGGTGCAAATGAGGTATTTGATTTACTAAAGAGCAGTGTCGAACTAGGTGCGCCATCACTAGTTATGAGTTATTGGAGTCCGATTGAAAAGTATGGAGTGGCCAAATTTTCAAAGGCAATGGCAGCTGCCGGGGGAAGTGGCGTAATTACGCCAGATTTAACAATTGAAGAATCTAAAGAGTGGCAAGAGGTTTGTTTGAAAGATGGAATCGATCGCGTTTATGTTGTTGCGCCAAGCTCATCTGAGGCACGATTACCGCTGGTAACTAAAGAGTGCTCAGGATTTATTTATGCCGCAAGTTTGATGGGAGTTACTGGAACTAGAGAATCAGTATCTGGAAATGCAAGTTCATTGGTTGCCCGGATAAGAAAAAATTCTGATCTGCCAGTGGCTGTTGGGCTTGGAGTTTCTACAAAAGAGCAGGCGCAAGAGGTTGCCCAATATGCTGATGGCGTAATTGTCGGTTCTGCCTTTATTAAATTAATTCAACAATATGGCGCAGGAAGAAAAGGTTTAAAGAAGGTTAAAGAGTTAGCTCAATCACTTACAGAGGGAGTTCGCAGTGCAAAGTAAATTTATCAAAGCACAACCTTGGCTTACCTTGCTAATCAGATTAGGTCTTGGCGGGGTTTTGGTTGCAGCTGGATACTTAAAGGCTATTCACCCGCAAAAATCAGCGATGGCGGTTCGTGCATATGAATTACTTCCGATTTCAATTGCAAACTTCTTTGGATATGCACTTCCTTGGTTTGAAATCGGCGTAGGCGCCTTATTGATTCTCGGGGTAGCTGTGAAGATTTCCGCATTACTTGGTGGACTGACAATGATTATTTTTATCGTGGCAATTGCTCAGGCTTGGGCGCGCGGTCTAAGTATTGATTGCGGATGTTTTGGCGGCGGCGGGGCAATTGATCCAGATCAAACAAAGTACTTAGAGGAAATTCTCAGAGATTTCGGATTTACGTTAATGGCGCTTTTCCTTTATCGCTTTCCAAAGGGTAGATTTGGCTTAGATAAGTAGCATTTGGTAAAAAAAATAAGGGAGAAAGATGTCAATTAATAACAACTCAGATAAAGGTACACGCAACCTAGTAATTGGTATGGTGGCATTTATAGTTTTAGTTGGCGCTATCTTCTCTTTCATCAGCAATAAATCAAGTTCAACCGCAAAGGTGCCTGCTGCTGTTTCAGCTAGCGATGGATATGGAATCGTTTTAAACGCCAATGCGACACCGAAGATTGACATCTTTATTGATTACCAATGTCCAATATGTAAAAACTTTGAAATCATTAACGGCGGATATATTTCTGAGATTGCCGCGAACGCCAAGGCTAAGGTAGTAATTCATCCAATGACATTTATCGGTGCTGAGTCTATTTTGGCTGCAAATGCTGCTGCCTGTGCCGCCGATGAAGGAAAATTCCTCGACATAAACATTGCACTTTTCCAAAATCAATCTGGAACTGAAAACTCTGGACTTTGGACTGGCGATTACATGAAGCGTTTAGGTAATTCAATTGGGCTGAAGTCAAAGAGTTTTGAAAAGTGCGTTACAGATGGCACTTATGTTGACTGGACAAAAAATGTTGCAAAAGCTTCAGCTGATGCAAATGTGAATAGCACTCCAACAGTAAAGATCAATGGAAAAGAGATTGATCGCAACACTGAATACATGGATCCAGTTAAGTTCAAGGCAGCACTGGCAGCTGCCGGAGTTAAGTAATTAACTTAGCATTTATCCCATCTCCAACTATCTCTAAGTTGGAGCTTGGTCCAGTAACAATCCACTTCTATGCACTTTGCATACTTGCTGGAATTATTTTTGCGGTTTGGTTAGGACGAGTTAGATATCAATCATTTGGTGGAGATCCAGAGGATATTTCTGAAGCCGCTGCCTGGGCGATACCTGCCGGAATTATCGGGGGCCGGCTTTATCACGTAATTACCTCACCAGAAAAATACTTTGGAAAAAATGGCACACCATCTGATGCTTTTAAAATTTGGGAGGGTGGACTTGGTATTTGGGGCGCTATCTCACTAGGAGCATTTGCAGCATTTCTTTTTTATAGAACTCATAAAACATCATTGAATTTTCCCTACTTTTTAGATGCGCTTGCGCCAGGTGTTGTAATCGCACAAGCAATTGGTCGGTTAGGTAATTGGTTTAATGTTGAATTATTTGGCTCACCTTCAACACTTCCCTGGGCATTATCTGTACCAAAATTTGATCGACCATATGGATATGCAGAGTTTGCTACCTACCATCCAACTTTTCTATATGAATTAATTTGGTGCTTGCTCGTTGCATTTTTGTTATTAAAACTTCCAGGAAAATTAAAAAATATTGTTAAAAATCCGGGAGATCTATTTGCGCTTTATGTACTTGGTTACACCTGCGGCAGATTATGGATTGAGGCGCTGCGGATCGATGAGTCCAACCATATTTTCGGAGTTAGGTTAAATATTTGGGTTTCCATTGTGGTCTTGGCTGGATCATCAACTTACTTACTAAAATCACGTGCCAAACCTGAAAATCAATCATTAGCGAGTTAAGATAATTAGATGGTGATCAAAGATCAAATAAATGGCAGCGAGGGTCATCGCGCTCATAAAGCCGGTTGGTTACGTGCGGCAGTTCTTGGCGCAAATGATGGTTTGGTAGCAACCTCAAGTTTAATGATCGGTGTTGCCGCCGCCGGCAAACATGATTTTCTCTTAACCGCTGGTCTTGCAGGAATTGCAGCTGGTGCGATGTCGATGGCAGTTGGCGAGTATGTTTCAGTTAGATCCCAAACTGATATCGAGAATGCAGATCGTAAAATGGAGATCGAGCAACTTGCTGCTGATCCGCAAGGTGAGTTAATTGAACTTGCTGAGATCTATCAAAAACGCGGCCTTACAAAAGAGTTGTCATTAGAAGTCGCAAAACAAATGCATGATTTTGATGCACTTGAATCACATTTGCGTGATGAGCTTGGCCAATTTGAACACACCAAGGCAAGACCTGTTCAAGCAGCGATTGCATCAGCGATTAGTTACACATTAGGAAGCGCTTTGCCATTTATGGGAGCGCTAGCTACTACTCACGGAAAACAAGTAGCAAACATTGTCATATTTACATTGGGTGGATTAATTTTAAGTGGCGTAATAAGTGCCCGAACCGCTGGTTCAAATATTTGGAGTACCACCGCTCGTATTTTGATCGGCGGATCACTTGGCATGGCGATTACCGCCGGAATTGGGTCATTGGTTCATTTAAGCGGGATCTAACCACCTGCTACTATTTCCATCAGTTAAATTTCTTTAGTTGGGCCATCGTTGTCCCGACCCTGTTACGGGAGCGGCCTACCAATCTTGAGCGGTATTGAATTATTTTCAGCAACCCCAAAAGCTATTGGGTTATACAACCCTGCCAATGAGCATGATGCTTGCGGTGTTGCGATGGTTGCTACCTTAAATAAAGAAGCAACTCATGAGATTGTTTCAAAAGGTTTAACGGCTCTTCGTAACTTAGAACACCGCGGCGCATCCGGTGCTGAACCAGATAGTGGAGATGGCGCAGGAATTTTAATTTGTCTGCCAGATAAGTTTTATCGATCTGTTTTAGATTTTTCTCTTCCACCAGTTAGTAAGTATGCAACTGGCGTGTTTTTTATAGGCAAAGAGGACAACAACTCTGAGTTTAAGAAAAAGATTGAGGCGATTGCTAAAGAAGAGGGTGTGCGAATTCTTGGTTGGCGCACCGTTCCGACCAATGCCAAATCTTTAGGTAAAACCGCTATTTCAGTAATGCCTGAGTTTGAACAAATATTTATTGCAGGAGAGAATGATGAGTCAGATTTAGATTTAGATCGTGTTGCCTTTTGTTTCCGCAAAAGAGTTGAACACTCACTAAAGGTTTATATTCCATCACTTTCATCGCGCACCATTGTTTATAAGGGAATGTTAACAACTGGCCAACTTGAGGAGTTTTTCACCGATCTCTCAAACCCATTAGTGGAATCACCATTAGCTTTGGTGCACTCTAGATTTTCTACAAATACCTTCCCGTCCTGGCCATTGGCACACCCATATCGATTTATTGCACATAATGGTGAAATCAATACCGTTAAAGGAAATCGCAATTGGATGAGAGCCCGCGAAACATTATTAGAGAGTAATTTAATTCCCGGAGATCTAAAACGATTATTTCCAATTGTGGATCCTGCTGGAAGTGACTCTGCATCTTTTGATGAGGTTCTAGAGCTTCTGTATTTAGGCGGCAGATCATTACCTCATGCAGTTTTAATGATGATTCCAGAGGCTTGGGAAAATCATGCAACGATGAGTGAAAAACGCAGAGATTTTTATGCATTCCATTCAACACTTATGGAGCCATGGGATGGCCCAGCTTGCGTCACCTTTACAGATGGCAAGCAAATTGGAGCAGTACTAGATCGAAATGGATTACGTCCATCAAGATTTTGGGTAACTGATGATGGATTAGTAGTCCTTGCATCAGAGGCCGGAGTTTTAGATTTTGCACCGGAAAAAATTATCCGTAAAGGTCGCCTGCAACCTGGTCGTATGTTTTTAGTTGATATCGCCGAAGGTCGAATTATTGAAGATGATGAAATAAAGGATGGTTTATCAACTGCTGCGCCTTATAGTGATTGGTTGCATGCTGGTTTAGTGCGTTTAAGTGAACTTCCAGCACGTGAACACATTGTTTATCCGCACTCATCTGTTGTTAGAAGACAAAGAGCATTTGGCTACACTGAGGAAGAGCTGCGCATAATCATCACGCCCATGGCAAAAAATGGCGCAGAACCTTTGGGTTCAATGGGAACAGATACACCAATTGCTGCACTCTCAGCGAAATCTAGATTGTTATTTGATTACTTCGCACAATTATTTGCCCAAGTTACCAATCCACCACTTGATGCAATTAGAGAAGAGTTAGTAACTTCATTAGGTGGATCTATCGGTCCAGAGCACAATTTGTTAGATCCAGGGCCAGCATCTTGCCGGCAAATATCTCTGCAATTTCCGGTGATTGATAATGATGAGCTTGCAAAGATTATTCACGTAAATGCTGATGGTGATCATCCAGGATTTGCTTCGCACATTGTCCGTGGCTTGTTTCCAATTGCAGGTGGTGGCGAAGCACTTGCTGCGCGAATAGAAGAGATTCGTGCTGAGGTTTCAAAGGCAATTAATGAAGGCGCACGAATCATTGTTCTTTCCGATCGTGATGGCGATGCAGAGAATGCACCCATTCCATCCCTCCTTTTAACTTCCGCGGTACATCACCACTTAATTAGAGAAAAAACTCGTACCAAGGTTGGATTAGTTGTTGAATCTGGTGAGGTACGCGAAGTTCACCATGTTGCATTGTTAATTGGATTTGGTGCCGCAGCCGTGAATCCATATTTAGCAATGGAGAGTGCTGAGGATTTAGTAAGACAGGGAGTTATAACTGGCATTACCCCAGAGAAGGCTGTTCGCAATCTAATTAAATCTTTAGGTAAAGGCGTATTAAAAGTAATGTCCAAGATGGGTGTTTCAACTATCGCTTCTTACACTGGCGCACAGATATTTGAAGCAATTGGATTATCTAAAGAGTTAGTAGATGAGTACTTTGTTGGTGCAACCTCTCGCTTAGGTGGCGTTGGAATAGATGTAATTGCACAAGAGACAATTAAACGTCATCACATTGCTTATCCACCAGGCGGCGAGGTACCGGGAAGTAAGAAACTTCAAATTGGTGGTGAGTATCAATGGCGCCGCGATGGTGAGCCTCACTTATTTAATCCAGAAACTGTTTTCAAATTACAACACGCAACTCGCAATAAGCGTTTTGATATCTTTAAACAGTACACAAAATCAGTTGATGATCAATCAAAGCATTTAATGACCTTGCGTGGTTTATTTGAATTCAACAAGGCGGGGCGTAAAGCTATTTCAATTGACCAGGTCGAACCAGCCTCTGAAATTCTTAAGCGGTTTGCGACTGGTGCAATGTCCTATGGTTCAATCTCGCAAGAGGCTCATGAAACATTAGCGATTGCAATGAATCGCATTGGCGGTAAATCAAACACTGGTGAAGGTGGCGAGGATCCTGCAAGAAATATTCCAGATACCAATGGAGATTCCCGCAAATCTGCAATCAAACAGGTTGCTAGTGGTCGCTTTGGTGTAACTAGTGAGTACTTAGTTAATGCACAAGATATTCAAATCAAAATGGCGCAAGGTGCAAAGCCTGGCGAGGGTGGACAGCTACCGGGCAACAAGGTTTATCCATGGATTGCAAAGGTTAGATACTCAACACCAGGTGTTGGGTTAATTTCACCACCTCCACATCATGATATTTACTCAATCGAGGATTTAGCTCAATTAATTCATGATTTAAAAAATGCTAACAATGATGCACGCATTCATGTGAAGTTAGTTGCAGAGGTTGGAGTAGGAACTGTTGCTGCTGGAGTGAGCAAGGCACATGCTGATGTGGTTTTGATTTCCGGTCATGATGGCGGAACTGGTGCATCACCTCTTACATCTTTAAAACATGCTGGCACTCCTTGGGAGTTAGGTTTGGCAGAGACGCAACAAACCTTGATGTTAAATGGTTTGCGCGATCGCATTGTGGTTCAAGTTGATGGCCAAATGAAGACTGGCAGAGATGTGATGATTGCAGCTTTGCTTGGCGCAGAGGAGTTTGGTTTTGCAACTGCACCTCTTGTGGTTTCAGGTTGCGTAATGATGCGCGTATGTCATTTAGATACTTGCCCAGTTGGTGTGGCGACGCAGAACCCAGAGCTGCGCAAGAAATTTAATGGTAAGCCAGAGTTTGTTGAAACATTTTTTGAGTATATTGCCGAAGAGGTTCGCCAAATCTTGGCGGAGTTAGGTTTTAAAACTTTAGATGAAGCAATTGGTCAGGTTGAGTTACTAAATACCAAGAATGCAGTTGAGCATTGGAAAGCATCGGGATTAGATCTAGCACCGCTATTAATTGCACCAGTTGATAAATCATCTAGAAAAAACTCAACCACCCAAGATCATGGATTAAGTGGTGCGATGGATAATCAACTTATCGAACTTGCTAATTCGGCGCTGGAAAAAACCATGCCAGTGAAGATTGAGTTACCAGTCCGAAATGTAAACCGAACTGTCGGAACTATGTTGGGCGCGGAAATATCACGCAGATTTGGGGGCGTTGGCTTACCAACCGACACCATTGAATTAACGCTGCATGGCTCAGCGGGACAATCATTAGGCGCATTTATTCCATCTGGTTTAACCATCAAATTATTTGGTGATAGCAATGATTATGTGGCAAAGGGATTATCTGGTGGTCGAGTAATTATTCGCCCAGATGAGAAATCAAAATTTGCATCAAACGAGAATGTTATTGCCGGAAATGTAATTGGATATGGCGCAACCTCTGGGGAAATCTTTATCAGCGGCGTTGTCGGGGAGCGTTTTTGTGTTCGTAACTCTGGTGCAACTGCAGTTGTTGAAGGAGTTGGCGATCATGGATGCGAATACATGACTGGCGGCACTGTGGTTGTGCTTGGCAAGACTGGACGTAATTTTGCTGCTGGCATGTCAGGTGGACGCGCATTTGTGCTGGATCTAGATCAAAAATTAATTAATCCAGAGATGGTTGATGTAATTGCAATTCCAGCCGATCAGGATCAAAAGCTGCATGAGTTAATTAAATTATTTTTCAAGGAAACAGATTCAAATATTGCTAAGGAATTACTTGCCGATTGGAGCGCAGCAAAAAATAGAATTTCATTGGTTATGCCACGTGATTATGCACGCGTGCTAGATATCATGAGCAAAGCAGAGCGCGAAGGTTTACCAATCGAGAACGCAGTAATGGCGGCGATAAATGGCTGATCCAAAGGGCTTTTTAAATACTCCGCGCGAGACACCAAAACGCAGAGCAGTTGATGTTCGTATTAAGGATTGGAAAGAGGTTTATCAAGAGCAGGAGTTTTCGCATCTGCAAAAACAAGCAGGACGTTGCATGGACTGTGGAATCCCTTTTTGTCATCAAGGCTGCCCACTCGGCAATCTAATTCCAGAGTGGAATGACTTGATTTGGCGAAATGAAAAAGATGAAGCAATCGATAGATTGCACGCCACCAACAACTTTCCAGAGTTCACCGGCAGATTGTGTCCGGCACCATGTGAGACCGCTTGTGTAGTTGGCATTAATGCAGATGCGGTAACGATTAAGCAGGTAGAGCTTCGAACTATTGAAGAGGCATTTTTAGAAAAGCGTGTTAAACCACTTGCACCAGATCGGTTAAGCGGAAAGACAGTTGCAGTTATTGGTTCAGGACCTGCCGGGTTAGCAGTTGCTCAACAATTAACCCGTGCCGGGCATACCGTTGCAGTTTATGAACGAGCCGACAAAATCGGTGGATTACTTCGTTACGGCATCCCTGAGTTCAAAATGGAAAAAGCAATTGTGGATCGCCGGATCTATCAAATGGAGCAAGAAGGCACCAGATTTAGAACTGGCGTGACTGCTGGAAAAGATATAACTGGTGCACAATTACGCAGCAAGTACGATGCAGTTGTAATTGCAATTGGTGCAACAAATTGGCGCGATATCAATGTGCCAGGTCGCGAGGCAATTGGCGTTTATCAAGCAATGGAGTATTTACCATGGGGCAACAAACAAGCACTTGGTGAAATTGATCAGCCACAAATTAATGCTGCTGGTAAGGATGTAATAATTCTTGGTGGCGGCGATACTGGTGCTGATTGTTTAGGAACTGCAATTAGGCAAGGCGCAAAATCTGTTACGCAATTAGAGATCATGCCGCGTCCAACTGAAGAGCGACCATCGAATCAACCATGGCCAACATATCCAATGATCTATCGGGTAAGTAGTGCACATGAAGAAGCGGGAGAGCGCCTGTACTCTGTATCAACACAGGAGTTTGTTAAAGATAACGCTGGCAATTTAACTGGAATTAAATTGGTTGAGACCAAATTTGAAAATGGAAAGTTTGAACAAATTGCTGGCTCTGAAAAAGTTATTCCAGCTGATTTAGTCTTCCTCGCTATGGGCTTTACCGGTCCAGAGCAATCTGAATTATTGAAGCAATTAGAGGTTGAGATAGATGAGCGCGGAAATATTAAACGTGATGATGAATATGCAACAGCCACTGAAGGAGTTTTTGTTTGCGGTGATGCCGGACGTGGTCAATCATTGATTGTTTGGGCAATTGCAGAGGGCAGAAGTGCAGCTGCAAGTGTTGATAAATTCTTAACAGGCAATACCCAATTGCCATCACCGATTGAGCCAACTGCACGACCATTAATGGTTTGAATACCGTTTTAAATCGCTGGTTTGATCGATTGATAGATTAAAGTACTCATATGCGTCGCGCGAAGATTGTTTGCACAATTGGTCCAGCCGTTGAATCTGTAGAAAAAATCGCTCAATTAGTAGATGCGGGCATGAATATGGCTCGCTTAAATCTCTCACATGGGGATTATGCAGAGCATCAAAGCAGATTAGATATGGTTCGCGCCGCCGCAAAGAAATCAAATAAACCGATTGCAATTTTGGTTGATCTACAAGGACCAAAGATTAGATTGGCAAGATTTTTAGATGGACCACATGAGTTATCTCGTGGCGATATCTTTACTATTACAACCGATGATGTAGATGGCACCAAGGAAAAGGTTGGTACGACCTACAAAGGCTTACCTGGCGATTGCAAGCCAGGGGATTACATATTGATCGATGATGGCAAGGTAACTGTGCAAGTTACTGAAGTAAAGGGAAATGATGTTGTTACCAAGGTAATCCAACCTGGAATGGTGAGCAATAACAAAGGATTAAATCTTCCTGGAGTGGCTGTATCTGTTCCAGCAATGTCTGAAAAAGATATTTCAGATCTTCGTTGGGGCTTAAAGGCCGGCGCAGATTTCATAGCTTTATCATTTGTGAGAAATGCCGCTGATATCAAAGATGTTCATAAAATTATGGATGAAGAGGGAATTCGCGTTCCGGTAATTGCCAAAATTGAAAAACCACAGGCGGTTGAAAATCTGCAGGAAATCGTTGATGCATTTGATGGCATCATGGTGGCTCGTGGTGATTTAGGAGTAGAGCTTCCAATCGAGGAAGTACCTATGGTGCAAAAGCGTTGCGTGACCTTGGCTCGCGAATCTGCCAAGCCAGTGATTGTGGCAACCCAAATGTTAGATTCGATGATCTCAAACTCAAGACCAACTAGAGCTGAAGCAACAGATTGTGCCAACGCCGTCTTAGATGGTGCTGATGCATTGATGTTATCTGGTGAAACATCTGTCGGAGATTTTCCAATTGAAACAGTGCAAACAATGGCGAGAATTATTGAACACACTGAAACGGTGGCACTTGATCAGATTGCGCCGTTGAAACATTCACCTGCCACTAAAGGTGGTGCGATAACTAAGGCCGCAACAGAGGTTGGTGCAACTGTTGGTGCGAAGTATTTAGTTGCATTTACCCAAAGCGGAGATTCAGCTCGTCGTATGTCACGACTTCGTTCGCCAATTCCAATGCTAGCCATGACTCCTGATACTGGAACATATAACCGAATGGCACTTTCATGGGGTGTTGAACCGATGCTTACAGCTTTTGTTAATCACACAGACGAAATGGTGATGCAGGTTGATACATTATTAATTGAATCAAAGCGAGTAAATATCGGAGATTTAGTTCTTATCGTGGCTGGATCTCCTCCTGGAATTCCTGGCTCAATTAACGCAATGCGTGTTCACAAAATTGGTGATGCAGTAGGCGGCGCCGCCCCTGCTTATCGCAAGTAATTTCTGATAAATCACTTACTCCTTTAAACTTACAACCAATCTACAAAACGCCTCGGTACTCCAACGGTAGAGAGGACGGTCTCAAAAACCGTATAGTGTCGGTTCGAATCCGACTCGAGGCACATGAGTACTGATACAACTGGCAAAATTAAGATTTTGGTTGCCGAAGATGAAACGATCATTAGATTAGATCTCGTTGAGATGTTAACTGAGGCTGGATATGAAGTAATCGCCCAAGCTGAAAATGGGGCCGTAGCGGTAGAGCAAGCAAAGTTACATAAACCAGATCTAGCAATTTTAGATGTGAAGATGCCGGAGATGGATGGCATAACAGCGGCTGAACAAATTATTGCAATTGCACCAGTATTGATGTTGACCGCATTTAGTCAACGAGAGTTAGTAGAGCGTGCGCGCGATGCCGGAGTTATGGCATATGTTGTCAAACCCTTTTCTATAAATGATTTGATTCCGGCAATAGAGATCGCAATCAGCAGACATAAGCAGATGAAATCACTTGAAGCAGAGGTTGCAGACATTTATGAAAGATTGGAATCTCGTAAGGTTATAGATCGCGCAAAGGGAGTATTGATGAAAGCTTTAAATCTTTCAGAGCCAGAGGCTTTCTCTTGGATTCAAAAAACTGCGATGGATAGACGCATCTCAATGAAGGATGTAGCAGCGGCGGTTATTGACCCCTCATTGGCTCCTGATAAGTAACATTTAAGTAATAAAAACCGCAATTCATGCGGGGAATTAATCTCGTTATATGGATGATTTCATCCGCATGTTGATAAGACGCTCTCACCCCTAATACCCTTCTCACCTCCCTGTCCCGGGATACATGAACAGGAAGACAAACAGAAAGGTACCAATGAAAAAACTTACAAAGATTGTTACCGGTCTAGCAGTTGCTGCAATTGCAGCTACAGCGCTAACTGGTTGCAGCTCTTCAAACAAGTTGATCATTTCAACTGATCTACCTCTACAAGGATCAGCATTTGATTCAAATGATTCAACAAATAAGGCGATTCAGCTTTACCTAGAACAACAAGGTTACAAGGCTGGAACATACGAAGTTGCATTCAAGTCATATGACAACGCAACTGCAGCTAAAGGCTCATGGGATGATGCTAAGTGTGCAGCTAACGCACAAGATCACGTAGCAAACAAGAAGGAAGTTGCCATCATGGGAACTTACAACTCAGGTTGCGCAAAGATCATTGCACCAGTTGTTAACCAAGCACCAGATGGTCCAATGCTTATGATTTCAAACGCAAACACAAACCCAGGTCTTACAAAGAAGTGGAATGAAGGAGAGCCTGAGAAGTACTTCCCAACAGGTAACCGTTCATACGCACGTGTTTGTACAACTGATGACAACCAAGGATCAGCAGCTGCACAATTCGCAGCACAATCTCTAAAGGTTAAGTCTGTTTACGTTCTAAATGACACAGAGACCTACGGTCAAGGTGTTGCTCAAGCTTTCACAACTGAGGCAAAGAAGCAAGGAATCAAGGTTCTTTCTTCAGGCGCTTACGGTGAAGGTTGGGATAAGAAGCAATCTGATTACTCAGCATTGTTTACAAAGATTAAAGCACTTAAGCCAGACATGGTTTACTTCGGCGGAATCTTTGATAACAACGGTGGACAGTTGACTAAGGACAAGGTAAAGATCCTTGGCGACAACACAAAGGTTAAGTTGATGGGTCCAGATGGATTCACAGGTTACCCAGAGTTCAACGAGCTTCCAGAAGCACAAGGTGCATACCTTTCATTCGCAGGTCTATCAACAGATCTTTTGATCGCTAACAACCCAAATGGTGCTGGCGCAAAGTTTGTTGCAGATTACAAGGCGAAGTACGGTAAGGATCCAGTTGGTTCATACCCAATTTACGGTGTAGCTGCTGTTCAA